>Ga0180432_10001430_pt1 | contig 37820 bp, 36 predicted proteins | sample SS_ome_10_FD_132414 | JGI IMG/M metagenome (GOLD analysis project Ga0180432, IMG submission 132414) | Hypersaline lake sediment archaeal communities from the Salton Sea, California, USA - SS_1_MS_2 metaG | ecosystem: Environmental > Aquatic > Non-marine Saline and Alkaline > Hypersaline >... | reverse complement strand
TGACTTCGTGCTCGTCGCCGCGACTCTCCGAGAAGAGGTAATCGTGGTTGGAGAAGCCCCCATGGTCGAGACGACAAAATCAGAAATCAGCACTGTTGTCGACCGGGTAAAAATCGACTCGCTTCCGCTCCTGGACAGAAATTCCAGAGCCCTAACATCCATGAAAGCTGGCACAGCCATCGAGGCAGCTGGGGATGACTCTAATGCTAGGTCAAACGCCCAACCACTCGGGTCAGAAGAGATGCTGATCGATGGTGTATCAAATGAGTGGGTTGGAAGAAACATGATAACTTCACAGATTCCCGCTGATGCCATCAAGGAATTCCGGGTTATGACCAACCAGTATGAGGCTGAGTACGGAAACGCCAGCGGAATGGTTAGCAGCGCAGTTACCCGATCCGGATCAGAAAGCTTCCGCGGCAGGCTTGCCTTTTTCACCCGTTTTGAGGGCTTAGACAATCCCAATTATTTCGTCAACCATGATGGATACCTTGGTTCAGAGATACCCAGAAAGGAATACGAAAATGATGCAAAATATAAACACTATAACTGGTCAGGATTCCTGGGAGGACCGCTGAAAAAGGAAAAAGCCCATTTTTTTATCCTCTATGAAGGAATCAGTCACGAGGAATACAGCACGGTCACTTCCCCTTTGGAGCCAGGGACTTTTCCTTACCAAGCACCTCGGACACAGATTCTTGCCAAGATAGATTATCAGTTTAGCAACAAAAGCAATATGGTCTTCCGTTACTCCTTTGATAAACCCGATGTCATTGATTATGTGCAAGGTGGAATTTGGACCTATACAACAGGTAGCACTTCTAAGGAAAGAACTCATGATTTCCAGCTCAACTGGACCTATTACGCAAACGACAACACAATGAACGAGGTGAGGTTTTTCTATTCAGATAACTGGTATGGGTACCATTCCATTGAAGACGGAAAATATGACGATACATTTTTTATATGGAGGCCATCCAGCTATGAGGGTTCTAGCGCCAATGGTCCGCAAGAACTCCAAACAAGACGGTATCAGTTCGTTGAAAATCTCAGCCTTTTTGTTGGCGATCATAGCTTTAAGTTTGGTGTTGACGCCTCCTATATCAGGGCCAAAGGATTTGGGAATCAATATATACCGGGCTTTTATTACTTTGTCACAGACGCACCTTTTGATCCTAATAACTTTATTACTTATCCCCTTCTCCTGATAACAGCTCAAAAAATCCAAGAGGTTGACATGCCCTATTGGGAAGTCGGTATCTTTGCTCAAGATTCCTGGAGAGTGAACGAAAGGCTAACTCTAAACTACGGGCTCAGATACAATTATTACACTGTCCAGTTTTTGGATTACAAAGCTTTTGACATCAGACATTTCAATCCACGGTTTGGGTTCAGTTGGGATCCACTAGGAGATGGGAAAACGGCCATCAGGGGGGGTATCGGCACGTATTCCCAGAATCCGCAGTTTAACCTTGGAATTATCGCAGACTTTAATCAACTGGGAGTTCAATACATTGCCTATCCGGGCTATCCCAATCCCTCTGTGCCGAATCCCTTTGCCCCTGCCTTTGAAATTCCAGGGTGGGCATCACAGAATACATCACCCAACATGATTTATCCATACTCGTTACAGACAACTCTCGGATTTCAAAGAGAGTTTCTCACAGATTTATCTCTCGGGTTTGATCTTGTCTATACGAGAGGATATAAATTCACCCGAAGGGAAAACGACAATCACATCATTCCAGGAACAGGCTATCTCCGTGAGGATATGACCAAATCAGATGTCTTTGTCTACAGACCGAATGGAAAAAGTGACTACAGAGCACTGTATGTGACTTTATCCAAACGGTATTCGAATGGCTGGTCTTTGGACGTTGCCTACACGCTGAGCAGGTCTTGGGCAGATGTTGAGCACGAACAAACTTGGCCTCTTGACTCGGAGGAGGACCGCTGGGAGAGGATGTGGGGTCCGACTAACTATGACAGAACCCACAGAATATCCCTTATGGGTATCGTTGACCTGCCCGCTGGCTTCCAATTAAGCGGAACCTGGTATTATATGTCTGCCCAACCATATTCAGAATTCTACGCAGAGGATCAAAACCTTGATGGCACGACTACTGATTTGCTGCCCTCAAATCCGCACAGGAATTTCCGGAGGAAGTTCGACTATCTTGCACTCAACCTCAGACTCTCCTGGTTCCTCAGCATCGACCGTTTAAGTCTGCAGCTTATAGGAGAGGTCTACAACGCCACAGACAGGACGAATTTCTACTTTGCGGAGAATTGGACTCGGGAGGGCCCTACTTTCGGACATCCCACAGCTGCCTATGATCCCCGCCGCTTCCAATTCGGGATTCGCCTCGACTTCTGATTATTAAGTAAATGCAGTGCATCAATGTGGGATAATGGAATTGGACAAAGACAATCAATACGTTAGATCCGGAGGGGTTAAATGGTACTACAAAAAAAATCTTTCATAAGGATTAACACCTCTCTCGCAGCTTGCCTTTTACGTACAGCCCTAATCGGGACAGGTCTTCTGATTTGCGGAAATGTCATAGCTCAGACGACACTGGTTACTGTAGAAGGCACAGTCACAGATGAGCAAGGGGCCCCTTTGCCCGGAGCATCTGTTGCTTTTCGTGAGATAATGACTGGATTTTCGAGAAGTGCAGTTACACGTGCTGATGGATATTATAGACTCTCTGGTCTTCGTTCCGGAGAGTACGAAGCCGAAGTGAGCTTAGACGGATTTCAAACCCAGATCAGGAAAGGGATGAGCTTCTCAGTTGGTGCAAAACTGAAAATTGACTACGTGCTTGTCGCTGCGACTCTCCGAGAAGAGGTAATCGTGGTTGGGGAAGCGCCTATGGTTGAGACGACAAAGTCAGAAGTCAGCACTGTTGTTGACCGGATAAAAATCGACTCGCTTCCGCTATTAGACAGAGATTACAGAGCCCTGACAGCTTTTAAGGCAGGGACAGCATTAGAGGCAGGTTGGAATGTTAGATCAAACGCTCTGCCAAGCGGAGCAGAAGAAACACTGACAGATGGTGTATCCAGTGAGCATGTCCAAATAAACGATTTAAGGTCACTCATTCCTGCGGATGCCATCAAGGAATTCCGGGTCATGACAAATCAGTATGAGGCTGAGTACGGAAACGCCAGTGGAATGGTTAGTAGCGCCATCACCCGATCAGGAACTGACAACTTTCGCGGCAGGCTCGCCTTTTTCACCAGGTTTGAAGGCTTAGACAACCCCAATTATTTTGTTAACCATGACGGATATCAAGGTCCTGAGATTCCAAAAAAGGAATATGAAGATTCAGTAAGATTTAAACACGACAACTGGTCAGGCTTATTGGGAGGGCCACTGAAAAAAGAAAAGGTCCACTTCTTTTTCATCTATGAGGGCACCAGTCATGAGGAATACACAACTGTTACTTCCCCACTGGTACCACAAGAGACTTTTCCTTACCAAGCACCTCGAACTCAGATTCTGGGCAAGCTGGATTACCAGTTTAGCGAAAAAAGTAATTTGGCTTTCCGCTATACGTTTGATAAACCCGAAGTGATAGATTATGTACAAGGCGGATTGTACACTTATACGACAGGTGGCAGCACCAGGGAAAGGACTCATGACTTCCAGTTCAACTGGACCTATTATGCTACCGATAACGCCATGAACGAGATGAGGCTTTTCTATTCTGACCACTGGATTGGGATGCATTCTATAGAAGATGGAAAATATGACGATGAATTTTTCGTAGTAAAACCTTCCGGCTATTTCGGTTACAGCGCCAATAATCCGGGAGAACTCTATACAAGACGGTATCAGTTCGTCGAGAATCTCAGCCTTTTCGCTGGCGATCACAACTTGAAGTTCGGTATTGATGCCTCATATATCCAGCTGGGAGGCTTTGGGTATCAAATGAATCCTGGTTATTATGTCTTTTTAACTGACGCTCCCTTTGATCCTAACAACTTTTTGACCTACCCCACCTTTCTATGGACCACTTCTAAGATCCTCGAGGATGATCTTCCCTACTGGGAAGTTGGCATTTTTGCCCAGGATTCCTGGAGAGTCAACGACAGGCTTACTTTGAACTACGGGCTCAGATACAACTATTTTACTGTCCACTATCTGGATTATAAAACTTTTGATATCAGGCACTTCAATCCACGGCTCGGGTTCAGCTTTGATCCTGTTGGAGACGGAAAAACAGCCATCAGAGGTGGTATCGGTACTTACTCTCAGAATCCGCAGTTGAACCTCGGAGTTCTCACCGATTTTAACCAATTAGATATCAAACATATTGTCTTTCCAGGCTATCCCGCTCCCTCTGTGCCCAATCCCTTCATCGCTGCCACTGAACTTCCCGTACAATCATACCAGGGTTCACCCAACATGATTTATCCATACTCGATGCAGGCTACGCTTGGATTTCAAAGAGAGTTCCTCACAGATTTATCCATCGGATTTGATCTCGTCTATACTAGAGGATACAAGTTCACTCGAATGGAAAACGATAATCCCATAATTCCAGGAACAAGCTTTCTTCGCGAGGATATGACAAAATCTGATGTCTGGGTCTTCAGACCTAACGGAAAGAGTGACTACAAGGCATTGTTTGTGACATTATCCAAGCGATATTCCAAAGGCTGGTCTTTAGATTTGGCCTATACGCTGAGCCGATCCTGGTCAGATGTTGAGACCTACATGGATTGGGCTCTCAGCTTTGAGAAGAATCCATGGGAGGAGATGTGGGGGCCGAATAACCTTGACAGGACTCACAGGATATCTTTGATGGGTATTTTTGATCTGCCGGCAGACTTCCAGCTTAGCGGAACCGCGTATTACATGTCTTCTCAACCCTATTCAGAATTCTACGCAGAGGATCAAAACCTTGACGGAAGGGCCGCAGACTTGTTGCCCTCAAATCCCCACAGGAATTTCCGAAGGCATTTCGATTACCTGGCAATCAACCTCAGGCTATCCTGGTTCCTCAACTTCAATCGTTTCCGCCTTCAGTTAATCGGCGAGGTCTACAATGCCACAGACAGGACGAACTTCTACTTTTTAGAAAGTTTCACCAGGGAGGGCGATAGCTTTAGTTATCCCACGGCTGCCTATGATCCCCGCCGTTTCCAATCCGGGATTCGCCTCGACTTCTGAATGCCAAGTTATAAGCTGAACTCCAACTTCATTTATCCTTGAAATTGACTTTTAATTTTCTCTGAGTATCCTTATTTTTAACAATGCTCAAAATTCGCTTTACAAATTCTCCTGCATCTGAAACGGCTTGCGCTGCTTCCTGTCTGGGAATGGGCCTGTTAGGTTCATAAACAAAATCGTGCCTCTTTCTCCGCATTCGGTCAAACTTATGAGTCAACTCGTTGAATTCATTGCCGAATACCAAGCTCGTAAATCTAACCACTGTAGCATGCTGATCTTTTCCCACAGGTCTGTACCCAAAGGACATCATAAGTGAACGACCTGCTCGGAGCATAGCATGATAAGCAATGGCATAAGACCATGCTTCGTCAATAGAAAGGTTTGATTTAGCAGTTTTTAGGTCTTGTCTTGATCGCGATAGAAAATTATAAATCTGATTGAAGTTGATTTTTATTTCCCTGATGAGACCTTTATCCTCAAGCTCTTTAAACCGCATCTTTTGAGCCTATGAGCATGACTTTCTCGTGGGATAAAACTTCTGTGATAAAAGCGTCTTTTGTTTTTTTTCGCTCCTCATACTCCTCCCGGTCAAAGCACATGTAATTTATCTCTCTGTTTAGTTGCTTTTCTATTCTTCTGACCTCTTCATTCAGCTCGGTTAAATCTGGTTTCCCGATTATCATGAGGTCTACATCACTGCTCGCAGTCTCTTCTCCTTGAGCGTAAGAACCATATATAAAAGCGGTTTCTATTCCTTTCAATTTTGCTGTCGCCTCTTTTAAAAGTCCCAAGATCCCTGTTGTTTTAAAAATTATTCCCTTTAATTCTGGAAAAAGGAAAAAATCTTCATTTACAGAGTAATACTTTTGATTTCCCTGTTTTTTGCTAACCAATAAACCAAGACTTTCAAGATTTTGTAATTCTCTACTTATGTTTTTAGCTTCTTCATTTATTTTTCTTTCAAGCTGCCTGATGTAGAAACGAGCTTCAGGTACACTCAGAAAAACATCTAAAAGTTTTGTCCTTATTTTAGACGAGAATAAACGATTAATAATCTCAAAATTATTCATTTGTGGTATATTTTACCACAATTGTGGTATAAATTACCACAATCTAGATTTCTGAAGATCGATAAATCTAATGTGTTTGTGTTTACAGGAAAACATAATTATACCTTCTAGCAATCCTACTTTAGCATTTTCAGCAATTTTCAACATTTTCTGTTTCACCATAGGTAAATGAGGACAAGGCTATCTCTATTGCCAGAAAAATCTTGCGCGAGACGCCATCCGTATCCACGATCTAGATTGATAAATAATACTGAATTCTTTTCTTATATCGCCTGTCGGTAATCTCAGCCAGCCGCGTTTGACAGGAAAATAAGGCTTTGATATAAATCTTTACGCCCTGAGAAAGGGACAAAGAGACACACGCAAGAAGGACACAGTGGTAAAGTAAAGGGGAATTCTTATAGCAATCACAGGGAAGGAAACATCAATCATAGTATAACCCGGCGGCGGTTTTTGACCACATCAGGGTTTTGTCTAGCGGCCGGTGCCATAGCCGGTTTTGGAGGTGTTAGGATGAATGATAAGAATCAAAAATATGTTGATTATTTGAAATACGACGGGCTCGGTCTGGCCGAGTTGGTTCGCCGGAAAGAAGTTAAGTCAGAGGAGCTTCTGGAGACTGCAATAGAGCGAATCGAAGCTATTAATCCCAAGATCAATGCTGTGGTCACGAAGGCATACGATGTGGCGAAGCAAGCTATAGAAAGTGGCCTGCCAGAAGGCCCATTTACGGGCGTCCCTTTTCTTCTGAAGGACCTTGGAGCGGCCTGCAAGGGTGTGCGCATGACTTTCGGACTGAAGTTCTTAGCGAAATATGTTCCCCCTTATGATAACGAACTCGTCTCTCGCTATAAGAAAGCCGGACTGGTCATTATGGGCCGCACAAACGCACCGGAATTCGGTCTATCTGCGTCCACAGAGCCTGTTTTGCATGGACCTGCCCGCAATCCCTGGAATACAGAACACTCCACCGGAGGTTCGAGTGGCGGAGCAGGAGCAGTCGTTGCCGCACGAATAATGCCCATTGCCCATGGAAGCGACGGCGGAGGTTCGATCCGCATCCCCAGCTCATGCTGCGGCGTGTTTGGCTTCAAGCCCTCACGTGGCCGCATGCCGACCGGACCGGAATCCGGTGAGATGCTGGAGGGCTTTGCCATCGAACATGCCCTTTCGCTTTCTGTTCGCGACAGCGCCGCCTTGCTTGATGCCACGTCAGCTCCTGAAATTGGAGCGCCCTACGGCATTCCGGCACCAGAAAGACCCTTTCTCGAAGAAGTCGGGACAGATCCGGGGAAGCTGCGCATAGCCCTGTTCACCAAGGGAGCTGCCGACGAGACTCATCCCGACTGTGTAGCGGCTGCGAAGGAGACAGCCAAGCTCTGTGAAAGCCTCGGTCATACAATTGAAGAAGCGGCACCCCAAATCGACTACAAAACCTTGAGGACAGCTTATTTGCTGATCAATGCCGCGCATTTAGCCGCATTGCTAGATCTTTTGGGATCACTCATCGGAACAAAGGTCACAGCAGAGATGGTCGAGCCACAAACGTGGGCTGTAGCTGAGAGCGGGAGAAAAGCTTCGGCAGTCGAGTTCGCCCAAACCAAAACGGTGCTGAATAGAGCCACCAGAACAGTGGCCAGCTTTTTGACCAAGTATGACGCTATTCTCACACCGACCTTGGGTACACCACCACCAAAGCTCGGTTACCTGGACACAGTGAATCTGGCATATGAAGAATTCGGAAAACGCCTCTTCGACTTCCTGCCATTCACCTGGCTCCACAACGTCACCGGATTGCCGGCCATGTCCGTGCCTCTTTACTGGAATGCATACGGACTTCCCATTGGCTCTCATTTCGCCGGCCGCTATGCCGACGAAGCCACACTCTTCAGGCTGGCAGGACAATTGGAACAGGCCCGCCCCTGGCGCGACCGTATCCCTCCTCTAATAAGATAAAACAGCTCTTTAAGGCATAACAAATTCATCTGCCCTGTGGGCATCGGCGTGATCATCGGATATATCATTATTGCTAGGAATTGTTTAATTTCTTTCTTGGATTATTTATTACTAAAGATTGGGGACTTTGTTCTGTATTCTTTATCTGTCAAAGCTCTCTGATTGACTCTCCACGCATTACTTGATATTCTTCATCTGCAGGAGGGTAGGAATCTATATATGAGTGTGAAGTGTCCTGAGTGCTTCACTGATTACTATTAGGCTGCTGTCCTTTTTTATTCGAGAATCTGGTAGTCGGAATATTCTTCGATGGCTTCCCGGCGGATGTTTTTGACGACCAGTCCCACATGGATACGGAAAGACATTTTTTCGAGGACAAGAAAACCCTCAGGGAGGACTTGAAAATCAACGGCCATCTCCATCAATTTTAAGGGCCCTGGATTCTTGGCCAACTGGAGTTCGGCTCTATGAATGTCAAAGGTCTCCCGGTTGATATAAAATTTCCCTTCGAAAAAATCTTTGGTCCTCTGTTTGGCCCTGGCATCCAGAACGTAGATAGGAACATCATCCAGTGTTGTCTCGCCCAGGAGTGAAAACTCGTAATTTCCTCGGTTTTTTTCACTGAAAGGGAGTATTTCATCAAGAGATATATCTGTCCTGTGACGGGTATTTTTTTCCTCGCCTTCTTCTCTGGCTTCCTTTCTTCGCCTGGCTGCCTTCTCCATTTCTTTGTAAGATTCATTGATGTATTTTTGAGTGACGTCTTTGGTTTTGCCCTTTTTTATTTCCACTGCGCTTTTGATGCTTTCCTGTCTCGCGTCATCCTTAACCAGAACTACTTTCTTCACAACAGTCTTCTTTTTTGACTTCCAGTTTTTATCCATTTCGTGCATGGTGGATGTCGCCGAGAATTTATAGTGCGTCATCTCCGGATAGGACAACACCCTCTGAGCTGTCTTCTCTACCACCTCCTCGGCATCATCTGTTACAGAGACTGCAAAAGCGGAGGTCGTGAACACCACGCCCGCCGTCAAGACGATAATGAGCCAATATTTCTTTTTCGTTCCTATTTTTGTTTTGATGCGCATATCTATCTGATAATCTCCTTTTATTCAACCCTCTATTCTAGCAGAAATGCAAAGGGCTGATACATTTTTTATCTCACTAGTGATAGCATTTCCAAATCCGTGATTACACTCAATCCAAAGCAGCATAGAGAGTGATCAGATTGTGTAACGGAAAAAACCGTTTGAAGGCCGAAGCGGGTATGGTTCCTTTCCCGGCAGGGAAAGGAGAGCGAAGAAGGGGGGATAATTTCACATCATTCGAATTCACTCGTAGCGGAGAGATTTGACGGGATTGGAATAGGCCACTTTGAAGCAGTGGTAAGCAGCCGTACTGAAGGCGATGACAAGTGCACCCAGGATAGCCACAGCATAGACAATAGCATCCAAATCGATCCTATAGGCGAAATTTCCAAGCCAGAGATGGACCAGATAGACCGTTCCTGGAATGACTAGAAGCGAAGCGATGACAATCAAAACAAAGATCTCCCTGAAGAGGATGAGGATGATATTCACTGCCGTAGCTCCATGGACTTTTCGGATGGCGATTTCTTTAGTCCGGCGGATCGCATTAAATGAAGAGAGACCCAGAAGGCCGAGACAGGAAATCAAGATACAGATCGTCGAGAACAGCTTGAGCAGCCTGCTCTGGCGAACATCGGCATCGTAAAGCCGGGCGAGTTCATCATCGAGAAAGGTGTATTCAAAAGGCCGGTTCGGGCTGAGGACCATCCATTTGTCTTCCATGAATTTGATGGCGCTTTTTATAGATTGGGCGTCGACTTTGAGAATCAAACTTCCTGCTGGGAAGCGCTGCATCCGGATGATGAGAGGCTCGATCACGTTGTGGAGGGACCGGAAATTAAAATCTTTGACGACACCGACAACTTTACCTTTGAACTGGAATTGATTGATTATTTTGCCTATGGGTTCGTCCCATTTCATGGTTTTGACCAGGGTTTCATTGACCAGAACCGCATTTTCCGGGTCAGAAGTGTGCAGAGGATCGAAATCCCTTCCGGCCGCGAGCTCAAAACCAACTGTGTCGATGTAATCATAGTCGACAAAAAAGACATAGTAGTTGTGCTCTTCCATGCCTTCGTTTCCCTCTATTTGGTGGAGGCCTGTGCTCGGATCACCGGGTCGGGAGAAACCGATGGTGGCCGATAATATTCCCTCGTGATTTTTGATTTCTTGAATCGCAGCTTTTGTGCGTTTGTAGGCCTCCTGATCGCGAAAGGGGATAATGAGTGTATTTTCATTCTGGAAGCCGAGGTCTTTTTCGCGCATGAATTCGATCTGTTTGATCATGAAGAGAGTGATAACCACAACGGCTATGGATATCACGAATTGAGCCGTGACCAGCACCTTGCGGATGAGCAGGCCCTTTCGGCCTGATTTGAAGGAACCCCGGAGAGCTTTGACGGGAAGGATTGAGGACATGTAGAGAGCCGGATAGAGACCGGACGAAAGCCCGATCACCAGGAAAATCAGCAGTGATCCGGCAAGAAGAGGAAGATTGTTGAGCGGGTTCAACTGAACCTGAAATTCGAGAAGTTGCTCGACAGGAAAGAGCTGGATGAAGGCAAAAACTAGTAAGTACGCGGCTAGCAAAGCCAAAAAGGCAATGAAAAGGGACTCTCCCAAGATCTGAAAAATGAGTTTTTTTCGGCTCGAGCCAAGGACTTTCTTGACGGAGATTTCTTTGGCGCGAGTTGTGGCACGGGCTGTTGAGATGTTGATGTAATTGATGGAAGCCAGGATCAGGATGAAGAGACCGATGGCAAAAAAGGCGATGAGATAGGCGCGGCTTCCTTTGGGGGTATCTCCACGGATTGGATGTTTACCGTAGCGTATGTCAGGAAGTTTTTGGAAGATGGGGATAAAAGTCTGGCCGTACTTCTTTCCTGTTTCGGCACAGTATTTCTCGTAGAAGGCGGGCCACCTGTCCCAAAAATTCTGGAAGTCGTAGTCTTTGGGAAGAAGAACATAAGTGGATCCGAAGATTTCGAACATCACCCACTTCAGGGCGCGGTCGTTCCGATTCCAGGTAGCAAAGGAGATGAATCCGTCGATTTCCTGGTGAGAGTTTTGAGGGAGATCTTTGATGACTGCTGTAACTTTGAGGTCGTACTGGTTTTCAACTTTGACAATCTGGCCGACCGGATTTGCATCACCAAAATATTTGTGGGCTAATTTTTCTGTGAGAACCAGATAATAGGGCTCATCAAGACATGTGGAGGCATCTCCATGGATAAATTCATAAGAGAAGATGTCGGTAACCGAAGGATCGGCATAGAAGATTTGATCTTCATAGAATACAGTATCCTGATATTTGAAAAAAATCTCTCTGGTCCAGGCAATACGGGCAAAGGCCTCGATCTCGGGGAATTCCTCGCTGAGACGGGGGCCCAATGCGGGCGAAGTCGCGTTGAAACGAATGGGCTCACCCGAGGTGACGTAAGTCGAACTCACACGGTAGATGCGGTCGGATTTGGCATGATGGCGATCGTATCCCAGTTCATGCTGCAGATAGAGAAAAATAACGATGGCACAGGCAATGCCCGTGGAAATCCCGAGCACGTTGAGAAAATAGTGGAATTTATCCTTTTTGATGAGCCGGTAGGTGAATTTCAGACTTTTTCTGAGCATACCTCTTCCTCTAAAAATTTAAACTCAGTGTATAATTTTACTTCAGTGATAAAGACGCAGAAAATACGAATTTGGTTGACTTCAAAAGAGGGAACAGGCATCTTCTTTTTTCTAAATGCGCAAAGGCAACATTTCACAAAATGATGTTGCCTGTCCGCATTTTTTCTGTTTGTTTTTAGCAGGTTGCTGGTTTATTATTCTTGAAAAACCGAATTCTTACTTAATAAAGGAGGCTGAATTGAAAAAGCTTTGCCTGCTATCTGTCGCGGCTCTTATCGTGCTCGGATTTTCCGGTGTGGCTTTAGAGTCCTGGGATTTAAGCTCGGAGAGAGGAGAAAAACCGCAGGTCATCCCCAAAGAAACAAAAAAAATGACACAAATACGCCAGCAGGTTGACAGAGAAATCGATGCTCTGACCGACACGCTGGTAGGGATCAATGACTGGATGTGCCAGAATCCGGAACCGGGATTTCTGGAATTCAAGGCCGCCAAAAAACTGTGCAGCGAACTGAAAAAACACGGATTTGTGATTGAGATGGGGGTTCCTAACCTGCCTGAGGATTTTGACCGGCTCAAGGTGGTGGGGGGCTTCCCTGAAGACTATTCCGGACCTCCAGGTATACCGACGGCTTTTAAAGCCAAATTCGAAGGGAAAGAGGAGCACCCTGTTATCGGGATTGCCGTCGAATATGATGCCTTAAGGGGTGATCCCCCCTTTCACGGCTGCCAGCACAACATGCAGGGGCCGGTGGGGATCGGAGCGGCTATTGCCCTGGCCAAAGCGATGAAAGCAAACAAAATTCCGGGCTCTGTTTGGGTTATCGGATGCCCGGCAGAGGAGGTCGGCCCCCCGACAAAAGCTGTCATGGCCAAAACCAATTATTTTGATGGTGTGGATTTCATGTTCAGAAGCCATGGGACCGCACGGGAGACACTACGCTTTCCGGGGGGATTCGCAGCACGCCACATCAGCCAGATGAAATACACCTTCCACGGAAAATCGGCTCATGCCCAAAACGCGTGGCAGGGCCGGAGCGCCCTGGATGCTGTCCTTCTCCTATTCCACTCCATGGACATGATGAGGGAACACTCCGAACCTCAGTTCCGCTTTCACGGGATCATCAGCGACGGTGGTGAAGCGCCGAACATTGTCCCGCAGCAAGCCTCAGCTCTGATCTGGATCCGGCATCTGATCGATGAGACTCCAGTGGGAAATATGAGCCCGAAAAAAGCCATGGCAATGATGGAAGCCAAAGTCAAAGAATTGGATGACATGGCCCGGGGTGCGGCCATGGCTACGGGAACACAAGTGGATATCGACCACTACGGGGAATACCGCCCCGGCATAGCGGTCGGCGTTCTGAACGATATCGTCTTTCAGTATGCTGTGGACTACGGCGGCATCAAGATCGGGAAGCGCGCCATCCCCCGCCACTGGGAAGAAACAGGGTTCGGGACTATTGTCGTGCCAGGAGCGTGGGTCGGCATCGGCACCGAAGGCATTCCCGAAGTGGCTGGACATTCCAAGGAAAGCGCGGACATCACCATCAGCCCGGCCGGACACAAATCCCTGGTCCTCACAGCCAAAGTTATGGCGGCCTCGGCTCTGCGATTGCTGCTCGACCCGGACCTTCGCCAAAAAGCCAAAACCGAGCACTCCCTGTGGGTTGAGGAGTACAATCAGTAGAAAAAATTTTGAACGGCTTGAGAGCCGCTGATCATATGTCTACGGTAGCCGATTGCAGTTTCTTGGCTTCCTCCCAGACCCGGTCCTCCACGTTATCGATAAAGAGCTGCAGATGATGATAGGGAATTTGGATTCCCGCTTCATCCAAAGCTAGCTTACTTTCCTCCATCACTTTGTAATAGATCGGCTTCTCATTCTTGGCATCTTCAATCCAGACCCGGACGAGCATATCCACACTCGAAGGGCCAAGCTGAGTGACGACGACATCAGGAGCAGGGTCTTCGAGAACTCTTTTAATATTCGCCAATTTGGCCAGGATTACTCTTCGGGCTTCGGCAATATTCTCCTTGTAGGCAATACCGACAGGGATTTCAACACGCGTATGCCCGTGTTTGGAGTGATTCACAAGCTCATTTTCGATCACCCTCCGGTTGGGAATGACAACATAGGTGTTATTGACCGTTCGGATGCGTGTGCTCCGGAGTGTTATTCCAGACACCTGACCGTACAGTTCGGCAACGATGACCCAATCCCCAACCTCGAAGGGCTTGTCCCAGAAAATCAAAAAACCCGATATGGTGTTGGCCAGAGAATCTTGAGCGGCAAATCCGATGGCGATTCCGGCCACTCCAAAACCAGCAAGCATAGCGCTAATATTGAAACCTATCTGCCCGCCTGCCATCACAACGCTCAAAAACATGAGAACGTATTTATAGACATTGTTAACAAGAAGACGAATGAGGTTCTCGTGAATACCTGCCTTTTGGAGAATAAGACGCAACGGCTTCTGGGAAATCCGGGAAAAAACCCAGAATGCAATTAAAATTGTGACAGCGGCCAAAAGATCCGGTAAGAAGGTCATGAATTTGGTTATAAGAACCTCGGCATCGATTAGATCGAGTAGCTTTGTCATTGATTCCTCCTATTTTTGTCTATTTTCTTACGTTTTTAGATAGTTGGTACAAATTATCATGTCAAACACTGCATCTCAAGTGAAACTTCAGGTGAAAAAACACAAACCAGAGCAATATTTTTAGAGAAAAAAAACATGAATTTGCTATTTGAGAGTGAGGAGCAATAAAAAAGGTGCCTGGCACCTTTTTTTTCATATGATATAATTCAAGGAGAGGAAGAGGTAAATGAGCTTTTCCTCATAAAGATTTTTGTGCTCACGACTATATAGTAAAAGAACTTAGGAACTGCCATGCCAAAAAACAAAAAAGACAATCCAGGTCAAGTGATGCCGATCATGACCAAAATTATCGACGATGTCTTCACAGACTCTGTCGAGATGGTAAAACCCCGCTTCGAAGTCAATTACGAGGCCTATCTCCAACGGCTCTGGGAGGCCAATCCTGATATTCACCACAGGTTGAAAAGAGCCAAAACTTTGGAGGACGCCCGCAATTCCATGTATATCTATTTGGAAAAGGCGGAGCGAGAGGTCTTCACCATGGAAAACGATCTTCATATCCTGGAAAAAGCGACTGTGCGGGAGTGCATCCGCGTCTTCAAAAGCATCATTGGACCCGTCAATGAATACCGCACAGGCACATCAGCCTTGGACAACCTGTGGAAACTGGCGCGAAACCGCCACGATGAGCTCAAGCAGGAAGTCTCTGTTGGTTTTCTTTTGGAGTTTATCAATCTGTTCCGTGGAGTGGCCGGCAAATCTAACATTTATTTCGAGAAGGAAGAGGCCAAGAAAGGCATTCCAGATTTTCTCAAATACGAAGGCAAAGAAGCTGCTATTGCCCGAACGGAGATCCTGGACGATATGGGAGCAACCATCCAGAAATACTTCAAGAAATATCCATCGGGCCTAGAGCCGGATGTTATCAAGTGGCGCAAGGCTAACAAGGAACGGATCCTGCATTATTTCAAGGCGAACAAGGATGACTGGCAGGACTACCGCTGGCACATCCGCCATGTGATTCGCAAGGCCACCCCTCTATTGGACCTCATCGAACTGACAACTGAGCAAAAGGCGGCCATCACCAAGGCCACAGAAAACAAAATCCCTTTTGGCATCACACCCTATTATCTGAGTTTGATGGACCGTGTGCTGTCCATCGGATACGACCATGCTGTAAGGGCTCAGGTGATACCCCCTCCAGAGTATGTGGATGCTATGGCTGAGCACCGCCGAGACCGTGGTATGGTTTTCGATTTCATGGGAGAGCACGACACCTCTCCAACTGACCTAGTAACCAGGCGATACCCGGGGATCGCCATTCTGAAACCCATCAACACATGCTCACAAATTTGCGTTTACTGCCAGCGCAACTGGGAAATCGATGAGGTTCTAGATCCTAAAGCTATGCTCGGACGGGAGGCCATAGCAGCGGCTGTGGAATGGTTTAAGGATCACCCCGCGGTCGGAGATGTTCTGGTCACAGGCGGAGATCCGGGTATTATGAAGGATGATATGCTCGAATGGATGTTCGAATCTCTGGCCTCACTAGATCACATCTACAGAATCCGATTGGGAACACGCACGCCCGTGGTCCTGCCCATGCGTTGGACTGACAATCTGGTAAACATAATGTCCCGTTTTCACGAGCCTGGGAAGCGTGAAGTGGCTATCGTTACCCATTTCGAGCATTCCTATGAAATCACCCCGGAATCGATGGAAGCAATGCAAAAGATCAAAGGCGCTGGAATAAGCATCTATAACCAAGAAGTGTTCACTATCGAAAATTCCAGGCGGTTCGAAACAGCAAAGCTCCGCCGGGATTTGCGTCTCATTGGTGTGGATCCTTACTACACATTTAATATGAAAGGAAAGGAGGAAACTAGGCGATATATGGTCCCCATTGCCCGCATTCTGCAGGAACGGAAAGAGGAGGCACGTCTTCTTCCGGGTCTCGACCGCACGGACGAACCGGTTTTTAACGTACCTAAACTCGGAAAAAATCACCTCCGTTCCTGGCAAGACCACAGAATGGTCATGGTCCTCCCTGATGGATCCCGTGTGTATGAGTTCCATCCATGGGAAAAAAACATCAAGCCCATCCCCCCCTACAATTACATAGATGTGCCTATCTATGACTATTTGGAAGAGCTGGCCGCCCGCGGCGAAAACATCCGCGATTACCGCACTATCTGGTTTTATTACTGAAAAGGTGCCTGGCACCTTTTTACGACTCAAGCAGAACATCTTCGCGGACGTAGAGAACACCGGGGGCTCGCAGGATACGCTGGAAGTCCTGCTCGGATAGGTCATCCCGGACAGCCGCCTTCAAAGATTCGCCGATATAGAGCTTCTTATTCATCGAATCTATGAGGGTGTTAATCCGTATGTAGAGTTTGGCCTGGGCCATATCGACAACGACTGTCAGCAGACTGTCGCTGCAAGTGATGGCTTTGACCTCTTCAAATTTAGAGACTTTGGACACAAACCGTTTCACCATGCGGTCTTTTCTGTTTCTGATGTACCGATAGACAAGAAGGCCCAACACAACGGTCCCGCCGAGGATCGACCAATGGATATTTGTGAAAATGAGAAATCCCAGCAACACAAGGATAATCACGGCTCCGACAATGCCTTTGATCCCAAAGGGCATTGATGTCTCCAACCATCCCAGCATTTGCTGGACTCTCTGGGTAGGTGGAATGGTCGTTTGAATCCCGGTCTCGATCTCTCTTTTGAGGTGCTTCAAATCAGCAGCCAGATATCCGGCATCTTGATAGCGGTCGTCAGGCCGCTTGCGCAGACACCTGGTGACGATACGGTGAACCTCTGGAGACAGGTTCTGCCGGACCACGGTTACAGGACGAACCTCATCAAAGGCAATGGCATGCAGGGTGTCCAGTGGGCTGTCTCCTTTAAAAGGAAGCTCCCCCGTCACCATTTCGTAGAGGACAATACCCAGTGAAAACACATCGCTGTTGAGGTTGATGGCCAGCCCACGGGCCTGTTCCGGACTCATGTAGGCCACCGTTCCCATCACCGTGCCCTCCATTGTCTGGGGGAGAGTTTTTGTATGGGTCAAATTCTGAATGGTCGACCACGAGTCCATACCCCCCGTTGGATCCAATAGCTTGGCCAGCCCGAAATCGAGAAGCTTGGTATGGCCATCGCGGGTGACCATGATATTGTCGGACTTTATGTCTCTGTGAACGATGTTGGCCTTGTGCGCATGGGCGAGACCATCAGCCACCTGAAAAGCAATCTCAACCGCACCGATAAGATCCAATTCCCTGTCTGCAATGAGCTGGCTGACTGTCTTCCCTTCCACAAACTCCATGACCATAAAGGTTTTGCCTTCGATCTCGTCGACATCGTAAATCTGGGCAATGGCAGGGTGGGTGACTGCGGATGCCGCGCGCGCCTCCTGGAGAAATCTCCGTTTTTTGTCCGGATCAGCTGTCAATTCGGTTTTGAGGATCTTCAGCGCAACCGGTCTCCCCAATCTGACATCCTGGGCCTTGTAAACCACACCCATTCCTCCCTTTCCCAGGAGCTGATCAATGTCATAGTGCTTGAGTGTTTTTCCGATCATCACAAAAAGCTCTGAGGTGTTTACTACCTATATCACAGGCTTTGTTCATGGTCAAACACAGCCAGAAATGATGTCTAACCTATAGCTGGGAAACGGAATGGCAAAAGCGGTCATCAACAGGTGACTCCTATCCGCAACACAGAGGCAGTGAAGAACAGCTGAGACAAGAACAAAAAGGTTGCTTTTCTCCCTTAAAGCGAGGATTCAATTGCGCTGCAGTCGGCTACGATTCATCAAATCATTTAGACATCGCTTCCAGTAATTGATCGACTTGGGCAACTGTCGCCACAGGAAAAACCTGAAAACTGACGTATGGGTTGTACTGTTCTGTCACCATCATCAGTTCCACTTCGGTCGCCTCGATGATGAAGAATCCGTTGAGTTCACCGGGAATAGCCCCCCAGTCTTTGGTAAGCCCCTTTTCCATATCCTGTTTTACCATGGTCATCAAAAGAGTCCACCCGGCAGCTCTTTCTTTAGGATCCTCGGGCACTCTTGCCGGATCAAGTTCCCAGAGCACAAAATATTTTGCCATCGGAAACCTCCTAAATCGTTGATATTCGTATAGCGGACAAAATTAGAGACAAAGACAGAACGTCATCTTTCTCTTCTATTCACATCCCTCTTGTGTTTAGGCAGAATGTACCATATCACACTCAAAATTATGGAGTCAATCAAAACAAAAAGGCACAACAATAAATGAGCGAGGATCCAGATAGGTGCCTGGCACTTTTTTTATTGCCCCTGAAAAAAGGTGCCTGGTACCTTTTTTGACCGTCTCCACCAGAAAAAGAAGAAGGGGATTCCTGAGGCCACAAGCGCGATGTCGAACAACGACTTTTCGAGTTCAAAGATAATCCTGAAGATGAGAAGCCCCGAGACCCCTATGAGATACAGGGCTGGAAGCACGGGATAGAGAGGAACTCGGAAAGCCTTTTTTTCGCCGATTTGCTTCTGACGCAGCTTGAAGAAAGCCAGGGAGCTGATTGTATAAAAGATGAGGTTGGTAAAGACCTGGCCGGTGATGATGGTCTCGAAATTTCCCCTTATGAGAAGAATGACAGATGCCCAAACGCAATGAACGAGGACCGCGCGCGAAGGAGTCCGAAATTTGGGGTGGATATAGTCAAGCCACCTGAAGAAAAGCCCGTCCTTGGCCATGGCATAATACACCCGGGTCGAGGACATCGTGTTTCCGTTAAGACCGCTGGTGGTTGAAATGATAACCAGAACGGTGATGAAGGCAGCGCCCACGGGCCCGATCAAGATCGTGGCTGTATCAGAAGCGACAATTGTGCTTCCACGCACACCCTCGATTCCAAGGAGCCGATGGTAAAGGGTGTTCGTCAATATATAAAGGCAAATGATAATACTGAGGCTGGTGATCAAGCTGATCGGAATATCCCGCCTGGGCTTTTTTATCTCCTCGGCTACCTGACCCAGACGGACATAGCCTCCGTAGGTGAAAAAGATCAACAACAAAGGGGTTATGAGGTTTCCGACCGGGCCTAAAGCAGCCGTTGGAGGGGCTTCGGTACCCAGCAAATTCACATGCCGGTGCATCAGGATCAAACCGATAGCAACTAGAGCAAAAAGACCGCACACTTTGAGCAGGCTGGAAATCTTCTGGAAAAAGCTGGCCTGTTTGATCCCGATGTAGTTCAGCGCGCCGAGAACACCTATGACGGACAGAGCAACAACCGTATGAGTGAATTTATCCATGGGCACAAAAAAGCCGATATAGTCTGCCGTGATAAGTGCCAGGCCGGCCACAGAGCTGGTCCTTATGATCAAGAGTTGTGCCCAGCCAAACATAAATCCGGCAAAAGGACCGAAACCGCGACTGATATACACATAATCCCCTCCGGTGTTGGGAAGCCGCGTTCCGAGTTCGGCATACATAAGGCCGCTGATAAAGACCAAGCCTCCCATCACCAGCCAGAGCAGAATGATAGAGCGAAAAGAGTTTTGATACCCGGCAATGATCTGGGGTGTCGAGTAGATGCCGGCTCCGATGCAGATGCCTATGATAAGAGCGACCGTATCCGGAATGCCCAGGACCCGGCGGAGCGTTGGCTGCTGAGGGAGCGGAGGCAATTCCAGGGGGCTGAGCTTTTTGGGGTCCATGATTTAAGGAAGGTTACACGGTTTCGTCGACGACGACTTTGTGTTTTCCGCTTGGCCCTGCCTCAAATTTATCCACGCGAACAACTTCCAGTTCCCAAATTCCCTGAAAATTTGGCTCCATGAGAGATTCGATCATGTTGAGGTCCAAGTGTTCATCCTCCTTTATTTGCAGTCGGAGAATAACCTTGTTTGGGGCCACCTTGGCCAATTGGTACTGCTGGATAGGCGGACAATAGGGCCTCATAACCCGAAATCCGATGGCTGTAATCGGAAATATTCCGCCTTGGGGGGTAAAGAGCGCATCTGTGACGCGTCCCTCAATTCTCTCTATTCTTCTCCAGGTACAACCGCAGGGACACGGGCTCAATTCTCCCGATGATAAATCTCCGATGCGGTATCTGATGAAAGGAAAGGCATAATTCCAAAGATCGGTGATGACAATCTCTTTGAGATCACCCGTGAAATCTTCTGTTTCAAAGATGACATTGGGATCCAGCACATGATAACCGCGTCTTTCCTGGCATTGATAGGCTATGCCCAGGATTTCGTGCGAACCGTAGCCATCGTAGACAGGACCGAAAACCTCTTCGATGGCTTCCTTCTGATGGGGGAAAAGTGTCTCGGCAGTGGTGAATATGCCGTCAAATTTGGGGTCTACTGCTAGGCCGTGCTTTTGTGCATGCAGAGAGAGCGCATACAAGGCACTCGTATAACTTTGCAGAAATCCGCCTCTTTGTTTAACCATGATATTAAAAGCAGCTCTGAGTTGGGTTTCATTCGTGAGCAAATAGGCGGGGATTCGTGTATTTCTGTAGAGTCTTGCCTTTAGACGAGACCCAAACTTCGACCACTGCTCGTCTACGACGAACTTGTTTCCCCAAAGAATTGTCAAAGGATCTCCCAGGCATTTCCCGGCCATCTCCCATCCGGTCAAAACAGCAGCTCTGCCGGCCGATGCGGCTTGAGCATCATAATAAAAGTTCAGACGTCTTCCAGTCGTTCCGCTGGAATTTCCGGCTCTCAGGGTTTTCACATCTGCAGTAGCGGAAAGGAGGTCCTTTGTATGACTCTGGATATCTTCCCGGGTTAAAGAGGGAAGGCCGGCAAAATCCTCGAATGATTTGATATCTTCGGGATGGCAATCTTCCTTGGCAAACATGTCTCTATACAAAGGAACATTCAAATAGGCATGATTGAGCAGACGCTTGAGTGCTTCGAATTTGTATTTGTTTATGATTTCAGGATCAGCGTACTTCATCTTACGCAACCTGAAAAAATGCTTGGTGACCGTTTCCCCTTTTGCTAAATCCTCCAGTAATCTAAGTCCGAGGTAGGGGTAGTAGTTCATTGCCTTCATAATATTCCGACTCCAAAACCTTGACTGTTACTCAACGTTGTTTTTAATTGTCTCACGAACGGATGAAAAATGTCCACTCACAATTTTAGTGCGGTTGTCTTGCACCACAGTTTTAGAAATATTTCTTCTTAGTGACATAAAAAGCGCCAGCCACTTTTTGTATTTGCGTCTGAAGGCGGATTGCAGTTACAATCAAAAAGCTATGTAGGAGAAGGACCATGGCCAAAGTAAAAGTCAGCGTAGAGAGGATCGACGGTTACTGTAACCTTCCAATGCACGTTGGCGATCATTTCTTTGTAGAGGATTCCAAACTGAATGTTCCTGAGGGGTAGCACATCTGTATCTGGGCCCTGCAAAGTATGATGCCGATTTTCCCCGTGCTCGAACATCGTGACAAACTCGATGATGGGCATTGGATGAAAACCGTGAAGAATTTTTCCTGCCTGGACCAAGCCTGTTATCGGCGGACGTCCGGCCAACACAAAAAGACTGGCCGAAGAGCTCAACCCCGATTGCGATGCTCTCGGACCGGAGAACATCCTCATTTTCGGCATCGACCCTCTAACAGCTTCCCTTCTTCCAGCCTCAGCTTATTACACGGTTACGGCCAAATCGCCCCTCACCGGAATCCTGGGAGACTCGGCAGCCGGGGGGCAGTTCGGCGCCGAGATGAAGTTGTCCGGCTACGATCAGATCATTATCACGGGGAGGGCAGATACTCTTCTCTATTGCCTCATCACGAATTCTGATGTCCGATTTGTCGACTGCCCTGAGCTCGCCGGGACATCCCTCATCCAAACAACCAAAACTATAAGACAGGGCCACAAAGATTATGCCATCCAAGTGGCCGCCATCGGTCAGGCCGGCGAAAATCAGGTTCACTTCGCCGCCATAGTCTCCAGCGGAAACAGGGTCAATGGCCGCATCGGCATGGGTGCGGTCATGGGCTCGAAAAACCTCAAGGCTCTGGCCGTAAGGGGCTCGCGCTCTTTGGAATTGGCAGAATCCTTGGCTTTCCTCGAGGAAACGAAAAAAATCGAATCCGCCATCCTGCAACACAACGAATACCCGAAGCGCTACGCATTGGGCACCACCATGCTCATGACCGATCTCAACGACATAGGCATCCTCCCCACCAAGCACTTTAAGGAAGGTGTCTGCACTTATGTGGACGAGATCTCCGGTCAAAAACTGGTCATGCAGGTCAAAGGCCTGGATATCATCTGCGGCGATCCTCGGGGCATCAAGGCCTACGGCTTGACTTACGCCATTGCTTCCAGAGGAGGAGACCATCTGAGGGCCGAACCCTTTTTCGAGCTAACCAACAGAAAAGACGAAGCCAGAGAACGATTCGGAACCGAAAAGGCCGCCAACCGCCTGGCTGAAGAAGGAAAAGCCGCACTCGTCACTTACTCGGAAAAGATCTCTCTCCTGACCGACGCTCTCACCATGTGCAAAAATATCGGTCTCTGCATGGATATCCTGAACCTGGAAAACGCCTCCGCCCTGCTCAAAGCCGGGACCGGTATCGACTATAAACCTGAATATCTATACAAAACCCTGGGTGATGCCATCAACCGGGATTATGAACTGAACACAAAGTTCGGCATAAAAAAAGAGGACAACACTCTTCCCGAAAGATTCCAGACCGAGCCCCTCACTCGAGGTCCAACCGAGGGTCCAACCGTGGATATCCAGCGCATGTTCAACGAATACTATAAGCTCCACAACTGGGAATAGGGGTCGAGTCTTAACATTTCCCAACAAAAACCACCGCTAGAAATGATTCGTTTCGAATGTCAAATGGTGAGACATAACTTCTTCTTACTAACCCCAAAATTTTTTAAAAAAGACTTGAAAAAAATTTTTAAATTTAATATAAGTATTACCTTATATAATTAAATACTTATCAACATGATATAATTGAACACTTAATATTGAATACTTATCCATGGACTTCAAAGAATACCACAACATCAAGGCTCAAACCCTAAAAGCCTTGTCCCATCCCACCCGGCTCCACATCGTCGAAGTCCTTCTGAACGGTGAAAAATGCGTCAACGACATCAAAGACCTCTTTGATGCCACCCAACCAAACATCTCCCAACACTTGAACACACTCAAATTCTCCGGTGTCGTAGATTATCGTCAAGATAAGAATTTACGGTGTTATTACCTCAAAGATCCCAGAAAGATAAAAAAAATAATTCAAGCTGTCAGGCAATTCGTGAATGAATGATACATATTTTATTTCACCATCTTTCATTCCTACAATTTTATGCAATCCAAAAAAATTTATTCTAAGGAGGTTTTCATATGGCTAAAGTCGCCATTACAGTTAACGGTTCAGAATCCAAAAACGTCTTTCCGCCTTTTATCCTGGGCTCCTCCGCCGTCTCACTCGGAGATGAACTCATCATATTTTTTTGTCCCGGTGGAGCGCCGGCCATGGTCAAGGGCGTGATCGAAAAGATGGAAGGCAAAGGCCTGCCCAACCTGCTCGAGCTCTATGAAGGTGTTCGCAATCTGGGTGGAAAGATCTATGTTTGCGAACTTGCGCTGGAGGCTAAGGATTTAAAGAAAGAAGATTTGAGAGATGGGGTGGAGATCGTCGGAGCCACCACTTTCATGGATGAAATTCGAGACGCAACCATAACTCTCTCTTTCTAGAGCAGGCCAATAGCTCAATACCTTAAAGGAGGACAAAAATGGCAACTCAAACACTGGATGCTTTGGGACTTAAGTGCCCTCAACCTATTCTCAAGGTGGCCTCTATGGCCCCAAATTTGAACCCGGGCGATATTCTCGAAATTGTCGCTGACTGCGAGTCCTTTCCTAAGGACATCAAGGCCTGGGCTGAGAGAACTGGCAAGACTCTGCTCTTTTGCAACACAGACGCTGAGGGAAAGCATTCCGCTCAACTCCAGTTCTAATCTTACGCGACTCTAAACAAAGCCTGTCAGACCGGGATCCATGATCCCGGTCTGTAAACTTGAAAGAAAAAGGAAAAGTTATGGACCAGAAATTCGAACCAAGAATCATAGGCTTTTTGTGCAATTGGTGTTCCTATGCGGGTGCCGATCTGGCTGGATCGAGCAAAATGGAAGTCAAATCATCCCTCTCTGTCATCAGAGTGATGTGTTCAAGCCGGATCAACTCTAATCTCGTCCTGGCCTCTTTGCTTTGGGGAGCCGACGGCGTCCTGGTGGCCGGCTGCCACCCGGGGGATTGTCATTACGAGCAAGGCAATTATTATGCACGCCGAAGATTCGCTCTGCTCAAAAAAGTCACAGAAGTTTTGAATCTGGAGCCCGATCGGCTACAGCTCTCTTGGATATCAGCATCGGAAGGCAAACGCTATTCTGAGGTTGTCAATAAGTTTACAGAAGACATTGCTAAGGCCGGACCCAATCCCATTGCCCAAAATCCAAAACTCTGAGAAAGGTTGATTAAATGGAAGAATCAAATGTGTTGGTCATAGGAGCCGGACTTTCCGGAATGAAGGCGAGTTTGATGCTGGCCGAGGCCGGCGTCCACGTCGATCTCATCGAAAAGGACTCACTCATCGGCGGGCAAACCATTAAATTCGAAGAGGTCTATCCGAACATGGAATGCGCCACCTGTATGGTTTCGCCTATCCAGCAAGATGTGCTTCAAAACGGAAACATTGACGTGCATTTGCTCAGCGAAATTGAACATGTCGAAGGCAAAGCCGGCCAGTTTAAAATCAAAATCCATAAAAAAGCTCGCTATGTCAGTCTGGTCAACTGCATCGGCTGCGGAGCATGTTACGAGCCCTGTCCTGTGAGTGTAGATAACACATTCGAGGAGGGTCTCTGCCAGCAGAAGGCCATTGCTGTAGCCTGTGCCGGAGCCCTGCCGAATGTCCCGGTCATTGATGCAGAACAATGTCTTCGCCTCAACGGAAAGGATAAAACTTGTAAGGCCTGCCAAGAAGCCTGCATGTTCGATGCCATCGATTACACAGAAAAAGACGAAACTCTGGATATCGAAGCCGGAAGCATACTGGTGGCCACAGGATTCGATCTCTTCGATATCAACAAGCTGCCACAATACGGCTATGGCAAATTTCCCAATGTCTACTCGGCAATGGAATTTGAACGGCTGTACGCTCAGAACGGCCCCACCCAAGGAGAGCTCATTCTCCGGAAGGAAAAAGACCTTAAGTCCATCGGTATCATTCATTGTGTCGGAAGAAAAGAGATGGGGTACTGCTCAGCTGTTTGCTGCATGTATTCTGCCAAATTTGCTCATTTCCTGAAACACAAAGTTCCGGAGGCGAAAATATACGAGTTCTATACAGACCTCTGTATTCCCGGCAAATCCCATCAGAAATTCTATGAAGCCACACGTGAGAAGGGCGTCGATTTCATTGCCTGTGAGGACGTCCACGTCGACAGTCAAAAAGACAACCTGCAGATACTCTATACAGACGGAAAGGGTAAAGAGAGCACAGTCGATGCTGACATGGTCATCCTCTCTCCAGCAATGATTCCCGGTAAGGACACAGAACAACTCTCCAAAATCCTGGGAATTGATTGTGATCAACGTGGATTTTTCAATTCCCAGAATGAGCAGCTAGCACCAGTGGCCACAAAAAAAGAAGGAATATTCGTCATCGGATGTGCGGAGGGGCCCAAAGATATTCCCGACTCCATCGCCCAGGCTGAGGCATCGGTGGGAATTACACTCTCCCAATCTCGATAGACAAAATCTAAAGTGATTTTCAATTAAGGATAAACAAATGAATGGTCAAATAGGAGTTTATGTTTGCGAGTGCGGACCAAATATCAAGGATAGGATAGATATCGACAAAGTCTTAGAGGACATATCTTCTCTGGAAAACGTGAAAGTCGCAAAGAGGTTTCCCCTTCTGTGCTCGAATGACGGCAAAAAATTCCTGGAAGAAGAAATTGTTAAAGAGGAGTTGACGCATCTCGTGGTGGCAGCCTGTTCCCCGAGAGAGCACGAACAGACGTTCATGACCGTCTGCAAGCAGGCCGGCTTGAATCCTTATCTGTTCCAGCTCATCAATATTCGGGAACAGTGTGCCTGGATGATACCCGATAAAGAACAGGCCACAGCCAAAGCAATTCAATATATTCGGGCTGGAATCCAGCGTGTGGCCTTTCACAGGCCGCTCGAACCGAAGGAGATTGACAGCATCCCGGACGTTTGTGTCATCGGAGGAGGAATCTCGGGCCTTGAGACCAGCCTGTCGCTGGCTGGTAAAGACAGGCGTGTCTATCTGGTGGAAAAAACGGATTCCCTGGGTGGAATGGCAGGAAAGCTCTCCAAGCTCCTCCCCTATCAGGGTTCGGAATTATCCTCTGTGGAGGCAAAGATTAAGCAGGCCCAAGACAACGCCAACATCGAAATTTTCACCTCCAGCGAGGTGAGCGATGTGCGTGGATTTCTGGGAAATTTCGACATCACGATCAGCAGCCACGGCGAATCGTCCGAAGCAAGAAAAATTCAAGCCGGCGCTGTCGTTGTCGCCACGGGTTTCGGGTTGTATGACCCGGGGAACGATTCCCAATACGGTCTTGGTCAAATCGACAATGTGATCACAGCCTTAGAGTTTGAAGAAATGCTCGGCAAGGACAAACTTCTCCTGAAAAGCGGAAAACCTCCCAAATCCGTGGCTCTCATCCACTGTATCGGTCGAAAGGAATTGGGCTATTGCTCCAAGGTCTGCTGTCTGTACTCGATCAAATTCGCTCACCGTCTCAAGGATATGTCTTCAGATATGGATGTCACTGAACTCTATATGGATCTCTGTTTACCCCACAAGTCGGACCAGGCATATTTTGACGAAGCCAAAGAAAAAGGCATCCGTTTCATCCGGAGCGGAGAAGATGTTTTCGTTAAAAACAAAGGAACTCAGATTGAAGTGGAATATGACAGGGATGGCCAAAAAGACAGCATCACCGTGGACATGGTTGTCCTTGCTCCGGCTATGGTCCCTTCCGAAGGAACGACCTCTTTAGCAGAGATGCTGAATATTCCTCTAGACAAGACAGGATTTTTTAAAGAGATCCACGAAATCCTCGATCCCATCTCCACTCCGATCGAAGGTGTCTATATTGCTGGGTGTGCCGTAGGCCCCAGAAACATACCCGAATCCATCGTTCAATCTCAAGCTGCTTCGGGAAAAATCTTGTCCAGTCTGATACCAGGAAAAAAGATAAAGCCAGAAGTCAAAGTGTCAGAGATCCGGGAAGACTTTTGCACAGGCTGTCAGACCTGCCTGTCTATCTGCTTCTACGGTGCTATCAGTTATGACCCGATAAAAGATGTCTCGGTCGTCAATGAAGTCATCTGCCGGGGATGCGGAAGCTGCGTTGGAAGCTGCCCGTCAGGAGCCATCCGTTCCAAACATTTCACATACCCTCAACTCTACAGGGAAGTTTTGGAGGCTTTGCGATGAGAACCAAAACGGAGTACTTTTCAAGAAAGGGCGAAAACAATGAATAGCACACACAAAGATGACAAAAGTGAGGGCATGGCTGGAAAAATTCTACCCGCTGAAGACGGCATAACAAGCGCCATCATTACTTTTCTGAAAAAATCCCTCGAAGAAAAACAGTTGGAAGCCGTCATGATTCCAAGCAAGATACCCGACACAGAAGCCTGGACATGGCTGCTTCTCCAGGACGAATCCTTGCTCGCTTCATGCAATCCTTTGCCTCCGGTCATGACGGTTCAAGGAGGTAAGGCCTTATCGAACGTGACCAAGCACGGTGACCTGCACGAAAAGGTTGCCGCTGTGATGCGGCCTTGCGAAGTCCAGGCCGCCGTCGAACTTCTTAAATTGAAACAAATCGACCTGGATAACATCTATCTCATCAGCGTAGACTGCCCCGGAGCGATGCCCCTCCAAGATTATATGGCAGACCCTGAAAAAACAGCAAAGGCCTTTGAAGAAGCTTTTTCGACGTGGGGAGAGAACGAATCCGTCAGACCTATTTGTCAGATCTGTCATCAATTCAGTCTGCCCCTCCCCCAACAGTCAGCTCCATCAGACAATTCTCCTCCAAAGAATGAAGCCAAATTTCCTGCTGCGGATCTGCATATAGGGCTCATAGGCGGAGACGGCACTAACGTATTTCTCATACCGGCCACCGCCAAAGGACAAGATCTCCTGGACAAACTCGATCTCTCCGCCGAAGATTCCATGGTCAACTGGGAATCGAAAGTGGAGGAAATCAGGGAAAGGAAATTCAACAAAAGAAAAGCCGCCGATGCCGAATGGAAGGCTAAGACGGAGGGTGTAGACAATTTAGCGGCAGTTTTTGATGATTGCATCAATTGCCACAACTGCAAGAGTGCCTGTCCCGTGTGCTATTGTCAGCAGTGTTATTTCGATTCCCAACTGCTCCAGTTCTCTCCGGAATCTTACCTGGGAAGAGCGGAAAAACGAGGCTCGCTGCGCTTTCCTCTCGACACGCTCCTCTTTCATGTCGGACGCATGTCCCATATGGCACTGTCCTGTGTTTCCTGCGGAGCCTGCGAAGATGCCTGTCCCATGTCCATTCCCGTGGGCCAGGTCTTTACCATGATGGGTAACAAAACCCAAGATTATTTTGCATACACACCGGGATTAGATCGAAATGAACCTTTGCCGTTGCAGATCTTCAAAGAAGATGAATTCGGGGAGGTCGAAACACCGCGCGAAGGCGCTGAAGCGCCTGCAGAGGAGACAGAAAAAAATGTCTAAAGCAGTAAAAATACAGCAAAGTACGGAAGACGGGCTGCGATCCTTTTTCGAATCTTTACTCCAAAATAAAACAGTGAAAGGGATTTTCACCCTGAGAAAAACAAATGATGAAGGGGGGATCTCTTACGCTCTCATAACGGATGTCGAGGACCTCAAAAACGCCGTCCCCCTCTATCCTCAGATGCCAACCAATGCAGGGAAAATCCTTTCGGATTTTACCCTTTTGGAGCCGATTCAGGAACCCGTGGCAGCTGTCCTACGGCCCTGTGAATTGAGGGCCTTTACAGAGCTCGTCAAGAGAAACCACGGCAACCTGGACAATGTTTTGCTGATAAGCCTTACCTGCGGAGGGGTCCTTTCTCTGAAGTCCTTGCGTGGGGGAAACGGCACGAAAGATCTGTCATCCTATTGGGAATCAGTCGGTAAAGCTGACCTCGCCCCTGACATTCGCGAAACCTGTAACACATGCGTACAGTTCATTCCTCAGAATGCCGATATGGTCATCGCTACGGTCGGACAGAAAGACATGGACAAGGAATGCACCATTTTCGCAACGACACCCAAAGGGGAAGAATACGCTCAAGCCGCCCCGGGAAGCACGGTTTCCGAAGAAATGGAAAATGAGAAAACCCAGGCCTTGATGGACAAAAGATCAGAACAAAAGGCCACATCGCTGGAGACCTTCAAAAACAATCAATCAGGATTGAAAGCCTTGATCAAAACTTTCGCGCCCTGTCTGGGCTGTCACGGCTGCCGTCAGGTCTGTCCCATCTGCCTCTGTCATTTGTGCGATTTCGATTCCAAGACCCTCGAATACCAGCCTGTCAATGTCAGGTCAGAGCTCAACCAAAAGGGTGGACTCAAAGTACCTCCCGGCAATATCTTTTTCCACTTGGGACGGATGAGCCATATGGCCGTCTCGTGTGTGAGTTGCGGCATGTGTTCCGATGTCTGCCCTGTCAATATTCCCGTCGCAACCCTGTTCTCGACGGTGGGTGATGCTCTCGAGAAGGTATTTGAGTATGTCCCGGGACGCAGTCTTGACGAACCTGTGCCGGAAGGAACATATAAAGAACAGGAGTTTGTGGAAATCGGGGAACAATGAGGCTGATTGCCATCAAAGAAAAAAGGTGAAACCAATGAACGAAACACACACACATAAACCATCCATCATCGGATTCTTGTGCACCTGGTGTTCCTACACCGGAGCGGATTTAGCAGGCACAGCCCGGATGAAAATCCCTGCCGAATTCAGGGTCATAAGGGTCATGTGCTCGGGAAGGATCGATCCGCTTTTTGTTCTTAAAGCCTTTCTCAAAGGTGCCGACGGCGTAATGATGATGGGCTGCCATCCGGGGGATTGTCATTACCAGAAAGGAAATTATAACGCCCGCCGCCGCTACGTGACCCTCAACAATATTCTTGACACCCTTGGATTAGAGAAGGATAGGGTTGGACTCTGGTGGGTGAGTGCTTCGGAGGCGCCGAGATTCAAACAGGTCACGACCGATTTCGCCGACACTGTTCAAAAATTGGGGCCCAATCCGCTTCGGGAGGAAATCTATCTATAAGGAGTTTTCTTTGTCCATACATGAACTCGTTTCTAAAAAAATTGTTGATATCCCCAAATCAGCCATCCACGAAATGACGCATCTCTCCAAGCAGATTGAAGATGTCGCCTTTATTTCCTGGGCAAAGCCCACATCGGGAACACCCGAGCACATCAACAGGGCTGCCATGCAGGCCATCGAAAAGAATTTGACAGGCGGCTATTCGGAGAATACAGGGCTAGAGGATCTTCGGGAGGAAATTGCCAAGAAGCTCGAACGGGATAATCACATCAAGGCCGACCCTTCGGAAATCATGATTACGGTCGGCGCCATTGAAGGACTGGCGGCCGCCGTTCTGGCTGTGGTCGATCCCGGGGACGAGGTCATAATCCCCGTTCCCGGTTATTCCACTCATATCCGTCAAGTGGTCGTCGCTTCAGGAAAACCTGTCCTTGTTCCCACGATCGAAGAACAGGGCTTCAAACTGGATTTTGACCGGCTCAAGGATGCAATAACGCCTCAAACCAAAGCCATCCTTTTCAGCTCGCCCAACAATCCGGTCGGCTCGGTCTATGGTGAAGAAGATCTCAGGACACTGGCAGGGATCGCGCAGGAGCACAACTTGCTTGTCATCACCGACGAGGCCTATGAGTACTTTGTCTTCGATGGTGAAAAACATATCAGTATTGCCTCCATGGAAGGAATGCGCGAGCGGGTCATAAGCTGCTACACGTTCACCAAAACCTATGCCATGACCGGGTGGCGTATCGGCTATCTCCATGCAGTCGATGAGTGGATCCGACAGATCGAAAAAACTCATATCCCACTCGCGATCTGTGCACCTGTGGTCTCGCAGTTTGCAGCCTTGGAAGCCCTGCGAGGACCTCAAGATTGTGTCGAGGAGTTCCGCCGGCATTACCAGACAACCCGGGACCTCATGTGTGAACGACTTGACAAGATCCCCCATGTCTTTTCCTATCAGAAGCCAAAGGGATCCTACCTCATGTTTCCGCGTGTGGAGCTGCCCGAGGGAAAAGACTCGAAGACCTTTGCCATAAATCTGCTCCAGAAAGCCCGGGTTTCCACGACGCCGGGAATCGCCTTCAAGGGAGAGGGACACGTACGCATGTCCTTTTGCGTGCCCGAAGAGACAATCCACAAAGCCTTCGACCGTATGGAGGCGTACTTCCAGAGTTAGATATTGAGCCGGCACAAGGGACGGCTTTTTCAGGGGCTTACTCTCTAGAATCAGGTCAAATAAATCAGGAAGACTGGAAGAGGTGGAAAAGACTAAAAGAATACTCAAAGAAATTCTATCCACATTAGAAGCGGACTCCGATGTTTCGGATATCAGCACTTGTGTCTACTGGACAGCCGTCACATCCCTACGCTGTGGACTGGCCTCGACCATGGCTGCTTCTCTCATGCATCAGCAGGGTCACCAAGTGGAAGCTGCCGGACATCTTCTTCCCACCAGAGCAAAAGCCCTGGCAGAATTGTGCCTCTCCGACCACATCCTGGAGGCAGCCATCGGTATCGCGGCCATTAACTCAATACTCCCCTTGGATGAATCGCGCTATGTCGATCTGAATGCTGAAGAGGAGATCGGCACCCGGGGCGAAGGAAAACGGATAGCGATCATCGGGCATTTTCCCTTTGTCAAAAGAATACGGAATATAGCTGACAAGTTATGGGTTTTTGAGCTTCCGGGCCGCGAACGCCCGGGCGATATCACCGGCGATGAAATAGAAACTCTCCTCCCCCAGGCCGATGTCGTGGCCATATCCAGCACCACACTGATCAATCATACACTGGGAGGGATCCTGGATCACGTCGCACCGGACGCGTACAAGATGATGCTCGGCCCGAGCACGCCTCTATCGCCGGTCCTCTTCGATCATGGGATGGATACCATATCCGGCTCAATCGTTACCGATCGGGACAAAGTTCTCCGCTGCATAAGCCAGGGAGCCAATTTTCGTCAGGTCGAGGGTATACGAAAAGTCATTATGGTTCGAAATTAGCTATTCCTCGAATAATATCCCATGAGCTCGGCTTGAGCCAGTATATGTCCTTTCATGGCTTGTAACAACTTCTTCTTATTCATTTTGGCATCGGCGTCAAAAAGCACGTCCAAAGCATAGAGAGTGAAAATATAGCGATGCTTCCCCCAAGGAGGGCAGGGGCCTATATATCTGTTGCGCCGCATTCCATTTCTCCCCTGGATCATTCCATCTTCAAATTTGTCTTGATGGGGAACAGCCTCGGCCAACTCTCTCTTTTCAGGAGGGATGTTGCACAGTACCCAATGGGTGAAGGTCATAAGGACAGCGTCCGTATCAACCGCGATGAGGGCAAAGCTCTCTGTTCCTTCAGGGGGATTCGACCAATTCAGAGGAGGGGATACATTCTTTCCCTTGCAGGTATAAAGATCCGGTATCGCCCCCTCATGCTCGAAGGCATCGCTCATGAGTTGAAATTCCATCGCTGCCAGCTTCTTATCTTATTTATATGCTTCCTTCCGATGTTTGATTCGATAAATGTAGATCTTATTGGACCTATCATCGATTCGGTAAAGGATTCTGTAATCGCCAGACCGCAGGCGATATCCGTTTTCGATTGTCAGCTTCAGACATCCAGAGGGACGAGGATTTTCTCTTAATGCAAAAATTTTATCCCTGATTTGACTGAGTAATCTGCCTCGGAATCGGTCAAGGTCTTTTTGGGCAGTTGGAAGAAGCAGTATGTCATGCACAACGCTTTTTTAGGTAATCCTCTATAGAAATGGCGTTTTTCTCGAGGGAGCGTAGAGCCTTCATGTCCAGCATATCTTCTTTCAGCTCTTCGCGCTCCAATCGTTCCTCAATGGCTTTCTCGACAAAAAAACCATACTTGATGCCCCGTTCCCGGCAAAATTTCTTCACTTTATCTACGACCTTATAATCCACTTTGACAGCAAAGGTTGTTTTTGACATTATCCTTGTGAAATCATAGCATTAATGATAAACTTTTGCAATAAAAAGTTTATTTTAAATTACAAAAATTTGGCAGAAATTAAAGTCCTGCATGGTGGCATAATCCGAGCCTCTTTTGTATCCCTCCCACAACGGAGTCAAAGCGTCATAATCCGGCACCTCAGGACTCTCTGTCTTCAGACAACTGACAAATGCCTGAGACATAACAAGCAAACACACTAATCCCGGTAAAATCACAACAAACGTACCCAATCGTCCGGATTTCATTCCCTCTCCTCCATCTTTTTACCTTTCAGTATGGACTTAGCCATCTTGCCAAATTTCTTATCCCTGGCCCGTTTTTCCAAATAGGACATCTCATAATAGGCCGATTCTTTCCGCAATTTCAGATAGTTCTCATACCGCCGCTCATCCAATTCCCCGTTCTTGACGGCCCTGAGAACGGCACAACCCGGCTCATTCACGTGTGTGCAGTCTTTGAAACGGCAGTCTTGGGCCACGCTGAGTATATCGGAGAAAGTTTCCTTCAAACCATTCTGAACACCAATATTGCCCAGCTCTCTCATCCCGGGCGTGTCGATGATCATTCCCCCTTGTTCAAGAACGATCAGTTGACGGCGTGCTGTGACATGTCTCCCTTTGCTGTCTTTTTCGCGAACGGCAGCCGTCGCAAATATATCCTGTCCAATAAGTCTGTTTATTAATGTGGTTTTTCCCACCCCAGATGATCCCAAAAGACAATAGGTTTTCCCCTGTTTCAGTAATCTTTGGACATCATCCAAACCCCTGCTTGTTTCATTGCTGAAAGCAAAAATATCATAGTCAGGATTCGAGTTCTTGATCTGAGAGATCTTTTCTCCCAGTAATTCTTCAGGGGCCAGATCTCTTTTACTGAGCAATATGACAGGTTGGATACGGGCGTCAATAACCATTGTCAAATACCGCTCGAGCCGTGGCAGATTGAAGTCGTGGTCCAGGGATTGCACGATGAAGGCCACATCAATGTTGGCAGCGATCGGCTGATACTCAATTCTTTTCCCGGCCGCCTTTCTCTTCAAGAGCGACTTCCGGGGCAAGACTGTTTGGATAACGGCAAATGTGTCGCCGTTGAAGCACTGCACAAGTACCCAGTCACCAACCGTCGGCAGATCAAGATTCGATTCCGTCCCGTACAGCAGTTTTCCCGTCACATCTGCGGGGATCTCTTCGTCTTCGTTCCTGACTGTGTATTTGCCCTTATGGACGGCTATGACCCGCGCCGCGCTGAACTCCGAGGGGTGGGATTCGTTGAATCTCTCCTGGAACCATTTATCAAACCCCAAATCTTTGAGTTTCATGGTCAGATTTTCTCTCTCCATTAGTTTATATGTAATCTTCATGGAATTGTCTAATGAAAAATACCATGAAATATTCGAGGCCCTTGATGGAACTTATCGATATTCAAGACAATACTGGTCTGAGTGGAAAACCATTTTTTGGGTGGATGCTGAGTTCCGATCAGAAAAAGAACTGTCTTTATTTCACTACACGTGTATTTTTATTTGACATAAAATCGGATGAAAGCTTTCGATTTTTCCTGATTTGGATTGGCACATTTTATGCATATAACAATTATGAATGAGCGCTTTCTTACGAAATCTGGGATTTTAAGGAGTACGACTATGACGAAGTCTTCTATAAAAACCTCGTGTTTAGCATTCTTTCTCATTTTCACTATTTTCTTGTTTTCAAACTGTGCTTCGAGGCGTCCGATCGTTCTAGAGAATGTTTATACTCAACCGGATATTGATTTTGGGGCCTACAGAAAAATTGCGAATGTTGGATTCATAGCTGGTCCAGAAATCAAGGATGATACAAATTTCAATGTTCTCGTCGAAGAAGAATTCAAAAAAAACGGATATGTTGTTGTTGGTGCCGATGAATTTAATACTTTTTTGGACGAATTCGGATATTCAAGTGAAGAATTATTAGATCCTGATACCCTAAAAAAAACAAGAGAACACTTAGGCGTAGAAGCCATCATCATGGGAGAGGTGCAGAGATATGAGATTAAAAAGAAAAAAGGTCATATCCCGTTTACTGTTGGAGAGGGACTTATCCTCGTCGAAGAAACCAATTATATTTGTGATATTTCTCTCAATATTGAGATGATAGAAACAACAAAAGGAAGCAATGTTTGGTCATGTTCTGTGTCGTGCAGTGAAAAAAAAGGAAAACCTGAGAAATTGTTCAGGAATATGATAAGGGATAGTTTGAGCACAATTCCCTAGTGATAATTTTAAAAAATCCGTGTGATATTAAGATTTTCGGATGTTCGTGCCTCATGATTCCGGCATCAGTGCTGATCGATCAAATCTTTGATACGGCCTATTCTGAAGACTTTTCCCTCGGCCTTTTTTGCAAGGTGCTGGGTCTTGAGAATGACGTCCAAAGCCTGATCCCAGGGGACATCGTTAAGCTCACAAGAGATTTCACCCATGACACCGGGATCAAAGACTACACTCCAGCCACCGACTTCACACAAGGTCACAATAATATCTCTGATATCGGCATCTCTAAACTTCAGGGAAACAGGCTCGCCTTTGTAGCCTTTATCCTCTATGACAATCGGACTTATCCCGGATATGGAAATTTGCGGTTGGCTCTTCTTCTCTGCCTCCAGTGTTTTGACATCCCTCTTATGCATGAAGCCGGATTTCATGACGGCATTCTCGCTCGGCCGAAAATGGACCTTATACCAATCGCCCTCTTTGTATTTGGCATAAAGGATAGTTCCAGGAGGAATATGTCCGATTATCTGGCTTTTTGCATCCGGCCATAAATGCACACTCGCTTTGTCCGATGTCACCTGTATTTCCAGTTTTTCTGGCACCGCATAGCCGGGAATAAAGAATAACAGCAATATTGTGAGGACATAGAGTTTATTCGAAGTCAACGGCATTCCCTTAATACTAATGCGCTGATGAGAATAACATATAAATTTGAGAGAAAAGAGTCAAATTGGCAAGTCAAATGGGAGAGTGATTCAGAATAATTATTTATTACCCTCTTAAGTCATGGGGACGATGGCACCGGCTGCCAGCTCCAGCTAGCCCATCTCCTGTGAGAATGTTTTGCGCCGGTCCTTTAGGGATATCCATGGTTTTTTGACTGGAACTGAAATCTGGGTTCCCTTGAACTTTATATCTATTGCCGGATATTATAGAAAGAAAAAATGGTCTAGAATTTCTGTAGAAGGTCAAGAAATGAAAAAAGGGCTGAGGATATTAGCCATTGCCATTATTGCGATCATTTCGCTGGCTGTTGCACTCCGAGTCATAGGATTCAGGAGCATGCGCTATGAGCAGGGCAAAGACTCAATGTCCCCGACCATAGCTGGAGGCGACATTTGCTTGAGCATAATAAACAAACAATATTTGAGCGTAGAACTAAAACCAGGGATGATCGTGCTTTTAAGACACAAAAATTATTCCCATCTTCTGACAAAAAGAATCATTGCCTTGGGAGGTGATCTTGTCCAAATTCAAGGATCGAGTACAGTTGTCAATGGGCTTACGCTTGATGAGCCCTATCTGGGAACCGCCTCTATGACCAAAGAATTGGGAGATGTAAAAAAAATCAGAATTCCTCCGGATAAACTTTTCGTCATGGGTGACAACCGAGACAACAGCATGGACAGCCGCTTCTCCCAATTCGGGCTGATAGATGTGAATCAAGTCGTGGGAAAACCCCTCTTGGTCCTCTGGTCGCAGGACAAAAAAAAGATCGGAAAATGGCTGCAATAGTCACAAATTGGAATGAGTGTTGCGTAAGTTCGTGATGATTTGATAGGCTAAGTGTTAAGATGAAGGCCATCTTCAGATTAAACTCGTTTTTGGGTTTGGGGGGCCTGCTTCTAGCCATCGCTCTGCTTGTGCTCGATGTTCCCTTTATGAAGACGTGGTTTTATGTCTG
>Ga0180432_10001429_pt1 | contig 37832 bp, 70 predicted proteins | sample SS_ome_10_FD_132414 | JGI IMG/M metagenome (GOLD analysis project Ga0180432, IMG submission 132414) | Hypersaline lake sediment archaeal communities from the Salton Sea, California, USA - SS_1_MS_2 metaG | ecosystem: Environmental > Aquatic > Non-marine Saline and Alkaline > Hypersaline >... | reverse complement strand
AGGAACTCACTTAAATATGATAAATCAATAAAGAACAAAAGAGAAAAAAGAAAACTATTGAAACTATTAAAAAGGGCGGTAAAATATTTTGCTAAAGAAATCAGAAAATAAAGATAAACATGTAATACATACCAGGGTTAATACATTTGTAATTGAAAAATTATGTGAAAAATGCATGAAGGGGGTTATGGTGTTTATAGGACAGGAAAGCCCGCTTAGTAAGAATAAATGGACCCATGTTTGTAGCGAGTGTAAAAATCAAGAATATTTATTTGATAGGTATCCACGGGTTGATTATCAGAAGGTTGTGAAAGATGAGTGAGCGCAAAGAAAGGCTAACAGATCAGGAAATAGGGTGTTTATCGATAATTGATTATACTATTGCAGATAAGGGGGCCTTGAGTATAAATGAATTGTAAGCCCGAAATAATCTGTTTTTTTAAATTGCTTAATAATACTTTACAAGCAAGATTTGAGCAAACAATAATTGAATTGACTGGTAGTTATGGCAAAATACAATAGCAATATAAAAAACACTTGAAATAATCGCACATTATAATTATATTGTATATAATCTTTTACAGCCATAGAGATAAATCCCAAAGTCCCGGTCTTTGCTCCCATGAAGGCCGGGCACTTACCTAAAAATATGAAATTAACAGAGAAACAATTCAACCAAATCAAAGACAAATTACCAGCTTTTCCACACATAACGTTTAAACCCACAGGAGAGAAAAGAACAATTGAAGAAATGGACAAAGTTCTTTGCTCGTTTTATGAGATGGTTACAGGTGAGGAAATAAAAAGATAATGGCAGAGTTAGAAAACAAAAAACATGAAGCATTTTGTCAGGCCTACATTAACAATCAAGAAACTAATTACAACGGTGTTAAGTCATACCAACTAATTTATACGGACGTTAAATATGATTCAGCATGTGCTGAGTCTTCCAGATTGTTAAGAAATGATAAGATAAAAGCCCGTATTGACGAACTTGTCAACGAAAACAGAGAACTGAATAGGCATAAAGCAGAACAAATTGAGGGCGAGTTCTGGAAGATGTATAATAATACAAAGTATAGTGAGCACACAAAAAGCCGCGCACTTGAAAACATATCTAAACTCCACGGTTTATTCATAGACAAAAAACAAATAGACGCTACAATATCCGGCAAGGTAACTATAGAAATATCAAAAGATTTCATTACAGATGAATAGAGTAAACATAAATCAGCACCTTAATATCAATCATAAAGAATTCTTTAAGTCTACAAAGCGAACAGTTATATTTTTCGGCGGAGCCGGAGCCGGAAAAACCTACTCAATAGCTGATAAACTACTAATACAGTGTTGTATTCAAGAGAAATTAGGAATACTGGTTATTAGAAAGACTTTCCCATCATTAAGACGGACATGTATACCAATAATAGAATCTAGGGCTGAAACGCTTAAAATTCCTTATTCAATCAATAAATCAGAGTACACAGCAACTGTGAATAAAGATTCACACATATACTATCTATCCATGAATAATAAAGGCGATTATGACAAGATCAAGTCAATCACTGACATTGATATGATATGGATTGAGGAAGCCAATGAACTATCAGAGCCTGCCTATGATCTTATTGACATGAGACTGAGGGGAGGCAAAGGGGCATTCAAGCAACTAATAATGAGCTTCAACCCGGTGGGTATGACATCGTGGATATTTCAGAAGTTCTTCACCAATGGAAATGGAGCGCACAAAATACAGACAAATGCCTATGACAACCCATTCATAGAGAAAGAATACATTGAACAATTAGAAGCGCTTAAATACACTAACAAGAATTTACATAAAGTGTATTGTCTGGGAGAGTGGGGACAGCTCCAGGGTGTTATATACGAGAATTATCGGATTGTGGATAAAAAACCCGATAATATAGATGAGGTCATTTATGGATGTGATTTTGGGTTCAATAATCAAACAGCAGTAGTCAAGATATGCATATCTGACCAGGTGTTATATATTGAAGAGGTGCTATATCGTACACGTATGACTAACAACGATTTAATTGAATTTTTAAAACCGGTAATTGTAAACCATAGAATATACTGCGATAGCGCAGAGCCACAGAGAATACAGGAAATGAAAGAAGCTGGATTACAGGCCTATCCAGCTGACAAGAAAGTGGTTGTCAAAACACAGATTGATTATGTCAAGACATGCGATTTGAATATACTGGCAGGTAGTGAGAATCTAATCAAAGAGATTCAGTCTTATGTGTGGGCGGAAGACGCGAATGGAAAGGCTATGGATGAACCGGTTAAATTTCAGGACCATTTGGTCGATAGTATGCGCTATGCTATATTTACACATATTAAAAAGTCTTTTAAATTTAAGCAAATAGGGCCGGATGGATTGATTAAAAATACTTGACAAATGGCAGTATATGTCTTATTTTATAAATGATAAATCACTCGCTTTGTTGTTTAAGCACGTTTAATACACGACACGTATTAGCTCGGCTGCCTCACGATACGAGGCAACTTTTAAAATATAAATAGGTTACTATGGTCGAGCAAGATATTTATTACGCAACAAACCAAACGCACCCCACATACGATGATAAACTTGATATTTGGAAATTGATTAGTGATAGTTATGCAGGTGGCCAGACATATATGGATGGCGACTATCTGCATAAATTTACGCTCAGAGAATCAGATTTATCATATACAGAACGGAAAAAGAGAGCGGTATTTTTTAATAATGTTCAACCTCTTGCGGATATGCTAACTGGCTTTCTCTTCACCAATGATGTGATAAGAACAGATTATAAACAGGACGAATTGATTGAGAGAGCATCCAGAACACAAAATATTGACAATTTTATGCAGATGATAGCTGTCAATAGTCTCATGTACACAGTGGGTGTATTGATTGATTCACCATCTTTCGACACTGAATTTGTGAGAACTGAGGCGGACCGAAAAAACTTAAATCTCAATGCATACGCGGTTATGTATCAACCATGGCAGATACGAAATTACTATTGTGATGAAAACGATTCCTTGCAGTGGGTTATTCTGGATAACACATATTATGACAATGCTGACCCATACAAAAAAGCAAAATATGTAATATCGTACCGATTATGGACTAAAGATTATTTTCAAGATTTTATATCAATTGATGAAATTGACCAGATAGAAAATTTATCTGCCAATCAAACTCTGAGGACAATAACCACAGGCCAAAATTTTCAGGCAAGCGAGCAAGTCCCTCACCCGGTTGGAGAGGTCCCTTTTGTTTTTGCAAACTGGCATGATAGGACGACAGAGAAGGTCCAGGATACTATATTTGAAGATATAGGGTTATTTGACCAGGCGGTTTACAACTATATGTCTCTGCTTGATGAAATGCTGGTGGGTGGAACGTTCAAATATTTGTTCTATCCGGGTACAGTGCCTAAAGAATTGGAGGCTCAATCATTCAGTAATTACGCAGTGATCCCATTTCCAGATGCTACTCCGCATAAGCCGTTTTTCGATGGGCCTACACTATCGGACACTACCCCATTTTTGCAGGCTATGGAGTTTTATCTCTCAGGGATATTGAAGAAGCTCGGTCTTGATACTGATGCTACAAAGAACTATGTCCAGAGTGGTGCGGCTAAGTTTTTTGATTTCACAAAAACAAGGGCTCTTCTGGCAAGCGGAGCCTCTTCAATGGAAGAGGTGGAAAAAGAAATATTCAGGTTGTCCGGGTTATGGATGGGGATAGATGATACCAGCGCAACAATAGAATATAAAAAAGATTTTCTTGGCGAAGAGATGCAACAAGAGCTTGAAAGGTTATATAACATGCTGACAGCTCTGTCATCGTATCCGAAAGTTAAAGAGCATGCGGTAAAAAGAATTGTTGATCTTAGCTTTGATGATTCTGTTTCTGAAAAAGAAATGGAAGAAATCAGGGAATCAATAGAAGAAGAAATTGAACTTAGTGAAGAAACGCGTGAGAATGCGCGTCTTAATATAGCCAATATGGCACAACAACAACAAAGTGAGGAACAAGATGGACCAGAACAACCAGGAACCGAAGGAACCGAAGGAAGCGATTAAAACTTTTACGGTTACCGATCCAATTAGCAATCAGGAACGACAGGTTCCTGAAGATTTGCAGGATTTAATCGGACACATCATAAGTTTTAATCGCAACAAAGGCAAGGAAGACATTAGCCCGGAGATGAACGATTTAAGGACACAAATTGACCAAATGAAAGCGTCTTTGTCTGAGCATGAAGAAAATAAAAAGAAGGACAAAGGGAAAAGTTCGGAGGTTGAAGAACTTAAACAGGAATTTCAGACAGTACTGGACCAGTTGAACAAAGAAAAAGAAGCAATACAGAGCCAGAAAGAACAGGCAGAAAATCGTTATAAAGATGAGAAAATTATGAACGATATTCAAGAGGCACTTGCAAAACACGACGTACACAATAGAAACCAATTAGTTTCAATTATGCGCACAATTGGTCAAGCACGTCTAAAAGAAAACATTGATTTGAGTACAGGCGAGAAACAGGGAACATATTCAACAGTATTGACGTTGAATTTCCCTGATGAATCCGGGGTCGTAAAACCAATGGAATTATCTGCAATGGTAGCAGTGGAAAAGTTTTTGAGTTTGGACGAAAACAACTTTCATCTTAAAAACAAGCTTTCACCAGGCGGTGGTTCTAGTCCAGGTGGTGGTATGACATCCGGCAATAAATTTGACAAACAATTTGAAGAAGCGACAAAAGCAGGTGATTTAGTTGGGCAGGTAGCAGCTATGCAGGCTCAACAAAAATCAAACTAGGAGAAAATAAATGGCACAGATAACAGGTAATGCCACAATATGGGACCTTCCAAATTATTCTGGTTTGCTTATAACTGCCGATGCTGAAAACACACCTTTTTTTTCTATGATAGGTGGTATGAACGGCGGCAAGCAATCAAGTAATTTTGAGTTCCCAATTTCAAGTCAATATGACTATCCAGCCGCAGCACAGCCGGGAATAACTGAGACTGCGAGTTTAACGGCTCCAAATGGGAATGAGGCAGTCAGAACACAAAATAAAAATGTATGTGAGATTCACCACCAGGCTATTGATATTAGTTATGAAAAATTGGCTAATCAAGCCAGGCTTTCAGGTATCAATACACAGGGACAGGTGAATAATGTAACTGATGAGGTTAATTTTCAAATCGCCTATAATCTCAAAAAAATTGCACGCGATATTGAATACTCATTTATAAATGGAACGTATCAAATTGCTATAAATGCAGGTGTAGCAAATCAGACGCGGGGAATGCTTGCGGCGTGTACCACAACGTCAATCAATGCATCTGCGGCAACTTTGACTAAAGACATGATTGATGAGGCACTCAGGACCATGGCCGGTGGCGGGGCCCAGTTCATGAATATGGTTCTATTTGCAAATGCTTTTCAAATTCAGAAAATATCTGATATTTATGGCTATGCGCCTGAAGACAGGAACGTTGGCGGAGTGGCGATAAAACAAATATTGACTGATTTTGCGACTCTTGGTGTGGTGTATGATAGATTCATGCCTACTGACGACATATTGATAGCAGATGTGTCTTCATGCGCGCCAGTATTTCAACCCGTCCCAGGAAAAGGAAATTTCTTTTATGAGGATTTAGCGAAAGCCGGAGCTGCAGAAAAGGGTCAAATTTTTGGTAAAATCGGTCTGGATTATGGAGTTGAATTCCTTCACGGGAAAATTCATAGTCTGGCAACGAGTTAAGGAGGTACAATATGGCTTTTGAATGGAGAGAGCTTTATCCGGGTGTTCGCCCAGCTACCAGAGAAGCAATAGTGGAGCTGAGAGCTTTAATTGAACCTTATGGGAACGTTTATTACGTAGACGGTTCTGTTAATTCAAGCGGTGATGGTAGTACATGGGAAAAAGCATTTAAAACAATTCAGGAAGGTCTTAATAAGGCCAGATATACGGCAGGAACGACTAACATAAATACTGACAAAGACAGGCAAGTTTATGTTTATGTTGCTCCGGGTCAGTATAACGAGCAAGTATTATGGAGTGCTTATAATGTTCACCTTATAGGCGTCCAGGATATTGGAAATATTGATTATGGGGTTGTTGTTAATTACGATGGTTCCAGTGGATCACCGGCGGCGATGGCTTTTAGTGGCGCCGGTTGCTCAATACAGAATATCCAGATCAATATGGCAACCGCTTATCCGGCGTTGTATTTGTCTGTTTTCGATGGGTGCCTGCTTAAAAATGTCACTCTCAAAGGTGACGGCACAAACGCAACCATTGGAATATGGGGAGCAAATGTTAAAGAATCCGTAATTGATAGTTGCCACGTGCATGACTTCCAGACGGCTGGTATTCATGTTGGACAGGGCGATGGTGGTGATACGTATTTCTGTACATCAGAGATAAAAAATTGTAAAGTCTCAGGTGATGGTACTACCGGAATAATGGTTCATGCTAATGCGGTAGCCACCGCTGCTCTTGGGAGTTTTATACATCAGAATAAAATTGTCGGCACTTGTACGACAGGCATACATCAGGATGCGGCTGGAGCTTATGTGCTTATATCCGATAACTGGATACAAGCGGGTACGGCAGTTACTGACGATGGAACTGGCGCAGCCGATAATCATACGGCCAGCTAATGATTGCTAAGATTTGGTATATAAGGGAAATATCAGACAGACCGGGGGAATATATTTATAGGGATTTTGACATCCCGTATGTTCTCCCGGATAAGTCTTATATCAATGATGAATATGGAGAGATTTATAAATTTGAAGAGCCTAGTTATAACGTTACAGAGGGTAGACTTGAATTTATATTAGATTCTATTTCATATTCAGAGATTGGCAGTTATACAGCAATAGGCTGGAAACATTACGAGGTGATAGAATGAAAGAAGAGAAAAAAGAAGAAGTAAAAGAAGAGAAAAAAATGTCTGAAGCTGAGGCACTCTTTTATAAGGAGCGTGATGAGCTTCAGGAACAATTGAAGAATAAAGAATAAACTAGCTGGGGGGCTCTTGTCCCCCATTATGTTTTATTATGAAAGTGATGTGTATTAGATGTAACATATTTTATGATTTATTGAAGCATAACGATTTATATTTTTGTAAAAAATGCAGAGACAAGATATTTAAAGTGAGGTGATTTATGAAATTTTATGGAATTGGCCAGGTCTGGAATAAGGAAATGAAAAAAATACTCTGCTCGTTTGGTGGTACCAATTTTGATGGTAATGGGTACACTATTCCAGGAGCATACGAGACAAGCGACGAGAAAGAAATCAAATTATTAAAAGAATTAGGATATGAAACTGATTTTCAAAGGGCAATTGAAAAATTAAGGAAATCAGACAGCGATAAAGTCAAAGAACAAAGAGCAAAAAGCCCAACGCTGAAATCACAGGTTGAGGCTGATCAGGGGGAAAAATGAGCGAAGCAAGAACAACCGATATATTAGAGGACCAGTTCGGGGGTACTGATAAGGCGCCAACGGCCGCACCGGTTACGGTAAATACAACCGTAGGGGGTATTGAAATTGCAGCGGCTTCAGCTACAAGGAAATCTATCACACTGCAAAATTGTGGAACAGAGCCTTGCATAATTCGATTGGGAGGTGATCCCAGTACGGCCGCATATAATTTTGTATTGAGCGATGGCACAGCGGCAAGGGATGGTTTAGGGGCGTCAATAACTCTTGATACATGGAAAGGTGCTATTAAGGGCATAACGGCGGCAAATAGCACAGTAATAGCAGTACTGGACATCTTGGAGGATTAAATGTCAATTATAAATCCAGGCCGTAATAATATGGAGACGTATCATAATGTGCCGAGTGCTGATAGTGCTGATAATGTTATTATGTCAGATGTGATTGGAAATAAAACGGATACGCACGACGGAGATAGTATATATTCTCTTGTTGTAACAATAAAAGAACATCACAACACGTCCAGTAAAGTTATTCCCTCATTGGCTACAGGTATAACTGTTACCTCTGATGGAGCGGCGTGGACACTGGGAAATTTTTCTAATGATATTGTCGCAGCAAACGCTATAACACATATTTTCGATATTCATAATGTTAGTGTCGAAAATATAAGCGCGAACGCAGTTTATGAATTAGTTTTGTATTACGGTGCTACTGATATCGAATGCGGTCGAGTGAGATTTGTTAAAAATGCAGTTCAGGACGGGACCATGAATGTCCCAATTCAATCATGCGAAATACCCGCCAATAGTAGAGTGCGTGCAAAAGTAGCTGATAGCACAGGCGGGAATAATGTGACCATAAGTTTATTTTATTATGAATACTAGGAGGGCAATGAATACTAATGGATGTGCGCAATTCAATATCACAGGCCATTGCCGATGGACGTTATCTGAAATTAGATTGTACAAATGATCCTTTAACAAATGATTTAGACATGGGTGATAATAACTTGAATAATTGCCCGGTGATTTATGGTGGCGATTCTATTAGTGATAATCTGGAACTTAGACCAAACACAGTAGCCCCACCCGTACAGGCAGGCGCGACTGATGGTAGATGTCTCGTTTATGGAGGGATTACTTTTCTCGGGTTTGATGACATGTCGGCTGGCGCATCAGCTACCCAGGGAGCAATTATGAAGTCAAACGAAACATCAGATTGTACAGGATCGGCTTTTGTACTATTTGGCGGGTTTACTTATACTAATATAATTCAATATAATACAGCTCAGACTTTTGGAGGGTCTGCCGTATTTCAGGATGCGTCAACGTGGGCTGAGACATCAGCACCAGGGGCACATGCTAATTTTTCACTGAGTTCTTTTCTTGGTGGTCCGAAGTACCGTGTTGACCATTCAGGCGTAGGGGTGCCTCCCACGGAAGTATCGGCGTTTAATGCAGGGACATCAACTGACAAATACAATGGGTCAGCTCTAACAATGGGCAGAATGATAGGATTTCAGACCAATGGGATTTTTGCACTTAAAGTCTTTTTGGGCACTGAGGAGTTGAGGGGCGGCGTGGTATGTACTAATTATATGCATTTTCTCGCCAATTCTGATATCGCGGGTGGACTGACTTTGCATGGTGGATCAAGTATAGTAAATGAATACGGATTGAAACTTGAAAATATTGATCATGGTACTAATGTGTGGTCTATCTGGAGTGACTCTGTAAACGCTGTACTCTATCACAAAGCAGATATCCAAGTGGCGACTGATGATAAGAGTGTAATTTGGGGAACTGGTCAAGATGCAGGTATCTCTTATGATGGGACCGATTTGGTGGTAAATAGCTCTCTTCAGGGTTCTGGAACGGTTAAATTGACAAGTCCTAATAATTGGACAAATAATGGTGCGCAAACTGTGACTATTACCAATGTGGCACCTGCCGGAGTTGGGACAGCTACTATATCGCGATGGTTGACTGTTAAGGATAATACAGGTACCGTTTATTACATACCGGCATGGACGTGATGAATGAATTATTATCACTTAATAATAACACTCGATGGTGGGCCGTTTTCAAATCCGGCCTTTCCGACAGAACAGGCGGCAAGAGATTACGCACTAGGGTTGATTGCATACGGAGAGTTTTATGGTTCTCCAATAATATGGACGTACAACCCTAATGTTGGGCTGGGTACGTGGTACGGTGACCACCCGACGGATGATGAATTGAGGGTAATATTTTTAGGGATTATACCATGATAGAAGTCAAGTTAACAATAGGCGGACAAGACATTCAGAATGATTTTTTTGATTCACTGGATGAGGCAGAAGATTTTGTGAAAATTCTTTTGAATGCCTCTCCGCACGGCTGGTATTATGAGCCGCTTAAAAATGAATGGATATGGGAAAACCACATAATCCATTTAATTGGTGAAGAAATAGAAAAGAACTCAGAAAAAAAGATTAAAATAGTAATGGATCAAATTGATAAAGAAGAGAAAAAGATAAAAAAGAGCCAGGACAAAATAGTAAGACTTAATAATCAGATTGAGGTTTTAAATGGATTTTGAAGAAAAAAGAATAACCCGTGAAAATAGAATAAAAGAAATTGAGCAAGAAATCAATATGTTGACTCAACAAAGAAATCAGATTGACAAGCAGTTGCAATTGCTAAATATCGAAGGATTGAGAATACAGGGACAACTAGAGTTAATAGGTGAGATGGATGGGCAGCCGGAAAACAAAACAAAATGAGCTTGTATATATACCATTTACGGTATTTGGTACAGACGGGATCACTCCATTAACTGGTCAGGCTGGATCATGCACATATAATTTGACGTTAAATAATGCTAATGCGCCAGAGGTCGTAACGATAGCAGAAATAGGATCAACAGGATATTATTATGCCTCATTTACGCCGCTATCGCTCGGCACATACGATTTAGAGATAACATGTCCTGACGACAGGGTTTTGGGTGAGACGTTATTTTGTGAGACTAATGATTTGGATGATATTAAAACTGATACGGCTGCGATTAAAATTGTGACAGATAATTTGCCTGATTCTGGCGCACTAACAGATATAGTTAATACGTTAACCAGATCGTTGGGATTGGCGCAAGAAAATTATTATTTGGATAACACCAGCTATGATACATATAGCGGTGCTAAATTATTAACGAGTGGAAGATTGAGAATATATAGTGCGGCTGGTAGTGTTGGGACTGCTAATGATGTTCTGGCAACATATACAATTACTGCGATATGGAATAATGACGAATTGCAAACATACAAGGTTGTTAAACAATGAGCCTGGGATTAGCGACAAAGGGCATAATTAGTATGAATGGATCATGTGATGTCATATTGTACGGTGCTGATATAGAGATTGAGGATAATGAACCTGATGTAATTATTGATGATACAGAAATTGTTATAGAGGTTAAGTGTTATGTCAAATGAAATAGAATTGCGCAACGGTGAGGGCCGATGGATACAATGGACATTTAGGCGGCGCAATCAGACTACAGGCAAATTAGAGCTATTGGATGTATCTAGTGCAATATTTACATTCAAGGCTAAAGCTAAATTGACGGATGATACTTATTTAATTGAGAAAACCGACGGAAATTTTGATAAAACAGGTGGGGCGAATGGGGTAGTGTTGGTAAACATACCGGCGAGCGAGAATACATCAACGTTGCTGCCTCCTGGTAAATATATATCAGAAATTCAGGCAATAATTACCGTAGATACTGACGTAATTAGGTATGAATCGCCATTAATAATAAAGGAGAGTATATTGTGAAAAAATACGTTATTAAATGTTATCGATGTAAAAAAAGATTTGAAGGTACTTCAATATCGCAAATGGTAAGAGATTATAATCTCGTCAAGAAAGGGAAATACTATAGTTGCGATTGCAAGGGTGTGATTGATAATTTTATTAAAAAGACTGATAAGAAAAAGAAGAAATCATTTTTTGAGGCAGAAAAAGAAATAGAAAATGCCGATATTTAAAGACAAAATAAGCAAGAAAGACCTGAAGCGTTACGAAGAAGTGGCGCGGAAAGGAAATCCGCAAAGGGCGATCGATTTATTTATTGCTAAATATATTGTCTCGCTAGCGGAGCAATATCAGACGCTTATGAAAAAAGCACTTCGCAAAGGAGAGAATTTACTTTCGTCAAAAGAGACAAGGGCTCTATCAATTAGAATATCAGGAGCGTCAACCGGGGTGAGTGCTGCAATGGAAAAGCTATACAGAAAATTCATGAGGTTTGTTTATTCGGAGGCAGTTTTCAAAAAGCTTAAAATTACTAATCCACTGGCAAAAAAAACTATAATAAACAATTCAATACAACTTTTCAAAGAAAATATTGAGGGTGCTTTATCAAGAACTAATAATTTGATATTATCAAATATTAGAAAATATCAAACTAAATTGATTTCAGAAAGTGCCAGATTTGATGCACTTGTAAAAACAGGCGAAGCATTTCAAAAAAATAAAGCTGCTTTCATGGAGAGAGTAAAAAAAGATATTTTAAAAGCGAATCCAGATTTCGAGAAAATGCTTGATAAAGACCAATTCATAATTTATAGAGATGGCAGCAAACACAGGTTTGATGATTATTCAGAGATGGCAACCAGGACAACCGCGCTTAATGTAGAAAGAAATGGCGTGGAAATGCAGGAAATAATAAAACAAAGGCGAGTGAGTGAGTATTTTAGGCGGGATAAAACACCGTATAAAACCAGCATACGTCGTCAAGTGTGCGCGGAAATACTCTCAAAAAGATTTAAAGGTAAAAGCTTAATTGCCCATGATCCAGGGGCAGCAGCTATTTTTAGAATACTCACTATTAGTGAGGCACGGGCAAGAGGTGCATTCGGGCCAAATTGCAAACATAGCATTCGGCCATTGTCCAAAACCGATTATAACAGAATTGAAACATTATTATTTCTTGCTGAAAAGGAGGCTGTGTAATGCTCAGTGAAACGTATGAGATAGAAGACATGAAAAAGGAACTAGAGGCGTTTCAGACGTATGGCTATGACAATGAATCTAAATTTCAAGAAGACCTTGAATATGCAATTGATATAGCCAAATTAGAGCGCATGGAACCGGTAATAGGTGAAGACACCTATGATGCACTGGAAGCACTGGACAAAACGGGATTAAGTACAACTGAATTATATGTTTATCGGGCGGAAGTATATTTTTCGATAGCAGAGTTTTATTTATTACACGGTAGGCGCGATAAATACCGAAGAAGAGCGGCAAGGGAATCCCGGACGCAGGGAGACGTTACTTTTTCCACTCTTGGCACCATAGGCAAAGAAATGGCCGCAAATGATTATATTGAGAAAGCAAAGTGGAGTCTGGCCGAGGGTGGTTATGATTTTCAGCAAGGTGCGAGATTGCAAAGGAGAGTCTCTATTCATGGCAGTTGAAAATGTTATAAAAATACAGGCTAAAAAGCCCGGGGGTAAGGCCACATTTGAATATATAATCGCACGATTAGAAAAAGGTGCGCGTGACGCCTCTGATATGAAAGACGTTTTTTCGGTTATCACGCCCTGGATTAAGGACACTATGCGGCACGTATTTAGTGAAGCCAACCCAGCAGGGTGGGCAAAATTGACTACCAAATACAGAGCATGGAAAGCAAAAAAAGGATACCCGGTAACAATCGGTATTATGACAGGTGCTTTAAGAACAGCCGTATCAACTAAAGCTATTACTAAATACAAGAAAAAAAGCATGTTATATCAACTTAATCCGGCTGTCTCAGGCATGCAAAGAGGAACGGCAAAATCAAGAAATGTGCGAGTAAGAGAATATGCTAAATACTTTAATCGAAAGCGGCCTATTTTTGAATATGCTAAAGAGTTTTTAAATAAAAAGATAAAAGAATTTGTTGAAAAATATATAGCGGATGAAATGAAATCATGAGTGAAGCCAATGACATAATACAGGCAATAAGTGAACAATTGCAGAATTATAGTACATTAAACTATATTAAATCCTGGACTGAGTATGAGGATGAATTGTCACTTGAAGATAAGGCAAATTTTCCGTATGTTAATTTTGATTTAACTGATTTCAGAGTTGAAAGGGCCGGGACTTTATCAGAACATCAGGCAGAGCGCAGAATTTACCCTGTAATAATAATGTTTTCAAACTGGCACAAAGAGAAAGTAAAGGTCAAAGAGGGAAAGGGATCATTTAAAGGACTCTTTGATATTTACGATGATATAAAAGCAGCGATTTATCAAGATTTGACCTTCGGGGAGGTCGTTAATAAATACCCCTTTAGGCCAGATTTCGCGACGGATATTTCAAAGCATCCGAATGGTGAATTCTGGATCGGGCGAGCGGTGATATTTTTTGAGGTTTATAAGGATGTATTTTTTTGTTAAAGGAGGCAAGTAAATGAGCGAAAGCCAAAAGCGATCCATTTTTGGGATACATGATATACGGTAAAAATTGCCGCCTCATGTGGTAACGCATGTTGCAAACCCGGTGAACTCAGGGGAACTCTAGACCAGACAATCCTGAGCCAAGCCTCAATTGAGGAAGGTGCAACGACTATCCCGAAAGGGAGTACACTACAAGTCGGTAGTGGAAGCGCCGGGCAACCTGTAAAGGTTGGTGATATAGTCTAATCTTGTAGGGGACTACAAGCAGCGAAAGCGGTTATTGATTGACGACCAATAGCGAATATAAATGTTTTTAGTAGAACTACATGGCTCAGTCAAGCATATTACCGAGTACTCGGGGATGTTATGATTGAAATGCCCGCAGAATTTGCTCAGCTTAAAGGTGGGTCAAACCTTTTTGTCTGGGATTCAGCGATAAGTTCTTTTGAGCCAACGGTATCAATAGTAGCAAGAGAAATGACAGGTGACATTATAGCTACTAATGTAGCTGGTAATGTTACGGAATATGCAGCTGACACGGATGGGGATGTTATAGATGAGGATAACGTAAATGGAACGTCTGTAATTGATGCAGCTGAAGGGATAGCAACCATTACAGTTAAGGCAAGCACTGGAAAGGATGAACTGAAAGAAGGGTGGTATGTAATTAAGGCTACAGCGGCAGCAACAGTAGACATTTATGCTATGAGCAGTTCAAATTTCGCAAGGGGAACAGATGAGGCGTATGAGGATGATGACGGCAAAATTACGGCGTCTCCGATTACTGTGCCGGCCTCGGGGGCAACGGTTGATGTAGATAATTTTGGACTTACCCTTACCGGCGGCAGTTCATCAGCAATAGCCATGACCACCGATGATACGGCGAAATTTTATGTACAAAAGCCGCATGGTGGTAGCTATAGCGCCATTATAGGCGAGCAACCTATGGATTTTCAGGAGTATGGAATGACAATATTTTCGGAGACTAACGCGGGCACTCTTTACAATATGTTGCTGTATAGAGTCAAGCCAGCGGGAATGAGCTTTCCGTTTCCCGAAAAAAATTATGGTGAATTTAATGTTAATGTTCAGGTTATGTACGATAGTACAGAAAATAGAATAGGAATTTTCAGCAATACGACACCTGAATGATGGATGAGATAAGAGCGTTAATAACTGAGGAAGAAAGAAGCTTAAAACACATGGCCGCGGGAAAGCAAATTATCCCGCGGCTTATCAAGGGTTCTTCAATGGTTAAGCGAGCCGGGCGGCCGTTGGAAATTACAGAGCCATTGTTTAACGCTTTTAAGCTCAGGTATTGCCCGGCCTGTCATGAGGGGGAGAAGTTTTTGATTTTTAAATATGTGGCGGTTTGTATGATTTGCAATGAATTTTATTTTATAACGAGGTAGTATGAAAGACACAATGGTAATCGGGGGAAAAGAAGTTGAAATTATTTTCAGGTATGTGCATTACATGAAATTCATGGGCGTGTATAACAGGCTCATAGAAGTTGATAGAAAACTGCAGGCGAAAGGGCAAAGATACAACTTTGATTATTTTGTTTTCAGGTGTATATGGAAATGCATTCCAAAAAAAGGATTTTGGCCTTTCAAAAAGCCATTCCGGTCATTAAGAAAAATGATTAAAGAAGTCAGGGTTAACGAATATAAAGTAGTAACCAATTTTTTTAATGATAGAGTTTTAAATCCTGTGAATGAATTAGAAGAGGATAGGGAGCAGGGAAACTTGAAAGCGGTATAAGTTTTGACGAGTATATATTAAAATTGGATGATATAATTGATAATCAGATTATGATATTACAGACAAAGGGGTGGAATAAAAAAGATATTTATAGTACTGAGATAAGAAAAGCGGTTTTATATTTGATTGAGGAAGAGAAAAGAGAATACGAGAAAATAATGAATGATAATATTTTATTATATAGAGTTCATGGGATAGAGCCAACAAAAGACTTAGATACTGATATTTATAAAGATTACTTAAATGAAAAGATCAATCAAAGAGATGAAAGGATGCTACAAGATTTCAACAAAAAGAAGAATCATGATATTGGTTTTGACGAGCAAATAAAGAATGAAATAATAGGCAAGCAATTGAAGGCACAGGGCAATGGCTGAGCGAATAGAACTAGAGATAATATTAGAGAATGGTCAACTAATAGCAGCCACAAAGAAAAGCGCGGCTGCTTTAGAGGATACCGGAGAGGCTGCCCAAGAGGCCGGTGACAAAGGCTCAAAGGGCATGAAAAAAATGGCCGGTGGCGTTGGTATGCTTGGAAAAGCATTAAAAGCCTTTCTTGCTCTTGGAATTGTTCGGTTCTTTATCGATATTGGCAAAAAGGCATTTAAAGCAGCCGCACAAATGGAGCAATTTGAGGTTGCATTTTCCACTATGTTGGGGAGTGCAAAAAATGCAAAAAACCTATTAAAAGAAATAAAAGATTTCTCTGCGGAAACACCTTTCCAACTACCGGGATTGGTTGAGACGTCAAAGCAACTTTTAGCGTTCGGGGTTGAACAAGAAAAGATTGTTGAAACTATGCGTAATCTTGGAAACGCAGCCCAGGGTAATCAAGAAATACTTTCCCGGTTAGGCCTTGCTTACGGTAAAGTTAAAACTATTGGCAAAGCAAGTATGGAAGAGATTCGTCAATTTGCTGAAGCTGGGGTGCCAATTATCCAGGCGCTTGCCGATAAATTTGGGGTGACTACAACTGCTATTGTTAAGATGGTAAGTCAGGGCAAAGTAGGTTTTGCTGATGTTGATATGGCACTCAAAAATCTTACCACTGGAACCGGCAAATTTGCGGGCATGCTTGAAAAACAATCCCGCACCATGTCAGGTATGTTTTCAACTCTTAAAGACAACTTTACTTTAGTTTTAATTGATATGGGTAAAAAGATGGGTCCGGGTATAAAGGATCTAATTAAATCTTTTGGTTTGCTTACAAAATCGGGTGGTGTTTTAGGTAAAGTTCTTGGCAAGGTCGGAAATATTGTTTCTATTATTGGTTCTGCTATAGCTGGACTTGTTACCGGTATATCATGGTTAATTAACAAAATAACAGTGGCAGGTAATTCATTAGTAATTTTAAATAATAAAAGAAAATTATTAACTGCTACAGGTGAAAAACAATTACAGTTAGAAAAAACGATTAAAGAAGCTGAAGACGAAAACGTTAAATCCAAAAAGGAATTGATAGAGTCAGAAAAACAATTATTACAAATTAAAAATAATCTTGTAAAGTCAGGACGGGAATTGGTCGGGCTTGAAAATGCTCAAAGAGTGGCAATAATGGAACAGGCTAAATTATTGGCAGATGCAACAAAGACCCTTGATCCTACAGCCGGAAGAAAAGGGGAAAAAGAAGATAAGGGAAAAAAAGGCGTTGACCCATTCCAGGAAAGACTTGATAAATTTGCTAATTATTCAAGCTCTTTAATTTCAATGGCAAGTAGTTTATCCGGTCAGCTTGGGGACATCTGGGATGCAGAGCAACAAAGGGCAATGGCTAACCTTGAAAACGGTTATAAATTTAGAAAGGCATTGATTGAGGCTACTGTCAAGGATGAGGATGAAAAAAGGAAGGCACTTACTGAGCAAGATAAATTATTTGAATTACATCAGAAGCTAATCAAAAGACGCGAGGCAAAGCGTGAAAAGAAATTAAGAATAGCAAGCGCGATTATTTCAGCCCTTGCCGCTGGTGTCTCGGCCCTTGCCGCCATGAGTTCGATTCCGATCGTCGGGCCTATTCTTGGACTAATTTTTATGGGATTAACAATTGCCGCTGGTATGGCCGTTGTACAGCAAATTTCACAAACGCCCGAACCGTCGATGTTTGCCAAAGGCGTCTTTGATTTACCAGAGAATAAGCTAGGCATGTTGCATGCAGGTGAAACAGTTCTCACAAAACCGATAACCGAGAATTTAAAGAAATCAGAAATTACTTTATCAGGTCCAGAGGGCGGGGATGAAAGCCCGCGTATTGTTCAAGTGCTGCTTGACTCTAAAGTATTAGCTGAAGGAATAGAGGAACCAAGAACTGAGAAAGCCAGGTCAATGGGTGTTAATAATTATGGTGAAGAGGGTGTTTACTAATGCATGACTTTTATAATGACATATACATGAAATTCGATTATGATCCACAGAATAATAAATTTGCATTCGAAAAAAATGTTATAGGCCCTGAAGAATGGATAGTGATTGATTTAGTCGATTATACGTATACAGATGATAATTCAATATTTGTTAATGATTCATTGGGTAGTGATACCAACCCAGGAACGCAGGCACTACCGAAAAAAACATTACTCGCCTCTGCGAATGCGTGCACAAGCACAAAAACAAAAGTAGTTGCTCTTTTTAATGAAGAATATAATGAAGAGTTAGACACTATTGATAATAGTAATTTTGCAGGGTTTTATGGGAAGTTTTCTAATGCCAAATACACAAAAAGGGTGCTGGATTATACCCCGTCCGATGCGAATTCAATCTTTGTTGCAAAGACAGGAAATGATACTACTGGCAATGGTACGGAATCACTGCCTTATCTTACAATAGGCCACGCCGGTTCTCAGTGTGATGTCACACACCAGGCGGTTGTTATCAATGATGTTAATGCCTCCCAGACGTATGTAGAGGAAGGCTTTTCTATGACAGGAAATTTTAAAAAGCTTGTTGCAAGGATAGGATTTGCCCCGGATATTCAATTACATGCCAATCCGTCTTTTGTTGATTCGATGAGTACAAAAAAAGCAATTTCTGAATTCACAGGTAATTCGATCACTGGAGCGTCATGTGGTGTTTTTTCAGATGATAATTTTGTTGTTGCTTATTATGACAGTATCTCAACTGAAAGTTATTTTTCTATATATGATAGTGATGGAACTCTTATCACTGGTCCGACTTCATTCCACACGCAAGGGACTGTTACAGTTAATAGTTGTACGGTGCTTGAAAATCAGAATTTTGTTATAATTTATGCTGACGCTTTAGATGCTAACGCTGGTGAATTCGTAATATATGATTCTTCTGGAACAATTGTAAAATCGTCGACTGAGTTTGATAGCGGGTCAGTAGCTTATTTTGCAGTAATTGGTTTATCTGACTCAAGTTTTGTAATTGCATATGTTGATACCGGAGACAACAAAGCATATTTTACAATATATGATTCTACTGGAACAGTAACAAAAGCAAAAACAGAATTTGATTCAGGGGTTGCGAGTTACATCAGGGTTAAATCAATGTCAAACGACAATTTTGTTATAATGTATAACGGAAGCGGAGGAAACGAGTATCAAATATTTGATTCTACTGGAACACAGGTAAAAGCAGCTACAAGCGTTGGTTATCAAAACCAGCATTATGATATGGATATTGATTCAAATGATAATATAATTATGGCAGGCCGGACGGCTGTTCCCGATGGTCGTTATCGTGTTTTGGATTCTGATGGAACTATTTTAACGTCCGGGAATATATGGACCGCAAATGATCCGAACGATATAAGAGTAAATGCAATGTCTAACGGTGCTTTTGTTATATCTTATAGTGATGCCGACGACGGCGACAAAGGAAAATTTACAATCATAGATCAATTATATAATCAGATAGTAACGGCAACAGAATTTGAAGCCGGAGCGATCCAGGATTTATCAAGCTGTATGCAAAGCACAAATGATTTTGTCTTTACATATATGGACGACGACGATGGAGACAAAGGGAAGTTTGTAATATATGATTCTTATAGATATGATTGTATTCAGATTGACGCAGATGCAATTATAAACGGTGTATCAATAAAGTGTTATGATGAAAATTTTTGTTATAGAATGCTTTATGTAAATGGAACCGACCTTGATTTATTCTGGACTGAGCTTAAAAACGCTGAGAACGTAAATAGGGGAAATGATGCATATGCTGTTTATTCTAACCATGAAGTTAATGCAAGTAATTGTACGATACATGACAGTGACCAGGGCATTTACTGCGAAAGCACAGCTGCAATATTTGAAGATTGTCTATTTTATAGATGCAATAAAACGGGGTATGCTTTACACATAAAAGGTGCGGCGGCTGGTAGTGGGGATATAACGGTTGAACATGTGACATTTTTTGCCAATAATTCTGCAATGAGATTTGAAAATAATAACGGCGCTAATGAGACAATAATCAATAATATTATTCACGACAACTCAATTTACGGAATCAATGCAGATGTGGCCGTCACGTTCTCATATTCAATAAATACGGACGTTCTTAATAATGCGACCGCTGGAACCTCGGTTGTTGCTGCCAATCCTCTTTTTGTGAATGAGGGGGCGCTCATCGAAGCGGATACGGATTTAAATTTGAAGAAAAGAGTGCTGGGGTATCCAGTGGACTCTCCAGGATATTTATTAGCTAATGACACCAATCCAGATAGGGACGGGGGGGCACACAATTCAACCCCGATAGGTGATGTTGAAAGCTGGACAAGTTTTTCCGTGGAGAAGCCAGGGGGCGGCTTTAAAGTTGTTCACAAAGCAGTCGGAAAAACAAAAACAGATAGAAAAGACGGATCAATCGCAAGCACGTACGAGGCTTGGCAAGAGGAAGTCACAATAAATTTTGGTGAGGGTATAAGAAACGCCGATTATGATAATATCATGCTTATGCTCAATAGTGGAAATGATGAAATAAGATTTTACCCTGATTCAGTAACAAACCCGAGTAATTTTAATGTTTATTTCTTAATTTATGATAATGTTAATGCGAGTGCTGACCATTACAAGTTAACTGAAACCGGGCGGCAAAATCTAAGGATTAAATTTGCGAGGGCGTACAGTCCATGAGTTTAACAGTGACAGTGAATGACATACTTATACCTGATGAGGATATACTAAAATATCCCAAATCAAAAGAATCGATTGCGTTCGAAAATAATAAAATGTTGCCGGATACTATAGAAATTTTGTTAACAAACTCAGACCCTACGATTTACGATGACCGTTATTCTGGTAGCTTGTTTTTTGGGACTTCATTTTTTGGAGATATTGTGTCTGTTTTCGATAACGACATAAACAGATATACTTTTGAAGGCAAACTCAAAGACATCCCAATAAAAGAACAAAAACAGACCATTAAGCTTGTCGCAACCAATTATATAGATGATTTAGCAAAAAGGACATGTATTTATAGCAATGCTATTAACAAAACAATAGCTGAGATTATATACGAAATATTAACAGACGTTGGGGGAATTCCTGCAAGTAATATTGTTTATGCAGGATTTCAAAATGCTATAAATATTCAGGCGGCAAACACAGCGTATATAAACATTGATTATGATGCTAATACCAAAAAAAGTTGTATTGCAGTAGTGAACGAACTTCTCAGGATTTCACAGTGTCATGTTTACACTTATCAGAATTTAATATATATGTATCAATGGCAACCATGGGGCGGACAATTCGGCACTGATTTAAAGAAAAAGAATGTAATTACTAAATCATACGAACATTTTTATAGTCAAAAAGATATTGTCAATTATTATAGGATTGGTTATGATAACGCTGGCACGATAGCGTGGGAAAGCGATTCTGATGCTGAATCAATTGCACGATTTGGAGAAAGGCGTTTTGATGTGCCAAATCAAAAAGTTGATTCAACCACGTCCACAGATTTTAAAATTCATTTCAGAAATCAAGCCGGTGCGGCGTGGGCCGGGGACCTTGCAATAGAACGGTATAAAAACATACAGAAATTTTGTGAAATGGTGATAGGGTCAGAAATGGAATTTGTTCCGGTTGCTGACCAACTTGATTTGAGGTTTACACCTTTTGTGGGTGAGCCGGTCCAGATAGTTGAGAGAGAATACGACAAAGACAAAGACATAATAACCGTGAAAGCATTATTTCTGAATACACCTGAAGTGTATTATGTCAGGGATTCAGAGCCGCCGGCCGCGCCTGAGTTAGTAAGCGCTATTCCTTTAGAGGATGGTGGGATATTACTTAAATGGACTGAGAGTCAAGAGGCCGACTGGCTAGGATATAAAGTATATTTTTCTTCAAGTCCAGGGGAATGGGAAGTTGAATCTTGTAATTTTGGCAGGAGCGGAATTGACAGAAAAATAACTCAACAAACACCAGACGGTTATATTTACGAAATAATTTATCAGTTAAATATTGGTACTGAATACAGTTTTTATGTAGCGTCCTATGACACCAGTTTTAATGAAAGCGGGCCGTCAAACATAGAAAAAGCTATACCATTTCTTGATACGGTTGATTTCAATATGTACAGGTGTCAGGGGAATATATATTCTGCGATAACACTTGATTTGAATAATACATTGTCCGGGTCAGTTCCAGACGGATTTAACAAGTATTCGGATGGTGATGATTATGGATCAAAAGACTATCAACCGGCGGCTTTTTATGAGTCAGGGCAATATTATGATGAGGATGGATTTACTTTGTTTAGTTTTCGCGGGCAAGCTGACCCGGGTGATATAACGTATCAATATCGGACAAGTGATGACGACATAACGTATACAGCGTGGACGGCTGAAGCTGATGCAATCGGAAATGTAGACGTTACATTAAGTAGTGTAAAATATTTTCAATATAGATTTATATTTAGGTCAACAAATTGGGGTGACACTGACTCAATCTATTTAAAGGAGCTCGAATAATGGCAGATGTATGGACAAGTATCCCAGATAGAACAACATCAGATAATTACAGCAATACAGACGCGAACGCATGGAGCCAGGCGGTTAGGATTTTAGGGGGCAATGGAACAAGCCAACCGTCAAGTGATATAGAATCTATATGGTCGCTTGTATCAAGTCTGAACACAAATATTAAGTATCTAACCAGTGCCGACGATCCTTTTACTATTACAGATAGTGACGGATATGGGACATATATTTGTGATTCAAGCGGTGGTGATATAAATATCACTCTTCCAACGTTGGCAGACAATCAGAAGAGGGCTATTGAAATCATACATAGCGTCGGAGGTAATGTCGTTAATGTTGATGGGGAGGGAGCTGAGTCAATTGACGGTCTCAGCGATATAGACCTTCCAAAGCAAGCAGATAGGATAAAAATTCTTGGTAGTACATCTTTATGGGCAATCCAAGAAGAAAGAATTTCTTGTCAATTGCGGTTAGATACATACGCCGGGTATGGATCAACAGACACTGATATTATGAGATTTACAAATAAGCGTGAAGGATACGGCAATATGTTTGCAGAAAATCACACATCTGGATATGCTTCAAATGCTGAAGGATTGGAAATTGTAGTCGCCAGACAGGGAAAATATTCATTCACATTTTGGATACAGGTCGACACAAATATGTCGATAGGATTATCATTGAATTCATCACAATTGACTACTGGAATTGTGTCAATAAATATAACAGATGCCCTGGCAATTGAAAAAAATGCAACGGCGGCGGATTATATCTCATGCTCATGGACCGGCTGGCTTGCTGCGAGTGACACAATCAGGGCTCATTCAAATGCAGTCGCACCGGTTGGAAATATTGCGGGATTTACCGCGACATACATAGGTAATTAAAATGAAAAGATATATTAAAAAAAACGCAGAAAATTTAATAATAGATTTATTTTTTGAATGGCAGAAAAATAAATTTGATGGGGCAGAAATTGAAATATCTGATGGTGATAAACTAAAAATTGATGGGAAATCGATATCAAATGAATTCGGCACACCTATTTTTGAGATGATAGGAGACACACCCACAGAGCGAAGCCAGTTGGATATTGACAATGATCCAGATTTTATTAAACGGTATAAACAGCATTTGAAAAGTAAATTGAAATCTATTATTGATAATGAGATAATTGAGGTATCCAGAACGTTGGCAGAAATCAGAACAAAATGGAATGACTTCAAAACAACAGCCGCCAGTGAGACAACGAAGTCTGGCTTAGATACGCTATATAATAACGCGATAACCTGGTTAGGATTATGAGAGGGGGACAATGAATTGCCAGAAAATCAAAGTAGTACATTATTTAACTATATTAGCCTTTTCGTTAGCATCTTTATCGCTGTTATTACAGGTGCTATTAGTTTTATTATAGCAACGTTAAGAAGAGATAGTAAAGAAATTAAAAATTCGTTAAAGGATATTGATACTAAATTTAGAAAAGATATAGTCAAATTATTTGATAAATGCGAAGATATAGGCAGGCATGATGAAAGGATTAAAAATCTGGAGAAAAAAATAAATGGGTCATGAATATAATTATTGATAATTCAATAAGGACACAAAGGCATCCGGGTTTTTTCAGGGGAATGTCTGATACAAAAGAAATAACTGTCCATGCAACCGGTGGTGGTTCCAGTGCAGGGGCTCTGATAGCATGGCTATTAACACCCGGACAACGAAAAAAAAAGGCAGATGGATTGTTTCATTATTGTATAGATTATAATGGTGATGTTTATGAGTTGATTGATCCGGTAGAAAAATGGGTATACCATTCCAGCACGGGAAAACGTGACCGTGCGACAATCGGAATAGAGATAATGAAAAAAGATGTTCGTAATGAAAGCGAGCCAACTATACAACAGTATAGATCATTATTACAATTGATAAATACATTGCTCGAAAATATAGATACTATCAATATTATTTGCGGCCACGGTAGACGAAAAAAGAGGTATGGGCTAAATTACAAAAATTGTCCGGGAAAATTTGACTGGAACATAATAACTGATGAATTGATTTCGGAGGGACATAAATTCAAATATGAATCAGAATATATTTTTGAGATAGAGAGGTCCGATGAGAAAAATAATACAGATAGCTGAGTTCATTTTTGGCAAAAACGCAAAGACGCGCTACAAAAGAATAATAATATTATTAATTGTAATTGTATGCAGCATCATTTTGATTCAAAATATATCTTTCGGAATCGGCCCGGACGGGTTTTATTTTAATTGGGGTCCAGCTGCTAAAATTGAGATAAAAAAGGGGGATTAAATGAATTGGATTAAAAATAACTGGAAAACAATATTGATAGGTTTTGCACTTGGTTTTATTCTTGGCACTCTGGGATATATCATAATCGCGGTGATCATAAAATGTTAAATCAAATTTATCAGTTCATCTGGTTTAAGATATTAAAACCGGTTATTAAAAAATCCCCGTACGACGAACGCAACCCTATAAAATCAAAAGAACGGCGTATGCTTGCAGCCCTTCGCCTGGCTTCCCTATTTCCCGGTAAAAAATTGATACTTTGTGGTGATTCAAATAAAGGTGTATTTAAAACGTATGACATTATGAAACAATTCAGACATGTCATAGTTGTCAATATTGCAATAGGTGGAACGATAGCCCATGATTGGAATATATTTTTTAAAACGAAAAAAGGGCAGAAAGTGAAACGATATTTGAATAAATGGAATACTGTTTTTTCTATGGGCGGGAATTATGTACTGAAAGATTTAATGTCGATGGCATATTCCGGAATGTCAACATTAAAATTAGAAGTACCCGGCTCTTTCTGTGAAAACGTGCCATTTATAAAAACAAAAATCCTGGACAAGCTTGACGACGGACTGGTTAATAATCGAAATTTGAAAATCTGGAATGAACAAGTCAAGCAGATCAATTCAATAATTCGTATGGTCTGGGAACCGTTTGTTATCAATATCAGAGATTTGCTTCGTGATCCCTATCAGGACACAGAATGCTACTGGTGGTCTCTTCAAGATACGGTTCATTTTTCTGATGTTACGCAAAATATTTATGTTAAAATAGTTAATTTTATTCTTGAAAGATTAAAGGACATGGATAGACTGTGATCGAAAGAATAGCAAACGCTGATAAATTTATTGTTTTGTTCTGGTTGATATACGCGGTTATTTTATGCGTTTTAACATATTTTGTTGTGAGGGATAAAAAATGAAAAAACTAATATCTATAATATTGTTTATTTTAATTTCTGTTTTTGCTATGATATTTCTATCGGTAACTATGGGCTGTAAATATTATCAATCCAAACCAGATTTAAATGAAACGCTTGATAGAAAATTGCCAATCGCTTGTTATTATGCGCAAGATTGTTTATACAGAAATAAAGCAAATGATGATAAATCATCATGTGTAACATTTATGATGGAATGTCGGGCTTTTTTAAAATTCAATAAATGCCGGTACGATGCTCCAAGCGGAATGTCAATGGATGAGTGTTGGAGATATTTGAATCAAAAATAGCACCCTTTAAATTTTATTTAGTTATATACCTTTTAAAAAACCCTCCAGAAATGGAGGGCTTTCTTTTGGTTGCGGTCTACCACTTCTAATCTTCCTGCCGTCAACACATTTGCCGTTGTGTCCGGAGAGAGTTTTTAACCCTCTGACCCTGCCCCCCTGAATGAGGACAGAGCCAGAAGATTAACAATTAGTACCTCGCCGGAAGTACCTTTTTACAAGGCGTTTAAAACCTTGCCCAATCCCCCCGGAAGGGGAAAGGGTAAAGCTTTAAAACATGCACTCTTCTTTCCAATATGGCGTAATGCTTCCAGAAGTATTTGAAGTAACTAAATTTAAAACGTTTCCATTTTTCAATTCATAACTCCTTGAAAATGAAAAAGCTGGCTTTCCTGTAGTGTTTTCATAATTGACAAAATTGATCTTTTCAACATATTCAATTTCTATTTGTTTCCAGTTGTTTCCATCCCAGAAATCAAGATATTTTGAATTGCTTCTCAGGGTTTTTAAACAATCGTCATTATCTGTGAAATACAGGTAGTGTATTTTTCCATGATAAAAATTATCGAAATCCCTTATCCTAAAAACTGCAATCTCATTCTTTTTTAATTTCATTTGCTAATCTCCTTCTAAAAGATATTCAAGGATTAAAACCTTGCCCAATCCCCCCCACTGGAGGGGAAAGGGTAAAGATTTAATCTTTATTCCATCTGGCTTTCTTCATATAATTTGAGAATATCATTGGCCGAATATTGAACCAAACATTCGTCATTGATTTCGTCGAAATACCAGTCTGGCACTCCGTTAGAAATGGCTTCCTGTTTGATTTGTTCTGCTTGTTGTGATGTAGTCATTTGTTAATCTCCTTTAATTGATTTAGTTATCTTCTAATACTAATATACTAAATATATAAAAAAAGTCAAGTATTTTTTATATTTTTTTATATTTTTTCTTGACAAAAATATATTTTTTTAGTACATTATGTTTATCACAAGAAAAAAGAGGTTATAATGAAAATATCAATAAACGTTAATGATGATCTATATGAAAAATTAAAGAAAAAAGCAGATGAAAAAAAAATTAAAATCACCGGGCTTACCATGTTGCTTTTTGACAAGGCCATAAAAGAAGCTCTTGAAAGTGATATATTGGAGTACCTGAAATGAAGACAGAAGATATGTGCCCTGATTGCAAAAAAATTACAACAATGCATACTGACATTGTTATACAATCGTTATTTTGTAATGATTGCGGAAGACGATTAAAGAGGATTAAAAATGACGAAAAAAATGAAATTGGCCGCAGTAAGAATTGGGAAAAAATTGGTTCTTAAATACTCAGTAATAAGAGATCAAAGAATAATTTTTCTCTTAATAAGGTTGCCGAAATGAAAACTGAACAAGAAATAAAACACAATGCTTTCTAATTCTTTTGCTTTTTCTTCAGACAAATCATGTCCAATTAAGTCACCTTCACAATTTGCTACAAACCAATTTTTTTTATACATGTTAATCTCCTTTAATTAATTATCTTCTATATATATAATACAGAACATTAGTGAATTAGTCAAGTAAAATAATAAAAAAAAATAAAATAATTGTTGACAAATAAAATAAATATAGTATATTATAATCAAAACGAACGAGGTGTAAAAATGGCAATACTTACAATAGACATACCTGATGAGTACAAAGAAAAATTAAAAGAGATGGCAGAGAATGAAGGTAAAAAGGAAGGTATAAAATTATCTCTTACGAATTTAATGAGAAGAATAATTGCGGATGTATTAAACAATGAAAATAATTAAAGCAACCTTAATAGTCAGCACAGAGGGAATAATAATCCAACTATTTCCTTCAAGTATATCAGATATGGAAACACTTGAAAAGATCGGGTTGGAACATGCAGGCGACAAAATAGAAATGGATTGTAATGATGAGTATCAAATAACATTAGAGGTATGTTGACATGAAAGAAATCTTTGAAAAATTACAAGCGCCTTTTCCTGATGAGGCAATACAAAGAACCAGGGGAAATGAAACCGGTAAAAACTACGATACAACAGGTTATGGTTATCAGTATATAATAGATAGGTTTAATGAAATTCTTGGATTCGATTGGATGTATTCTTGGCGAATAGTACATCAAGAAGAAGGAGAATATTCTAAAAGCCAGAAAAAAAATTATCAAATAACAGTAGAAACAACTATCATAGTATTTTATGAAGAGAAAGAAATTAAACGGTCGTGTGTGGGTGGTCATACTGCCGCTAATTATGCGGATGCCCTAAAAGGAGCAATTACAAACAGCCTGAAAAAGACGGCTGCGTTTTATGGGGTGGGTGCTGATGCTTACCGTGGAGAGATCGACGACGATAATAAGCCAGTACATGAGAATTATAGACCAGAAGCATACAGCAAAGTCAATTTTGATGAGATTAAAAAAGATATCGCACAATTAGGTTTTAATGATTTGATTGAGTATAAAAATGTATTATGGAAAAATAATCAATTCTCAAAAAGCCAAATAGATGCACTTAAAGCTATTTTTGCCGCCCGTGAAAAAGATTTAGGTTCGCAGATAGAGCCAGCGGGCGAGTTTGATTTTTAAGGAGAAAATCATGATTAAATCAGAAGAAAAGATGCTGCAATACATTGAATTGATGAAAGAAGTCATGAGACAGGAGATCAATGAAGCAAGCACCAGGGAAGAAATAAAGAAAGCATATGACAAACTTGTTTTTGATATTGCTGGTGACGTCGAATTGACAACAATGAAAAAAGCAACATTGATTGATCTTATGGACCGACTGAAAAAGGAGAAAATAAATGGGAATATACGATGTTACCAAAATCGAACAAGAAATTGAACGAGTAGCCAGCGAACATGAGGGAGAAATCCCGCAGGAATTATTGCAAGAATTGGTTGAGGCAGAAATGAAGTCTATGGAAAGTATTGAAAAAATGTGTCGATATGTCAGGCATTTGGAGCAATTCGTTACCACTTGCAAAGACGAAAAAGAACGAATTAACACACTACAGAAGCAAGCAGAAACGCGACTTGATAACGTTAAAAAATATATGCAGCCTTATGTTTCCAATCGGGGCAAGTTTAATGTTGGTACTTTTAAATTGTCAACGCGTAAAAGTGAATTCGTTGTACTTAGCGCTAATTTTAACGACCAGGAATATTGCAAAGAAATAATTGAAATCAAGCCGGACAAAAAACGAATCAAGGAAGCTTTAAAAAGTGGCACTGTGATTAAGGGTGCTACTCTGATGAGCAAAGAAAATTTACAGATCAAATGAATGTCGAGGTGAATAATGATAGAAGCAAAATTTGACTTCGATGTCCTTATTGAGTATGAAGATATAGATGAATATGAACTGTATTTTGTTTTTGACTTGCCAGAGGGCAAAGTCAAGGTGAAATTTCCGGTTGATATGTATAGGCATCCTGATTTGCAAAGCTGGATTCACGATGAAATAATAAACGATAATTATTATAAGACGCTGGAACATTATGAAAGCTAAAAACATGTGTAATACATGCAAATACTATTCTGATTGTGTTATAGATAGGCATAGAGATTGCAAAATGTATGTAGAAAAAAAAACAGAAAAAATGAAAAAATACCAACCATTTCCAGAAAGAACGCCGGAAGACATGATTCTTTCTGCAGATATAAATACTCTTAATAATGCGGTTGCAACATTATTTCATTTATTGAAGTCAGATAAAAATTTAATATATTGCCCTTCATGTGGGGCACAGTTAAGACAACTTAAATGCGAATATTGCGGGCTGGATTATGAGTATTAAAGTAAAACAAGTGACATACAAAAATTTTTATAAATTATTAGATAAATATGAAAGCTAAAAAAGTAACATATAAATGTCCGGTTTGTTCTTATTGGCTTTTCAAGGGCTATACTGACGACGGCAAAGAATATCCAGAAACCGAAAAATGTTTGCTATGTAAAACCGTTATGGAGCGGAAAGATATAAGCTAGGAGACATAATCAGGATGCCCTCAGACTGCATGTAGGCGTCGAGATAGCCATTTGTATTAAAAATAGAGGTATTATATGGATGCGAAAGAAACAATAAAACGAGATTTGCTTGTGCAATGGTATATAACCAGAAATCCAGATATTTTAGTTTTATTTATAAGATTATAAAAATAAAAAAAGAAATAAGGTGAAAGAAATGAATAATTTTGTAAAATTTAAGTCTGGGTCTAGGTCTGGGTCTTGGTCTGGGTCTGGGTCTTGGTCTATGTCTAGGTCTATGTCTGGGTCTAGGTCTGGGTCTAGGTCTAGGTCTTGGTCTATGTCTAGGTCTAGGTCTGGGTCTAGGTCTAGGTCTTGGTCTTAATTTTAAAAGGTGAACAGAAATGAAAACTAAAAAAGAACTTGAGCATAAACTTGAAATGCTTGAAGCTATGATTGAGACAATTGATTTTGCAAAAAGTCCGGGTAATTTTGAAGAATATAGAAGAATTAAAGCGATGATAGGGATACTAAAATGGGTTATCGACGATACGCAATTTTAATATTATTAGTATTCTCATGTACACATGAGAATCTTTATGTCAATAGAAAAGTCCAGTGTTACGACAGGGGCAAGATGATTGCAGAAATACCACGCAGGATATTTGAGCAGAAATATGAATGTATGAAATACTGGTTACGTTTTGAAGATTCTCACCGGGCTGGCAGGGTGATCTTTATAGAGGTGGCACCAAAGAAATATTTAATTCGCTGGTGGGACAAGAAAGGAATTATTTATGATTTTTATTTGGAATTAACTAAAAATATATTTGACAAATAACAAGGAGTAAACTATATTATATTATGTTCAGTGATAGGAACAACTTAAAACTTGCAGTAATGGGAAAATACTTGAAAAGGGTTTTCTGCTTTGTTCAGTTCCCGGAGATGTTTCGCAAGTTGATATTTTCGGACTATCACCTGAGCAAAGTAGAAAGCCCTTTTTTTATGAAATAAATTATGAAATGGATTAGCGTTAAAGATAAATTACCAAATAAAAATTGTACTGTGATAGGCTGGTTCGGAGAATACTGGAAGAAAGTGGATTATAGTAATGCATCTAAAAAATTTTATACCGGTGATTATTCTGGCAGGTGGGAAACATATCCTACACATTGGATGATTCCAGAACCACCGGAGGTTAAAGAATGTGAAAATTGTGATGGTACTGGCTGGTTATATTATTATTTATTAGACAGACAACCGAAATGCCCCGTGTGTAATGGTACTGGCAAAATAGAAATGTCTAAAGAAGAGGAGAAAGAATGAGTAAGCTTTTAATTGATGAAAGCCCATTAGTTATACTTCCAAGTTTGGCCAAGGAAATCGGATTGAATGAAGCTATTATATTACAACAAATACAATATTGGATAAAAATAAAAGAAAAAACACAATCAAAAATGGGTTTTTATGATAATCAATATTGGATTTACAATACAATTGAAGAGTGGGAAGAGCAATTTTCTTTTTGGAGTAAAAACACAATAAAGAGAACTTTTAACAAACTAAAAGAAATGAACTTAATTTTAGTTGAAAAATTCAATAAACACAAATGGGATCATACAAAGTTTTATACAATAAATTACGATGAATTATATAATATTGAACAAAACATAAAGAAAAATATCACAATTGGTGCGACCGATGAACCCAAATTGAGCCAATCACAAGGCCCAAAAAGAGCCAATCACAAGGCCCAAAAAGAGCCAATCTTTTATACAGAGACTACTACAGAGACTACTACAGAGACTATCATAAAGGATTTAACTATTTTTTGGAATAGTTGTGATGGATTACCAACACATAAAGAATCGGTAATAAAAAAGAATGTTAAGAAAAAACATAGTGATATTGTAAATCAATACGGCTATAATAAGATCAAGGGGGCCGTGGAAACATACGAAAAGATAATAAACTCAAATGAATATTATTTTAATCACAGGTGGGCGTTCTGGGATTTTATTCAACATGCTTATAAATTCATGGAAGATATGCAGCCTTTTCAGAATTATAAAGATAGGAATATTAAGGATTTAACAAAAGAAGAAATTAAAGAGTTTGAAAGAATTAAAGACAAGAAAAGAAAAATTGCCTTTGAAAAGGCGGCGGTAAATGGATATTAGAGAATATCTTAGAAATAAGGGCATAAACTGGAAAGAGGTATCAAGGCCCTCCGGGACACAGGCAATATTTAATTGCCCACGTTGTGATGATAACAAGCAAAAATTTGCTATAAATTTAGATTCGGGGGCATATCAATGTTTTAGAAAAAATGAGTGTGGTATTTCCGGGAGCTGGTGGGATTTCCAAAAATTATATAATGACAAGCCATTGCCTCTTGATTCAGACCGTAATTTTATACGTAAAGAGAAAAAATATAAAAAACCGCAAATAAAAAGTGATCCCAGGAATGATAAATTATATGAATTTTTCAATAAAAGAAAAATAAAAAAGGATACTGTAAATTATTTTAAAATTGGAATTAAAAATCAGGCAATTGCAATACCACATTTTTTTGATAAAGAATTAATTTTTGTCAAATATAGATCGCTTGAAGATAAAAAGTTTTGGAATGAGGAAGGTTGTAAACCAATTTTGTTTAATATGGATAACTGCATAAACGAAAATACGTTAAGAATATTCGAGGGGCAATTTGATGTGATGGCAGCGCATGAATATGATCTTGCTGGTGTGAGTGTTCCAAATGGCGTGTCTGATTTATCATGGATAGAGAATTGTTGGGATTTTATTGATAATTTTAAATACATATATTTATTTTTTGATAATGATAATGCTGGACAGGCAGCTGTTAAATCGATTGTTAATAGGCTGGGGTCATGGAGATGTTATAATGTTCTATTACCGGAAAAAGATATAAACGATTGTCTTGTTAAGAGTATTAAATCAGAAAAAATTTATGAGGCGGAAAAAAATGCTAAAGAGTTTGATCATTATATATTAAAAAAAGCAAATGATTTTCGTGAAGATGTCAAAAACCATAATAAAAATTATGAGAAAAGATATGGTTATGATATTGGATTCAGAGGATTGAATTATATTTTAAAGGGTTTGAGAGAGGAATAGGTTACAATAATTCAAGGTGAAAACGGAAGTGGAAAGTCGACGATTATATCTCAAGAAATATTATTTCAATTAACAAACATGAAAAAATGTTGTATTCTCTCGCTTGAATTATCACCGAAAAGATATTTAAACTGGATGGTCATACAGAACAATCGATCAAGTCATATTGATGATGATATGATTGATAAGACGTTCAATTTTTTTGGTAATAATTTATATGTAATAAATAAAACAGGTGAGATTGATAAAGAATTATTATTTGATGTTTTTAAATTTGCAGCACGAAAATATGGCATTAAGTTTTTTGTGATAGATTCTTTGATGAGAATTAAATTTAATCATAGGTATGAACTGAACGAACAGAAAGATTTTATTGGTGATTGTAAAGATTTTTCAACGGAATTTGATTGTCATGTTTTTATTATTACTCATCCCAGAAAGGGCGATGGACGGAATTATAAACCAAATAAGATGGACATTTATGGTTCGAGCAATATTCCAAATTTGACAGATAATGTTTTGGCCTTATGGCGGCCAGAGGACGGGAAAGAAGATTTTGATGCTGAATTATTTGTACAGAAAAACAGAGAATTTGGTAAACAAGATAGCATTAAATTTCTGTTTAACGATGATCATAAATTATATATTGAATTATGATTAAATTCAGAACGGCAAAAATAATAAATTAGGATTGAAAAATGATTGAAGAAATGACAAACTTAGAAAAAGCAATTGTGCTGAAATTAGCTGCGGAAAGAAATCATATTATAGTTATGAATCATAATAATGAAAATTTTAAATATGAAATAGTTGATGTTTTTATTAAAAATTTCAAAATAAATATAACTGTGAAGCCAAAACAATGACAGAGTGGGAAAAAAAACAGATTAAATTCTATGGTGAAGAGATATGTGATTTGGTTTGCAAAAAGGATTGTGAAAAATGCGAGACAGCGTTATATTTTGTTAAATATTTGAAGAAAGAAATTGAAACCGTAAAAGAGGTATTAAATGACTGATAGAATAAATGCCCTAGTTGTTGTTTTGGAGAAAGATATAAGGGATGATGATATTGAATGTTTAATAAATGCAATTAAGTGTTTTAGAAACGTTCTTTCTATAAAAAAGAATGTTCGTGATTCCAGTGATTATGTTCATGAAAGTAGATTAAAAAATAAAATGATAAATGCATTATATAAAATAATTGATGAGTTGTGATATAAAATGGATGAAATCAGCACGGTAGAACAAGCAGTGTTAATGAAAATTAAAGGAGAAAAAATGATGAAAAAAAATTATGTTGTTGTTACGACAGACAAAAAAGGCGTTTTTTTTGGCGAATTAGTCGAGCACGACAAAAAAAATGAAACATGCATTTTAAAAAATGCTAAAATGTGTATTTATTGGCCCAAAGATGTTGGCGGTGTTATTGGTCTCGCCAACACTGGTCCGATAAGCGATTCAATTATTACGCCCAAATGTCCAGAGATTTACCTAAATGGTTTGACGGCTGTAATGAAATGTACAAATCAGGCAAAAGAAAATTGGACAAAATAATAATTAAAGGCTCCAGATTTGGCTCCGGCTCTGACTACGGCTCTGGCTCCGGCGACGGCTCTGGCTCCGGCGACGGCTTCGGCTCCGGCGACGGCTACGGCGACGGCTTCGGCTACGGTGACGGCTACGGCTACGGCTACGGCTATGGTTGTGGCGACGGCTCCGGCGACGGCTACGGCTACGACGACGGCTTCGGCTACGGTGACGGCTACGGCTACGGCTACGGCTATGGTTGTGACTCCGGCTACGGCGACGGCTCCGGCTACGGCGATGGCTACGACGACGGCTCCGGCGACGGCTACGACGACGGCTCCGGCGACGGCTTCGGCTCCGGCTACGGCTACGGCTATGGTTGTGGCTCTGGCTCCGGCGACGGCTCCGGCTCCGGCTCCGGCTACAGTTTTGAGTTTGATAAAAAAAATGCTTTTACTGCGTATCATTTCATTAAAAAAAATGGAGATAAATATATAATGCGTGATGGTATTGAGGTTTCCATTGGACAAGAAATTGAATTTGATGGAAAACTAAAACTGTGTGTAGCTGGTTTGCATGCCAGCATGAAAATTTCTGATTCAAAAAGATTTGCTCCTGAAAATTCAGTATTGACTAAAGTGTCTGTTTGGGGGAAAATAATTTTTGATAAGGACAAGTTAGTTGCGACAAACCGGATGATTTTGGAAGAAATAAGAGATGAAAATAGCATTCTACAAAGAGCGAAATAAATTCACTCCTCTGCATGATCAAGATTTGCAGAATTTGCGCAAATTGCCAGATAATAATATCTATACATGCGAAATTAAAAAAGCCAGAAATCTATTACACCATAGAAAATTCTTTGCAATACTAAAAGTGGTGGTTGAAAATAGTGAAAAGTGGAATAATACAGAAGCGTTATTGACGGCTCTAAAAATACATTTGGGTTATACAAATATAGTCACCATGTTTGATGGCTCTGAGGTTTTACAAGCAGGTTCAATACGATTTGAAGTTATGGACCAGGATCAATTTAATAAATTTTATGAGGCAAGCGTAAAATTATTGGCTGATGAATTGGGAGTGAGTGTTCAGGAATTAGAAGACAATCATGGAGAATATTTATGAAGAGTCCGTGTTGCAACAAAAACATGTGTGAAATAAACCAGGGAGAACACACATATTACTATTGCCCGGGGTGCAAGAAATTCTATGAATTGATAGAAAAAGGTGAGATTATTTATTATGAAAATAATTGATATTGAAAACATAGAAATACCGTCAATCAATGAAAAATTACTTTTTGGATAAAGCAATTTGAAAAATCAAGAGGTAATAACAAAAAATGGAATGAGTTGTAATGAAAGAGAAAGAATCAGACATCCAGAGAACAATCAAAGACTATCTCCAATGGATGGGATGGTATGTCTGGAAAAATCACCAGTCAGCTTTATCTCATAAAGGAGTGTCTGACTTGACTGCTATTAAAAATGGTATTGTATTATGGATAGAAATAAAAACTGAGAATGGTAAGCAAAGCAAAAATCAAAAGCTTTTTGAACGTGAAATTAAAGAGCATGCTGGGCATTATTTTATAGCAAGAAAATGGGAGGATGTCAGTGAATATATTGCGGCCCTGTGAGATATGCGGTAAACCAGCGACAGATAAACATCATTTGCTCAGTCAAACTAAGCGCAATAGAAAACTGTATGGGATGTTGCTGGATTTATCAATGAATATTATGTATCTTTGCAATGATTGTCATTTAAATAAATCAATACCTAAATTAACAGAAAAAGAATTTTGTGAAATATTGGGAATAGAACCACGATCGAAATCAGGAATAAAAGTCAGGAGGATAAATGGATAGTTACAAAGTACAGCCTAACCGATACCAGGTCGTAATTATTTTGTTGATATTCACTGCGATATTTTGTATAATTATTGCAAGTTGGAAAATCGAACAAAAACTAGACAAAATAATAAAAATGCATGATACTACGATTAAGGAATTTTTAGAAAATTACGAGCATGATCATGGTATAATTCTCAGGAGTATCAAGCGTCAATATTAGGAGGTTTTATGTTGGTATTGAAAAGTCGATTAAAGCAATTGATATATAATGAGAGAGAGAGAGAAAAAAGGGTAATTGAAAAAGATTGGCAGAAAAGACTACAAATGAATGAAGATCGTATAAAAGGAGAATATGATCAAAAAATATTATTAAAAGATCAGGAAATCAAAAGACTGGAAAATCTTATTGATGAGAAAAATAAATATATTAAACAGGCCGATTCAAAAAATATACAAGCAAAAACATTAACGCACAAAAACCGGGCGGTCATATCAAGTATTTACGACAAAAGCAAGGAATTGCACGAACAGGTATCTAAATATTATGTCCACATGGATTCAATCAAAGACGAATTAGATCATATAAGCAAAAATTTAATTGAATTTAAATAAGGGGGCTTTCATGGTTGAAGAACTGCGTGATATTATTAACCAGAGTCATATTGACATGAGATTGAACAGAGAACGTGTTGAAGCAATTAAGCGAAAGGAAAGCAGCGTGAGATTATGCACTAAATGTAGAAAACTTTGTCATATAGATGAGACAATATACAGACGCAGATATAAACATAGTAAAAAACGACGGTATTATTGTTTTGAGTGTGCAAGAAAATTATTTGGCAAGTACAATATGATAAATGAGGATTTTTAAATGGAGATAATAGAAAATGATTGAATATTATATATACATGATGACTTCCAGGGCACAAGAATATTATACACAGGAAAGAAGCCTTCAGGATACAATCAATCACCATAAATTCCTTGTAAATCTCAGGAACTCACTTAAATATGATAAATCAATAAAGAACAAAAGAGAAAAAAGAAAACTATTGAAACTATTAAAAAGGGCGGTAAAATATTTTGCTAAAGAAATCAGAAAATAAAGATAAACATGT
>Ga0180432_10001428_pt1 | contig 37841 bp, 34 predicted proteins | sample SS_ome_10_FD_132414 | JGI IMG/M metagenome (GOLD analysis project Ga0180432, IMG submission 132414) | Hypersaline lake sediment archaeal communities from the Salton Sea, California, USA - SS_1_MS_2 metaG | ecosystem: Environmental > Aquatic > Non-marine Saline and Alkaline > Hypersaline >... | reverse complement strand
CGTTGCGATCTCGTTCGCAGATGTCAGCGCCTCAATCGGGACAGCGTACGTAAGTGAGATGTCAGTCAACGTCTGACCCGGCTGAACCGTGTGCACAACGCCTTCCTGCGAAGCGTACAAGACTTGCCCGGGTTGCAGCTGTCCATCTCCAACCAGGCGATTGCTTGCCAGCACATTGGACACGCTAACTCCCAGCTCTCCCGCGATATCGCTAACGCTCTCACCGTCCGACACGCTGTGCTGGAGAATGCTGCCGTGTATCGCCGAAGCCGCTGACGTTACCACATCGTCCGTGGTGATCGGGAAGACATCCAGAGGAATATCGTCCGTTGAAACGGGTGTCGTATCGTCTTGAGCGATTGCCCCCCCGTCGTCGATGATCGTCAGCCCGTCATCACGCCTTGAGCACCCGGAACGGAGCAGAATCGGTACAAGGATAACCGCCAGGACGAATACGACCGCAATCGCAACACGGTCCTTGCGGATCGGTTTCTGTGCCTGGTAGCGGTTCCCGTAGCTAGTCACTGCTCATCAACTCAAGGAACTGGTCATTGTCCTTGGTCGCCTCCATCTTCCCTTTCACGAACTCCATCGCCGCCTGTGGATCGTTGAGCTGCGACATCATCTTACGGAGGATCCATACTCTGTTCAATTCCTTTTCGCCAAGCAGCAGTTCTTCCTTGCGCGTTGCGCTCTGCTCAACATCAATCGCAGGAAAGACGCGCTTGTTCGCCAGCCCGCGATCGAGAATCAACTGCATGTTTCCCGTCCCCTTGAACTCCTCGAACACGACCTGATCGAGTTTGCTCCCGGTATCGACCAACGCCGTGGCGATGATCGTCAGGCTTCCGCCGTGTTCGATGTTCCGTGCTGCACCGAAGAATTCCTTCGGCTTGTACAGCGCCGAGGGATCCATGCCGCCGGACAAGAGCTTCCCGGATGCCGGAATCGACAGGTTGTATGCTCGAGCCAACCGGGTCACCGAGTCCATCAGGATGACAACATCTCTGCCAAGCTCAACAAGACGCTTCGCTCGATCGGTCACGAGTTCGGCGATCCGAGTGTGGTGACGAGGCTCCTGGTCGAACGTCGCCGCCACGACCTCACCATGGGGTACCGATCGTTTGAAGTCCGTAACCTCCTCGGGGCGTTCGTCGACCAGTAGGACGAACAGTTTGACCTCAGGATGGTTCGCGATAATCCCATTGGCAATCTGCTTAAGTAGCGTCGTCTTCCCAGCCATCGGTGGTGAAACGATCAATCCACGTTGTCCTTTCCCTATCGGGCAGAACAGATCTATGATCCGAGTGGCCAATTCCCCTGGATCATGTTCCAATCTGTACATCTCGTCAGGATGGAGCGGGACAAGATCCTTGAACTGCGGCCGGCGCCTCGAATCATCTGGATCGAGGCTGTTCACACTCTCAGCCTTCTGCAAGGCGAAGTAGCGTTCATCGTTCTTGGGTGCCCGGATCATCCCGGTGATAAGATCTCCGTCACGTAGCGCGAAGCGCTTGATCTGCGACGGGGACACGTAGACGTCCGTTCGCCCTGGGAGACAGCTCTCGCCACGGAGGAACCCGTAGCCATCCGGATGCAGTTCCAAGATGCCGTCGGTGAAGTGCAGCTCGTGCGCCTTCGCGACATGTGCCATCACTTGCCGCAGAAGATCCTCTCGTCCCGATTGCTTGTTGTTCTTCAACCCGAGCCCTTCAGCGCACTCAAGCAACTCATCGATTGTCTTCTCACGCAATTCGCGTACTTCCATCATCGAAATCACCTCAGAACTGAATACCCCTGCACACGATCAGTGCGGTCGCACCGAGATACGTCACAAGCAGGGCAGCAGAATCAACTCCTATTCCCAGCACTCGTCGCCGGGAGCGCACTCCCAGTGACACCATGGCCACAACCGTCAGCATGACGCCGCAGAGCGCGACGATAAGCTGATCATTCTCCCCGCCTCGTAGGTCCGCGTAGATCGAACCCTTCCGAAATGCCAGATCGGCGAAGAAGATCGTCAGGATATTGAACATGTTCGATCCAAAAAGGTTCCCTACGATCATGTCGTGGGCTCCGATTCGCAATGCACCAATAGACGTAGCCAGCTCGGGGAGCGACGTCACAATCGCAATGAGAATCGCCCCCATGAACGACGCCGACAGACCCGATGCCAAGGAGATCTCCTTGCTCGCCCTGATCAGAAAGATCCCAGACACCACAATAATCACAGCGCAGATCACGAAACCGATGACCGCAGTCCGTAGCGGGAGTCCGTCCCGCCGCGTCTCCTCCTCCACCGCCTCATGTCTCTCTGCGTGAAACAACAGAAACACACCGCCAACGTATCCAACAACGATCAGAAGGCTGACCGGGCTGACCCCAAACAACACCGTTTGCGGAGCCATGATGATCCCGAGCGCACCGAAGAGCGTCAGCAGCACGGCCATCCCCCCGCTGAGGGTATGGTAGCCACGCGCCTTCAGGAGAAACGGGCCTCGTCCAAGAAGGAGAATGTCCATGATGGCAATGATTGCCACGTTAAACAGATTGCTACCGAACGCGTTTCCCAATGCGATATTGGGAACATCCAGACTCGCCCCGGAGACCGTTGTTGTGAGTTCCGGGATCGATGTAAGTGTCGCAAGGAACAGGAGGCCGATCCATCCTTGGCCGATCCCCGTTCGATTCCCGATGGCTTCACCGTACGGCGCAAGTCGTATCCCAGCGCAGATGATTCCCGTCGCCGCCAGGATGAAGGTCACCCAATGGAGTATCATTCGCTTCGCACGCCTCGCCTGTTAGCCTCTTGATCCATACCTATCGTCCCTCTACAGTACGATCTCGAACCGATCATCGGTGCTTGCATGCGCTCCGGCAGCAAGCCAACATCGATGGCCTGCGGTCAAGCGATACATCGAGCCGGAGCTAGAGTTTCTTGAACAGCCACCTCACCATATCCCCATACATTCTCAATCGATCGAGACTGCCCTTGACGAAACCGCGCTTCTCCTCCTTGAGAATGTGCGTCACGCCGTCGAGCTTCACGTATTCCTTCCGCCATCCCTCCTTGGCTGCGAGCCGCGAGAGCGCCATCTCGATTCCATACTTCATCTCCTCGACATTTTCCTGCGCTCGCTCCCACAACCTCCGGGGTATGATCCGCTGTCCAGACGCATACGGATTGATCTTCTGAGCAAGATCCGTGTTCTTGCGTCCATCGGAAAACACGCCAACGACCATATCCAATCCTTCGTCTCGATATGCCCGCACCATCCGATCGACATGATCCGAGGTCAGGCCAACAAGATCCGCATCGAGGAAGAGCAGAACATCGTGCTTCGCTTCCGATACGCCGACGGCCAGTGCCGCTGCCTTCCCGCGATTCGCGGAAAGCGTGACAACCCGGACCGGAAAGCCGCTCGCCTCCGTCGCCGTCTCGTCTTCCGACCCGTCGTCAACTACGATGACTTCGTCGACGAGCACGCTGGCTACGATGGGATCAAGAACGGCACCGATTCGCCCAGCCTCGTTGTATGCAGGTACCACCACGGAAACTTGCATGGGAATGCCGGTGATGCTGACGATAGTGAATTATCGCCCCATCCCTTCACAACACGGATTCTATCGCTTGCTTCCGATCAAGTCAATTGCTTCCGACGCGCCCTCGGATGCACCCACCGTGGAAGCATGCAATTCAGTCGCCTGAAACGAACCACGCGGCGATCTGCTCGACCATGTCAATGTCATTCAAGAATGTGTCAACTGGAACGGGGAATGACTCGATGAACCACTTGCCGTAGCTGCGCGATAGGATCCGCTGATCAGTGAGGATCACGACCCCGTGATCCTTTCTCGTTCGAATCAGGCGGCCTACACCCTGACGAAGCTTGAGCACAGCCTGCGGCAGCGACAGCTCGCGAAACGGATCCCGCCCCTCTCTGGCCATCCGGTCGCCCACCGCGGACAGGATCGGATCCGTCGGCACCGAGAACGGAAGGCGGGTGATCACGAGGAATTCGGCCTCGTTGCCAGGAAGGTCCACTCCTTCCCAGAAACTCTCCGTACCAAGCAGAATTCCCGCCCCCGCGTGGGAGCGAAACCGCTCGACAAGCTTGCTTCGAGGGCCGCCGCTTCCTTGCGCAAACGTCGCGATGCCGTCCGGTATTCGCTCGCGGACGGCGCGAAGCATCTTGTACGAAGTGAACAACACAAGTCCCTTTCGCTGCAATCGTACAGCCACTGTTCCCAGCAGTGATGCCAGCTGCTCCGCATACGCGTCCTCCTCGCTGTTGATCGAGGGGAAGCACGCGGGAACCACAACCTTCATCCGTTCCCGAAACGAGAACGGACTTGGGACCACGGCTGTCCGAACCCGCAGAATCCCGTCGGTCAAGCCTATCGATCGGCTCAAGTACTCGAACTCACCGCCAAGCGACAGCGTCGCAGACGTAAGCACAACTGCTTCGATCCGCGGGTAGAGGAGCTGCTGAAAGAATGGGGCGACATCGAGAGGGGTCGCATGAAGCGTTATCCCATCATGTGCTCGTTCGTACCAGTGAACCGTGTTCTCATCCGGCGGAGCCGTGATCGCCCGAGCAACGTCACCCAGACCTACAACCCGATCGACATGTCCCTCAAGCTCTTTGAGGGTATCCTCCTCCGTCAATCGCGCTCCCAGCCGATCGAGAGACAGCTCTAGTTGCTCGAGCGCGCCCCTTGTCTCACGGATCTGCCGCTCGACGCCAGAGAGGGATGAGAAGGTTCCTCGTCGCTCTTCGGGCAGCTTCTGGTCGAGACTCCGAAACAGCGTCGCCGACCTCCGGCGGACTGCAGTCACATCTTCGGTCGCGCGCCGTGCATCCGAATCACCGGGGGGAAGTGGCAACCGCCGTAGCCATCCCGGCCGCCGTGTGGTGGGGGCAAGCTCGTCTGCAACACGCGAAACGATTCGCTCGGAAAGGCTCCTGGTGAATGCCGTGCGCGCAGTGGACTCCAGACTGTGTGCCTCATCCACGACGAGATGCGTGTACTTCCCGAGGACAACACCGCCTACAGCTAGATCTCCCAGAAGGAGCGAATGGTTGACGACAACAAGGTTGGCCTTCCGCGCACGGCGGCGCGCAGCGATCGAGAAGCACTCATCCAGAAACGGGCAGAACACGCCAGCGCAGTAGCTCGCGGAATCGCATAGCCGACTCCACAAGCTGCGGGATGCTGGATCGCTCAGGAACGCCGCATTCTCGTCAATGTCTCCCGTCTCGCTCTCCATGAGCCATCGGGCAAGTGGCGCGAGCACCGCGAGCGGCTCGCGTTCTAGCCCTCCTGTCATCTCGTTGACGAGCGTCTGCCAACGCCGCAGGCAGAGGTAGTTCTCCCGCCCTTTCAGCAGAGCCACTCTCAGATCCAATGCAAGCTGCTTCAGGAGGAACGGCAGGTCCTTCTCGTACAACTGCTCTTGTAGCTGCTTCGTCCGAGTGGAGACAATCACGCGAGATGATGGATCGCTTCGCAGATGAAGGATTGCGGGGACCAGATAGGCGAACGTCTTGCCCGTCCCGGGGCCAGCTTCGACAAGAAGCGCCTCCGCATCGCGAAATGCCCCTTCTACTTCCTGCGCCATTGCCAGCTGTCCGGCACGTTCCTCATACGCCGGAAGCGACTCGGCGATTACACCGCCTGCCCCAAGGACATCCCGGATGTTGGGCTCCATCCATTTCTCGTCGCCACCGCGTTGCGTTTCCTCTTGGCTCTCAGCCCCAACGGGTTCCGGGCGTGGTGCGAGCAGGATTCGATCGAACAGCTCCGCCAGGGGCGGAGGTAGAAGCCGTGCCAGCAGAGCAACCAGTTGGCGATCCAATCCGACCGCCTCTTCCACCATCGCCACAAAGACGTCCGCCATCGTAGCGGCAACGGGCTGCTCTGCAAGCGCCACGCCGAGTTTCGCTGCCACGGTTTCCGGTCGGTGGTCAGAGAGGGTCGGATAGAGCACGCGCGCCAGCAAGCGCAGATCCATCGACTCCGATGCGGCACCGCTGCACTCGCCGCACGGGTACACAGCCCGCGGAGCCTCATGACATTCGGCGCTCGAATCCGTAGCCACAACGCCGTTGGCAAGGAGGACCGTCTCGTCCTTGAAGTGAACAGCGATGTAGGAGAGTCCAAGATCTTGCCACGGGAGAGTGACGGACACTAGAGGAAGTGCCGAAGAAGGTCGATTCGTCGGACCCGACCGACCAGCCGCCCCTCTTCGTCCACAACGGGCAGGTTCTTCACGCCCTTGCGGATGATCAAGTCAGCTGCGCGAAGGTCATCATCCTCCATGGTCACACTGACAACATCGGTGCTCATATACTTCTCGATTGGTTCTTCGGAAATCTGCGCCAGCTTGCCCGCCAGCTGATTCATGTCAGGGATGAACGACGCGCTGTGGAGCATTTCGAAGTAGCCGGGAAGTGCAGCACGGATAAGATCCTTCTCGGAGATGAATCCGATCAACACCCCCTCTTCATTCACCACGGGGACGTTCGGCATTTCGGCGTTGTCGAGGATGAAGATCAGCTCTCGAACGGGGATGTCCTTCTCCACCGCTGTCAAGTCTCTCGTCATGATCTCACGGACCTTCATGTCTCCTCCTCAAAGCCTGCTCACAACGACTTTCTCCATCTCGCTTTCCACGATCTCATGGCTCTCGCAGATCTTCTTCTCGCTCTCGGCGCTCGCGATTCCCGAAGCCAGACCGAATCGAAGCGCTTCCTCCATCGCTGCCCCTGCTGCCAACTTGTAGAGGATCCCGCCGAGAAACGCGTCATCTGCGCCGACGATGTTCTTGAATAGCGCAGTTTCCACGTCGGTCTTGATCTCCCATACCGCATCTTCCGTGATTGCGATATCCCCCGTGACATGATGCGATACGACCACAAGCTCCACACCGCATGTCACGACGCTTTTCCCAGCCTCAACAATCGCCTCGATCGACGTAAGCTCCTTCCCCTTGAACAGGATGTGCTCCCGCGTGTCGGGCTTGACGATTGTTGGGCATGCCACGAGTGCGCGTGAGAGCGCTTCGCCGCCGGCGCTGATTGCGACCTTCGCGCCGCTGTCGCGCGCGATGGTCGTCAACTCAGCGTAGATCCCCGGATCGATTCCGAGCGGCAGGCTCCCCGCGAGCACAACCCAAGATGCCCGCTTCACCATACGTCGGTACCTGCGCATGAACCGATCCAACTCAGGCTGGGTAATCTGAGGGCCGCGCTCGTTGATCAGGTTTGGGTTCAGATCCCGTCCGCTCTCGATCACCGTGACGTTGATTCGCGTTTCATCGTGAATCCATGTGAAGTTTGTCGTGACCCCCTTGTTCTGCAGATACCGAACCACGACATGTCCCGTGTTACCGCCGACGAATCCCATCGCGACGTTATCCAGCCCAAACGCCGACAGGAACCTCGATACATTGACACCCTTGCCCCCGGCGGATGTTGAGCTTCTTGACGCTCGTGTGAGAAACTCCTCCTGCGTGATCTGGCAGATCTTCAGGCTGTCCACCCAGTACACCTTATCGACTGCTGGATTGAGCGTGACCGTTACGATCATTGTCTTCCCTCTATCCCCTCGCGCACGAGAACTGATCCCGACAGACCACCACTCGACGCAGCTTCGACTCGAACGGTTGCCAGCTCACCGGGCATCCCCCCCTGAGCCACAATCGTTCGATGATCCGTCGCCCTCCCGATGCACCCGCCGTGCCTTGCCGTCGCCTCAAACAGCACCTCGACATCTTGACCAACAAGCTGCTCGTTCTGCTCCAGTGCAATTCGGCGCTGTCTCGCAAGGACTCGCTCCAACCGGCCAGCCTTCTCCGCTTCCGGAACATCATCCTCTACTCGGGCGCTCGGAGTCAATGGACGCACGGAGTACTTCGCAGCGAAGACCGAGCCAAAGCGAACCCTATCGAGCAGCGCTATCGTCTCGGCGAAGTCCTCCTCCGTCTCCCCGGGATACCCGACAATCAGATCGGTCGTGATGTTGATACCCGCAATCCGCTCCCGCGCTGCATCGACGATGCGCAGATATTTCTCCACGGCGTAGCCACGATTCATCGCCGCGAGGATCCGATCGCTTCCCGACTGCACGGGCAGGTGGAGGTGATTGCAGATGGATGCTGTCGAGGCCATGACATCCAGGACATCATCGCTCATGTCACGCGGATGCGATGTCGTGAATCGGACACGCCACATTCCCGTCGCTGCGACTCTCCTGAGCAGCGACGCGAACCCATCGAACCGCGGTTGATCGGTCCCGTACGCGTTGACGTTTTGTCCCAGCAGAAGAACCTCACGTGCGCCCGATTCGAGCACGCTTTCAACCTCTCGCAGAATCGCGTCCGGATTGCGGCTTCGCATGGGTCCGCGCGCACGCGGCACAATGCAGTAGGAGCAGCAGTTCGAGCAGCCTTCAGTGATGGTCACCATAGCCGTTACTCGACTATTCCGAACGTACGGAAGCTCCTCGACAGTGTGCACTCGGGCACACTCGGCAAGCCGCTCCGATCCCTGCCTGATTCGATCCACCAGTGCGGGTAGCGACGAGTGGTCGGACGATCCGAACACGAAGTCGACTGCTGCGAATCTCTTCAGGAGCGATTCCCCATGGATCTGACCAAGACAGCCGCCAATCCCGAGCGTCACATCGCGCGTACGCTTCTCCTCGACAACCGCTCCGATCCGTCCGTAGACCTTCTCCTCGGCCTTCTGCCGAACCATGCATCCGTTGAATAGGACGACGTCCGCAAGGTCGAGGCGATCAACCGGCGTGTATCCGGCTCGGACCATCACGCCAACGAGCCCCTCCGACTGATGGAGATTCATCTGGCAGCCCCACGTCTGGACGTACAGTCGCTTGGTCATGTTCGCTACCGGAGGATACTCCATACTCCGAGCGTCGTCCATCGCCGTTGGGAACGGGATCAGCGAGGTTCACAGTCTTGGAGCTGGCCCACAAGCCAAGCCGTCCGGTACACTCGCTATGACATGACTCTCCGTCGCTGCGATCGCTACTTGCTGAGGGAAGCACTCGGCCCCTTCGTCCTCGCGCTGGCCGGGCTTCTTCTGTTTCTCCTTCTGAACATCGTCCTGTCACTCACACCGTTGATGGTCGATCGGGGCGTCGGCATGACAGCGTTGCTCCGACTCGTCATGCTCGAACTCCCGAAGCTGTTTGTCCTAGCCGTTCCGATGGCAGCGTTATTCGCGACATTCCTCGCACTCGGACGACTCATGCATGACCGCGAGATCATGGCGTTCGAGTCGATCGGCATCTCCCTGCGTCGGATCCTTCTTCCTCTCATCGTCGCGGCAGCCGTGATCAGTGTCTTCGATTTTGCGATTAACAACTGGGCTGCGCCAGCTTCGGAAAGAGCGTTTCAGCGGACCTATCTCGAGGTTGTGTTCCGCCAATCGATTCCACGCATTACACCCAACGCCGTGTTCTCGGGACCTGACAACCTTTTCTTCTACGTACGTCGCTACGATGCTAGCACGCGCACGCTCCACGATGTTCTCATCTACGATACAAAGGGGGATCTCTTCCCTGCGGCCCCGGACTCCGAGATACAGGTCGCTCTCATCACTGCAGAGACGGGAGAGTGGATGGAGCAAACATGGGAACTTCGTGCTGGCCGAACCTACGGCTTCGACAGCGATGGGACACTCGTCTATTCGGGAGGTTTTGAGCGGCTGGCCATCCCGGTCGATCGAAGCGTAGAGCAGATCCTCAGCCAGGCACGTTCACCCGATGAAATGGGAATTTCCGAACTCCTGGCACGTGTCTCACAAGCTGCCAGATCCGGCCAGCGCGCTGAAACCTACATCCTGGAAATCCATCACAAGGTCGCCCTGCCGTTGACCACGATCATCTTCGTCCTCCTCGGCGGGACTCTCAGTTTCACATTCGGCGCCCGCGGCCGCGCCGTCGGGATCATCGTTAGTCTTCTTCTGATCAGCATTTTCACCGGCCTGCTGTGGTGGACTCAGGCACTCGGGCAACGAGGTGCGATGCACCCAATCCTCGCGGCGTGGCTTCCCAACCTGCTGTTCGGGGCTATCGGTGTGCTGTTGTTCCTTCGGGTCGACCGCCTGGCATCCCGTGATATCCTGAAGCGATTGAGGAGGTTCGTGCCGTTCCTCGCGCTGTTCGGCTTGCTTTCGCTTGGCAGCAGTGCGGACGAGATTCCGCTGTATCTCAACGCGGACGAACTCTTCATCTCGATCGACCGCACGGAGGTCCGCGCTGAGGGGTCCGTGGATGCGTCGTTCGAGGACGTAACGCTGTCCGCTGATGCATTGAGCCTTCACCAAGCTCCGAACGGGCAGTGGCTGTTCGAGGCAACCGGCGATGTACGTTTGGCAATCGAAGATGGGCTCTCGTTGTCTGGGGCACGGGTCGCCGCGTCAATCGACGTTACGGAGACCGGGACGCTGACCCGCTCTCTCGAAGCGGGTCAATTCCGTGGGGAGAGCACGTTCGTCAACTCCGCTGGCGAGGAGCACACCCTGTTCTTTCTCGGTGAGTCCGGCCACATCGCATTCGACGATGCCGGAACAGCGAGTCTAATCGACGTTCGACAGGGTGAAGTCACCACGTGCAATTGCTGTGACGTCCCGTTTCGCTCCCAGCCGTACACGCTTCGTGCCGCCCGTCTTCAGCTGTATCCAGATCGCCTCCTCGTCGCCTATGGGCTCACGGCGCGTATCGGCGGGGTCTCGACATTCTGGCTTCCGGTCTATGTCCAGCCGCTTGAGGAGACCTTGGAGAGCCCGTTGTTCCCGGCGGTCGGCAGGAGCGGTCTTCGTGGGTGGTTTCTCAAGTGGAATATCCCATTTTTCCTGACCGAGCAGCTGTATGGCAGTCTTCTCTTCGACTACTACCACGCGTTTCGCGAGCTTGGAACGGGCCTCGTCCTTCGGTATGAGTTGGGCGGCCATTCCGGTTCGATCGATACCTACTACTTCCCAGCTAAGGTCGGGGACACGATCGCACGCCTATCGCTCAACCATGCGTTCGACCTCGGCGGAGCGTGGTGCGGCCACGGCACGCTCGACTACGAATCCCACGGAGAAGATGAGTCACTCTCCTTCTCCGCCGGTGCCTCGGGCCAGCTTGATGACTGGCGTTTCGAGGCTTCGGCGCTTCGCAGCTGGCAAGAGGCCGAGAGCGAAGACGAGGACATCACTACGGAGCGGTTCCCCGAATTCTCCATCTCACACGAGCCATTCCTGCTTGGTCACATCACGCTGACACCACGTCTTAGCGCTGGTTGGGTCCGCGAATGGAGAGGGAACGAACCGATCGATCAGGCATTCAGATTGGACGGGAGCACAACGATAGGCATGGATTCACTAGACATGGTGGGCTTCACCCTCACGCCGTCGTTGACGGTCTCGCTCACGCGCTATGCAGGGGATGGTGTCGATCTCACCCGCAATGCGTGGACCGTAGCAATTCCGGCTACAAGGAATGGATTGACAATCGAGTACGCCGGCGCGTTTGCGACAGCACGCAGCCCATTCGACTTCGATCGGATTGAGTCAGAACAGCGCATCGGCTGGCAGATCGTTCGATCCGGTTCGCCCAGCCTCCGCATCGGCAGCGGTTTCGACTTGATCGCAGAAGTGACCGACCCGGTGTCGATCGAGATCTCATGGGGAGACGATCCCTCATGGGCGCTGTCCCTCTCCTACAACCTGAGGACCGCCGCGTTCAACACCGTTGTCCTCCGCGGTGATTGGTCGATCGAATCGTTCACCGCTTCGTGGAAAATCCCGTTCGATCCCGTGCTTGCGCTGTTCGATCCCATCGAACTGGACCTCACCGCCACGCAGGGGATGGCCAAACTCACAACCCATGCCGTGCTCGATCGTGGGATCCTCGCGTCTCTCTCCGGGACAATCGAATGGCGCGGACCCGCCGATTGGGGCGCGTCCTTCGGCGCGGACTACCGGAACGACCGTTCGCCACATGTAGCCAACCTGAGCTACCGCCTGTTTCGGGACATCGGGGATTGTATTCAGGTCGGAATCGAGCGAGCCTCGGATCAGGTTTGGCTGTATGCTTCAATCCTGGCGTTCCCCGAGGCGATCCTCCGGTACGGGACGGAGAGTGCAGACCTGCAATTGGGTGAATAGAGCCAGCCGGCATGATATGGTGAACGAAAGGAGGGGACATGGATCTCGATCTCTCGGCGCTTGTCTACTTGCTCATCGGCGTCATCCTGTTGGTCAAGTTCGTGGCAGGAAGTTGCTGCGGCGGCGGAAGCTGCGGGTAGCCAGCCGGGCAACTCCCAGCGACTTCATGTGGAGTCCGACACCCCTGATCAGTCCGCATCCGGGGTGTCTGGATTGCATGTCTGTGGCAGTCCGAACGACACTAGCCGCCCGGCTTGGTATTGCGCGATTCGCGTCTTGACCAATGTCACCCAATTGAGCTGCATCTCAAGCAAGCCGCTTGACTCGCCGTCAACGTGGTTTCGACAATCCTTCTCACTTGTCGTACTGGCAGACATCGACCATCCACGAGGCGTCGCTCACCCCGCCACGATGGCGGAGGCACGTTCCTCCGTCATCTAGTCACCACAGCTGTGAGACGCGATCATGAGACGATCGTGCAACACGCGGCAGCCAAGAGCATGCTTGTCATCGGTATCCACTTCGTGTTGCCCGGCATCGGACGATTGACGAAGATCGCCAAGGACTGACATGAGTGGTCCCCGATCGACGGGGCCGATGACGAAAGGACTGAGAATGATTGAGAACGTCTATCGCTTTGCCTACGAGGACATCGAGGGAGCCGTGATTCGCGTCAGCGATGACGAGGAGCTGTCGCTGCATGAGTTTCTCGGCGCGGAACATCGAACCGATGAGCTAGCAGACTATGCCTTCGCCTACACCTGTTGCTACGTACGGCATCGCAGCCGAAACATCCTGATCGATGGAGGGTTCGATCCAGACACTGTTCCCGGTGCTCTCGATGCGTTCGATGTGACGCCTGAGGAGATCGAGCTCGTCCTGATAACCCACGCCGACAGAGATCACGTTGCCGGCCTGCTCAGAGCGGATGGCTCCTTCACCTACCCCAACGCGCAACACGTGATCGGCTTCGATCTTTGGGACAACCTCCGCCGACCCGAAACGCTGGATGGACTCGCGCAGCTTGGGGAGGAACGACAGGCGTTCTTCCGCAAGCTCGTCCGCGCTTTCGACAACCAGCTGCTGTTGGCGAAGACTGAGGAGTCGGTCGCCGATGGCATCCACTACGTTCCAGCCCCTGGGCACCGAATCGGACACGGAGTCTACGAGATCCAAACGTCAGGGAGGCCGCTGCTTCATACGGGCGATGCGTTCTTCCACCCGGTCTTCGCCGAGCACCCCGACTGGCCGAACATCACCGACTCGATCCCCGATCAGGCAGTCGAGAGTCGGAAGCTCCTCGTAGCCCGTGCGGCCGACACGAGGGCGTTGGTTCTCAGCGCGCACATTCCGTTTCCGGGAATAGGACAGATCGAGCGAGACGGTCGCGCATATCGTTGGGTGGAGGGCTTGTGACCGCACATCGCGAGACCGTGGAAGAACAGATCCACCTGTTCGCCCACGGCGACATTGAGGGCGCGCTGCTTCGCATCCTCGATGATAATCCCCACTCGCTGAATGAGCTGCTGCCTGACAGCCACGCGTCACTGGAAGATCAAACGCTACCATTCGCCTACACTTGCTGTTACATCCATCACCGCGATCGCCACGTGATGGTCGACGGCGGAATTGACGGCGATGAGGTCGCGTCGCAACTCGCATTCCTCGAGATCGATCGCAATGAGATCGACCTCGTTCTGATCACGCATGTGGATCGCGACCATGTCGCCGGACTGATCCTCCAAGTCGGTGACGGAGAGCTGACCTACCCGAAGGCTCGCTACGCGATCGACGCCGGCCTCTGGGCCGAACTGCAGAAGGACGAGACGTATGAGGAGCTTCCCAAGCACTTACAACGGCTGTTCAAGGCGCTCACCGCCCGGCTCGCTGACCGTGTGATCGTCTGCGATGGTGAAACTGAGATCACCGAGGGGATCAGCTTTGTTCCGTGTCCAGGGCACAGGCCTGGCCATGCGGCGTATGAGTTCGCAACAGACGATAGCCCACTGCTCCATGTCGGCGACGCGTTCTTTCACCCCATCTTCATGGAGCATCCCGACTGGCCGCTCGTCGGCGATACATTCCCCGAGCAGGCCGTCGAGAGCCGGATACAGCTTCTCGACCGGATCCAAGGCACGAATCCGCTCATCATCGCAACCCACTTCCCGTGGCCGGGGGTTGTCAGGTTCCGCAAAGGAGATGTAGCCTTGTCGTAGGTATCTGCATCCCCAAGACGGCACCGCCGCGACACAGTCAGTACACCACACTCTCTGACTCCGTTCCGCGGACATGGCCAACCGTTGGCCCGGCTGGCTGCATGCTTCGTCATGGATTACGATACGTCACCATGCACGTCGGACTCGTTCAGACATCCCCTGTATTTGGCAAGCCGCAGCAGAACATCGCCGATGCGCTAGCGCCGATTGTGCCCGGGCGGGCGGATGTGTGGGTGTTGCCTGAACTCTTCGCAACCGGGTATCAGTTCCGCGACCGTCCGGAGCTCCTGGAATTGTCAGAGCACGTGCCGGATGGGCCAACGACCCAGGTCCTGATCGAGAAGGCATGCGAGTCCTCCTGTCACATTGTCGCCGGCCTGGCCGAACGTGACGGCGATCGGCTGTACAACTCGGCGGTCCTCGTCGGGCCAAGCGGACTCCTCACTTGCTACCGAAAGGTCCACCTGTTCTATCGGGAGACGCTCCTCTTCTCCCCCGGCGATCGCTCGTTCCCGGTTGTCGACATCGGCGCTGCAAAGGTCGGCGTGATGATCTGTTTCGACCACCTGTTCCCCGAATCGGCTCGTAGCCTCGCCCTGCAGGGCGCCGATTTGATCGCCCATCCAGCGAACCTTGTGCTTCCCGATCTCGCACAGCGAACCATGGCGGTTCGCGCGTTGGAGAATGGCTTGTTCACTGCGACGGCGAACCGCGTCGGAACGGAGGCACGAACCGATGAGACGTTGACCTACACCGGGCAAAGTCAGATCGTCGGTCCCGACGGAGTGATGCTCCATCGAATGTCGCCCAACGAGGTCGGATATTCCGTCATCGAGATCGAGATCGAGCGTGCCCGAAGCAAGCGGATCACGGATCACAACGACAAGCTATCCGATCGAAGGCCAGACCAATATCGGCTGTGACCGGAGGAGGACACGTAATGGATGTTGGAATGACCAACAAGAGCGTTTGGGTCGTCGTCGATGAGCATCTTGCCAGCAGGTTCGGCAGCGGGCTGGTTGACGTCCTTTCCACGCCGACCCTCGTCGGATTCTGCGAGGAGTGTGCCCGGACAATGGTCGATCCGCTTCTTCCTCAGGGACAGAAGACGGTCGGCACATCGATTCAGCTCGACCACATCGCCGCAACACCGCCCGGCATGCGTGTATCTGTGACCGCTGAACTGACAGACGTCGATCGGCGGCGGCTCCGATTCACCATCGAGGCACACGACGAGATTGAGGTGATTGCGCGTGCCTCGCACGAGCGATTCATCATCGATACCGATCGGTTCGAGGGCCGTCTGCGCGCGAAGGTGCACAGCGCAGCCACTTCCGACGCCCCAGACAGCTCGTCCTAGATGGCAATCCCGAACAGCATCTCCGCGCCTGATTCCTCTAGCTCCAGCTTCCCTGCCGAGTTCCGACACCCCACCGGATGTACATCCGCTCTTCACAAAGAACACACATTCCAAGAGCAATCTTGTGCCAGGCAGCAGAAATGCCGCTCTTCCGCTAAACCTCCTTGCGGATAGCCACCACACCGGCTGGGGAGGGTCGAGGGCAACCTCGGGACTCTCCGGCCGAGCCTTTTCCAGCCATCGGCAGGCTACCCTCCGCCCATAGGCGGGAGAATCGTCAGCCGGTCTCCGTCTTTCAGCTCCGTGTCGAACCCTCTTCGCCACTGCACGTTCCCGCCGTTGATCAGCGCATTGATGTTCCGTTTGATCTTCCCGTTTTCGTCGAACAGCCTGGCCGATATCTGAGGGTGTCGAACAGCGATCGCCTCCAGAGCGTCATGGACCGTAGCCTTGGGTGGGATCTCGATTGAGCGATCATCCTCGTCGAGTTGCCACTTGAACGAGAATCCGATCTCCAGTGCAATCCTCATACTGTTTCGATGAATGCCTTCGAGAGCCTGTTGTGCTCCGGGATCAATCGCTGGATCGATGAATCGACCAGGCAGCCTTCTCGAACACGCCACGCTCCGTTCACCATCGAGAGATCGACTCGGTCGGCCGCGCAGTGCACAATCGCGGCTACTGGATCGGCATGCGCACCCGCAAACGCAATGCCGGACAGGTCAAACGCGATCAGGTCGGCAGCTTTGCCAATCTCGATTGACCCGATCTCATCCTCACGATGGAGGATCTCAGCCCCACCCATTGTCGCCATCCGAATCACCTCGCGAGCGCTGAGCGCATCCGCACCGTACTTAACCCGTTGCAAGAGCATCGCCTGGCGGACTTCGCGAATCATGTTTGACGTATCGTTGCTCGCCGATCCATCGACACCAAGCCCGATCTTGACGCCGGTTGGTTTCATTTCGGTCACCGGCGCAATTCCCGATCCAAGCGTCATGTTTGAACTTGGACAGTGGGCCATGCCGACTCGGGCGTCGGACAGCTTGGCCATATCGGAAGCATTGAGGACAACCAAGTGTGCATACCACACATCATCTCGGAGCCACCCAAGATCGTCCATCAGATCCACAGGGCGCATCCCCGAACGACGCAGGCAGTACACTTCCTCATCGTGCGTTTCGGCAAGGTGCGTGTGCAACAACACGCCCGTCTCGTCGGCAAGCTTTGCCGATTCACGCATGAGATCGGCGGTCACAGAGAACGGCGAGCAGGGTGCCAGAGCAATCCGGAGCATCGAGAACGGTTCGGGATCGTGATACCGTTCGATCATCCGCTGGCAGTCGTTCAGAATCTCGTCTTCTGTCTGAACGACGGAGTCGGGCGGCAATCCGCCGTCCTTCTTCGAAAGAGACATCGATCCACGACAAGGATGGAATCGGATCCCTGCCCTCTGTGCCCCTTCGATGTCAGCTGCAAGGATGTTCCCCCCACCCTTGGGATATAAGTAGCAGTGATCCGATGTGGTCGTCGCACCCGAAAGCAAAAGCTCACTGCACGCAACCGTCGACGCGACACGCATTGCATCCTCATGGAGCCCCTTCCAGCGCTCGTACAGGAAGACCAGCCAATGGAACAGCTTCGCTTCTGATGCCCCGGGCACATTGCGGAAGAGGGACTGGTACAGATGATGATGCGTATTGACAAATCCAGGGAGAAGAACCCGCCCTTCCCCACGCACGATCTCGTCGGCCTCGATTCCCGATGGATCCTGCCCGACATCGATGATTCGATTCCCCTCGACGAGAACATATCCGCCAGCCAACTCGCGACTGGCAGCGTCGATCGTTACGACGACATCGAAGGCTGTGAAAAGCGTTCTTCGGTTCATCCCGCCAGATCGATCGTGTCAGCGTTCTCAATCAACGCGACCAGCAGCTGGATCGTCGCCTCAAGATCCTCAGGATGGAGCGCCTCGACGACGGAATGGACATAGCGCGTCGGAATCGACAACGTGATAACCGCGGAGCCTTCTTGTGCCATCTGCAGCGCGCCAGCGTCGGTTCCGCCGTGCGGGAGAATCTCCATCTGATACGGAATACCGTTGTCGTCAGCCAACGTTCGCGCCGCACGTACCAACGCCGGATGCGAGATCGACGAGCCATCTCGAACCTTGATCGCCACACCTTTCCCAAGCTCCGTCACCCGATCCTTCGGTAGCACGCCAGGGGTGTCGGCCGCAATGGTCACATCCAGTGCGATTCCGATCTGCGGATGTGTCGCGAATCCTGCGACTTGTGCGCCGCGCAATCCAACTTCCTCCTGGGTCGTTCCAACGAAGTAGAGGTCGCATGCGGGCCGCTTGGCACGTTTCAGTGCCTCGATGCCAACATAGACCCCAGCACGATCATCCAGCGCCTTGCAGGAAATGAGATCGCCGAGTCGGATGAAGTCCTGACGCAGCGTCACCGTGTCGCCAACGCGGACCCTTCCCGCGACCGCGTCCGCCGACAAGCCAATATCGACGAACAGGTCCCGCAGGTCGAGCGGCTTCTTCCGCTCTTCCTCTTGAAGGATGTGAACCGGCTTGCGGCCGATGCACCCAATCAAATCGCCACTCTCCGCGTGTACGATGACTCGTTGCGCCACAAGATTGACGGGATCGAATCCGCCGGCGGGGTTGATGCGCAGGAATCCCGTCTCTTCCTCGATGTGGCTCACGAAGAACCCAATCTCGTCCATGTGGCCTGCGACAACCACTACCGGCCCCTCGCCCGGCTTGTGCGCAATGACACTTCCCAATGCATCGGTTGCGAGGGATTCGACGTGTCCTTTGAGTTCCTCTTCGATAATCTTGCGGATCTGGATCTCATAGCCCGGGATTCCAGGCGCCTCACACAGCCTCCTCAATAGCTCCATCGGGCCTCCTTTGCGCCAGACAGTGTAGTCAGAAGCATCTCCACGTCAATGCCTTGCCCAACCGCCGGTTTCGGCGCTACCATCAGTGCATGATCCCAATCCGCGACATGATCCGGAGTCGACGCTTCCCTGTCGTCACCGTATCACTGATTGCTGTCAACCTGCTCGTCTTTCTCTACCAGGGCTATCTCGCCACGCGGGAGCCATTGTGGGATAACTGGTCCGATGAGCGAGCCGTGTGGGTCGAAGCAGGCCATCAACCTCCCCCGATCTTCGACCCAAGCTACGCGTTCATGTCCCGTAGCCTCTCCGGACGCTCCACATTCGCCTACGCTATTGCGAGGGACGATTGGTTCTTGATGCAGTACGCCCTCACCCCGGCCGAGCTGTTCGGAGGGGCAGATCTACCGCCAAAGATCCCCATTCCAATCTGGTGCACCTTTCTCACGTCGATCTTCCTCCATGGGGGTATCATGCACGTCCTCGGCAATCTTCTATACCTGTGGATCTTCGGCGACAATGTCGAAGATGCCATGGGCCCGATTCGATTCCTTCTGTTCTACCTCCTTTGCGGTATCGCAGCATCGCTCGCCCAGATCATCATCGCCCCAGGGAGCTCCGTCCCTCTCATTGGAGCTTCCGGGGCCATCGCGGGAGTTCTTGCTGCCTACTTCATGCTCTATCCATATGCCAAGGTACTGACCATCATCCCGATCTTCTTCTTCCTTCGCCTCGTCGCCGTGCCGGCGGTCTTCCTCCTCGGTTTCTGGTTCGTTCTACAGGTTATCAGCGGGACCAGCGCCACGAGTGGTGCTGGCGGTGTCGCCTGGTTCGCTCACATCGGTGGGTTCATTGCCGGGCTCGTGCTCGTTTTCCTCTTCCGCCGCCGGGGTGTCCCTGTAGTCCTCTGGGAGTCGCTTCGCAGGAGACGCCTTCACCATTGATTGGCTGGTCAGTTGTCCGTTCATATCGACACACGAGCCTTCACAGCCCGCCGCCAAGCTGGTATGATGGAGCCAGCGTGCAGTTTGACTATCAAAGGAGTGATGAACCATGAAACGTGGTGCTGCTCTCTGTTCTGCTGTTCTGTTGTTCGTTTTCATCGGATTCCTCGCCTCAGCCGGCGACTTGGTGGACCACCGCGCCATCATCATATCCAATGACTACGAGTTCACCGTGGAAAATGGCGTCTGTTCCGGATCCGGCGATCTCAATGATCCCTACGTCATCGAGAACTGGCAGATCGATGCTGGCTATGACGAGTATGGAATTAGGATTCATGGGACAACGCGGGCGTTCGTCATCCGAAATGTCGAGATCAGTGGGGCGGCCAAGTCCGCTGTCTATCTAAGCTACGTGCGGAACGGACGCGTCGAGGGCTGCACATTCGACGGCAATTGGGCTGGGGTAACACTGAACTTCGCAGAGCTAAATCGTGTCTCGAACTGCACCTTCTCGAGCAACACCGACGGAATTCACTGCTACTTCTCCTCTGCAAATCAGATTCTGGGAAACACGTTCGACCGGAATGATACGGCGGTCTGGTTTGATGCATCGGACGACAATGAGCTGATCGGCAACTACATCTCTGAGTCTCACATGGGTATTTACTTCAATCTGGGCTCCGAACTCAACTACGTTGTCGACAACGCGTTCGTTGAGAACATCCATCATGCCCATACGGACGACCCCAATCTGTGGGACAACGGTGCCATGGGCAACTACTGGGGAGGATTCAAGGCCATCGACTCTGAGGAAGATGGGATTTGGGATTCCCCGTATCGGATCACGAGTGACGGGGATCAGGACGACTATCCTCTGGTGACCCACCCGCTCGTTCCGGCGCCACCCCCGGCAAGCTGCGACATCTAGAACTTCTCCTCAAACGGAGGGCAGATCGACAGGCGGGCGCATGACGTGCCCGCCTGTCGGTGTCTACCGTCTAGAGCAATGGCGCAAACCGATTCTCGTTCCAGTATTCTTCCTTAATCGCCTCATCCTGGCGAAGCAGCAGGCGGTAGTGCTCGTTCTCCCATTCGGCCAACTCGCGAAAGAAGCTCGCGATCGCTTCGTCTTCCGCCTCGGCAGCCTGCCGAGCGTAGAACTCGTACGCGTTTTTCTCGAGGAGGATGCCGATCGACAGCGCTGACATCTCGAAGTGCTTGCCACCGATTCGCCGAACGAAGTCCTCGGAGAAAATCCCCCCACCTTCCGTTTCGGCTCTCGCAGTGAATTCCGTCGACGGATCCCATGCCTCCCCCTGCAATAGCGTCCGATACCCATCCTGGAGCATTTCGTAGTGGTTCTTCTCCTCTTCAGCAAGTCGCCGAAATGTCTCCTGAGCTCCCGGGTCGTCCGACCCCTTGGCCGCCATGCTGTAGAAACTGAATCCATCGCGCTCCGCCTGCATTGCGGCACGGAGCACTGCGGTCAGATCGGTCGTTGTCATGTCTCCTCCTTCCCCGTCCAAGAGCATAGCTAGGCATGCCCCCTCCGCCAATCGGTTGACTTCGGCGTCTGGCTCCCTACACTCTGTTCCTGGAAAGGAAGGCATGTCCTCAGAGCGACTCTTCGAGCAAGTCCGAGGCGAAATCCCATATTCTCTCTCTCATGTCCCCATCAGCGACATTCGAGAAGGCCAGCGCATCACGCAGTGCTTCCTCGTGAAACGCAAGGCAACCCGATCGACACGTACGGGCGATCCGTACCTTGAGCTACTGCTTGCGGACAGAACGGGTGCGTTGTCCGCCCGTGCATGGTCCGATGCAGCACAACGATATGGTGGGGAATTCGATGAAGGCGAGTTCGTGTTTGTCGAAGGACGATCCGAGACCTACCGCGGGAACCTTCAGTTGATCGTCGAATCGATCCGCCGCTTGACCACCACCGACCGCGAGTCTGGGCCGCTTCATGGCTTCGACCCTGCGCTGTTGGTTCCGACCAGCGAGCGGGACATTGAGGAGATGTGGATTGCGCTCGTTGCGCTTGCCGAAACGGTAGACCCAGAGCCGCTTCGCCAGCTCACGCTCGATCTTCTCTCGGAGAACGCCGCCCGCTTCAAGGAGTTCCCTGCCGCATCGTCGAAGCACCACGCGTATCTCGGCGGCCTCCTTGAGCACACGCTCGAAGTTGCAGAAGGTGTTTCAACCTATGCGGCGAACAACCCCCACTTCGGTCTGCATCGCGGTCTTGCCGTCGCCGGCGCGATCTTGCACGACATTGGCAAGCTCATCGAATTCGACAACCCCGTCGCCGTCACATACACACCAAAGGGGCAGCTCCTCGGCCACCTTCTCCTTGGCCGGGACATGGCGCGGGAAGCCGCAGCGAAACTGAGCTGGCCGGACCCCAGGCTGCTTGACCTCCTCGAACACATACTCATCTCTCACCATGGCGAGCTTCAGTACGCCGCTGCAATGGTTCCCAAGAGTTCCGAGGCGATCGCCGTGTATCACTTCGACAACCTCTCGGCCAAGCTGAACATGGTCCGAATGCACATTTCAGCAGACAATACGCCAGGCGATTTCACCGACTGGGAACCGAATTTCGGTCGACGTTTCTTCAAAGGCGCGCTGCGAGACGACTAGGCACGCTACCCTTCGCTGCACGCAACTGATTGAAGCAGTCCTCACGGCGTCTATAATCGGTTCCCATCCACTGCGTTTCTCAAGGAGTGTCATACCATGCGAACGGACTACTGCGCACAGTTGGCTGCGGCAGATGCCGGCAGGACGGTAACCCTAGCAGGATGGGTCAATCGTCGGCGCGACCTTGGTGGGATCACGTTTGTGGACTTGCGCGATCGTTCGGGCCTCGTACAGCTGTCCTTCCCCGGGGACACTGAGAACCTAGCGGAAGCCCACACACTCAATCGCGAAGATGTCATCTGCGTTACCGGAATGGTGACAAGACGGGGCGAGCAGAACATCAACCCGGACATGGCGACCGGGGAGATCGAGGTTAAGGTTGATTCGCTGAAGATCCTCAATCGCTCCAAGACACCTCCGTTCCTCATCGAGGGCGACGGCTCCGATACGACCGAGGAGACGCGTTTACGCTATCGCTACATCGACCTTCGGCGCGAACACCTCCAACGAAGCCTTGCACTGCGACACCAGGTGTTCAAGTCGCTTCGAGACTACTACTCGGAGGAACGGTTCCTTGAGATCGAAACACCATTCCTAACGAAATCCACACCGGAAGGAGCGCGTGACTTCCTTGTCCCAAGCCGGATGAGCCCTGGCTCGTTCTATGCTCTTCCGCAGTCTCCGCAGCTGTTCAAGCAGCTGTTCATGATCGGCGGCGTCGATCGGTACTTCCAATTGGTGCGCTGTTTCCGCGACGAGGACCTTCGTGCCGATCGCCAGCTGGAATTCACGCAGCTCGACCTGGAGATCTCGTTCCCGGAGAGCAAGGACGATGTGCTGGAGCACCTGGAAGGGGCACTCACGCGCGTCTTCCGCGAGGCACTCGCGCTCGAACTCGACGTTCCATTCCCTCGCCTGACCCATGCCGAAGCAATGGCTCGATACGGAACCGACAAACCTGATCTTCGCTACGAGATGGAGATCCATGACGTCTCCAAGGTCGTTGCGGAATGTGGCTTCCGTGTCTTTGCGGACGCTGTCGCGGCCGGCGGGAAGGTCGCCGGACTTCTGGCCAAAGGATGTGCCGCGTACTCACGTTCGGTGCTCGACGGCCTCCAGGAGACTGTCGTCGCTGCAGGCGCAAAGGGACTCGCATGGTTGAAGGTGGGCGGGAATATCACATCGCCCATCGCGAAGTTCCTCAGTGAGGAAGAGCTCGAAGCAGTAGCGCATTCTTTCGGAGCAGAGTCTGGTGACCTCATTCTCCTTCTCGCAGGCACTGGGATCGAGTCTCCACTTGGCGAGCTCCGGCGCACGATCGCAGCCCGAGAAGGCCTGGCACAGGAGGGATGGAACTTCCTCTGGGTCACCGACTTCCCGATGTTCGAGCTCGACGAAGCCGGCGAGTTGACAAGCTCCCACCACCCCTTCACGTCACCGCAGATCGAGGAGATTGGCAAGCTAGAAACCGATCCGCTGTCGGCCGTTTCCGACGCATACGATCTTGTCCTCAACGGGATCGAGTTGGGCAGTGGGAGCATCCGAATCCACAGCCGCGCGCTCCAAGAAGAGGTCTTCCAGCTCCTCCGTATCTCACCCGAAGAGGCAGAGTTGCGATTTGGTTTCTTCCTTCGTGCACTCGAGTACGGGGCACCACCACATGCCGGCTTCGCGTTGGGAATCGATCGACTTGTCATGCTGATGGCAGGGGAGACATCGCTCCGCGACGTCATCGCGTTCCCGAAGACCGCAACCGGACTCTGCCCTCTCACCGAGGCGCCAATGCCTGTTGCCAAGGAGCAACTCGACGATCTCGGACTCGCAATCCAATAGCCCGCGCGTTTTCCTTGTTTCATCTTGGGTGAACGAAGGCGGTGTCATGCCGGATGGATGCCTGGTCCGCAGCGCGGTACCATCCATTGCTCATGAACAAGACCCTCCGATACCTTGCATGCCTCGGGCTGGCCATCGCCTTGATCGTCGTCCTGCTGATCGTCGGCCCGAATCTGCAACACATCGAACTCGCTCCAGCAACGCCAAGCAGCCTCCCTCTGCCCGCCCCCGTCCCGACGACAGGCGGATGGGTTGCTCCCATAGGGTCGGACGCAACGCCTCTGTTCGTCTGGCTCCTAATGGCTACCGCCATAGGCAGTCTGGTGTTCCTTGTCATCAGTGCCATCTTCCACAAGGAGCCTCGGCGCTACCTCCTCGGTCTCGCGATCCTCTGTATGTTGCTCGTTGGCGGGATGTACGCACTCAAGTATTTCCGACAGCAGGCCGGAGTTGCTCCTCAGGCTATGGAAGAGGAGCCCGTCATGTGGGGCGAAGGGCAGCCGGCAGTGATCGAGGATATCCCCACCGAGCCGCCCGCCTGGCTGTTCCCCGCCGTGGCAGTGGTCATCTCCTTCGCCGTGGCTGTCCTCCTACTGCTTGCATGGCGGAGATTCGCCCCGCATTGGAAGCGCTCCGGAGTTGATGATGACAAGACGGATCTGGACCACATCGTTGAATCGGTCTCGTCCGCTGCAGACGAGATTAGCCTCGGCGGCGATGTGCGCGCCGCCGTTCTTCGCTGCTATCGTGAGATGATTCGCATCCTATGCAAGGGACGGAACGTATCTCATGCCACGCTCACGGCTCGCGAACTCGCTACCGCCCTGCATCGTGTTGGATTCACTGCAACTCACGTGGATCAGCTAACCACGATTTTCGAGTTGGTGCGCTACGGAAACCGAAGCGGATCATCGCTTGCCGAGCAAGCCATCAACTGCCTTGAGGCCATCCGGGGGGCCTACGCCTCATGAGATCAAAGGAGAAGCCCGCGCGATCGATCTTGCCGATCCTCGTTCTTGCCGCAGCTGCGGTATGCGTGTTCCTCTTGCTGTTCGTCGAACCCATACGTGATGCGCTTCTCGACCCAATCGCTCGAGCGCTACATGACATGCGTACATCGCTGAGGGCGCTCCCCCAGACGTTTCAGTGGGGCTGTGCGATCCTCCTCGGCGTCGTTCTTCTCGCCACGTCCTGGAAGCGCACACCCACAAAACCGCGCCCAAGATGGACGCGCCGGGAGCCCGCAGTTGTCAAGCCCCACAACCGGAACGCGATCGAAAGCTTGGCACGCTCCCTTGCCCGCTCGGAACGACGTCATGTGAGCCGCGTCCGGGTCATCCGTGAGGTCTCGATTCTGGCCGTTCGGCTGATCGCCCAAAGAGAGGGCTGCTCCCTCGAGCAAGCACGGAAACTCCTGAACTCCGGCGAATGGACGCAAGACCCTCTTGTGCGGAAGTTCTTCGCGTCACACCGCGATCGCGGGAACCATAGAAAGGAAAGCTTCTCCCACACTGTCTCGCATACGTTGGAGTACCTTGAGCGCTACTATCAGGAGGTCTAGATGCTGTTGCATGATGTCGGTGATAAGGCCAACGAAATCATCTTGGAAGTCTCGAAGGTTATCGTCGGAAAGGACAACGTCCTCCGCCGCGTGATGAATGGCATTCTCGCTGGCGGCCACATTCTATTCGAGGACTATCCCGGACTCGCCAAGACTCTGATTGCTCGTTGCTTCGCTCAGGTCCTGGGTGTCGAGTTCAAGCGGATCCAATTCACGCCTGATCTACTCCCAAGCGACATCACAGGGTCTCATATCTACAATCGCGATCGTGGGGAGTTCGTGCTTTCACCCGGTCCGTTGTTCGCCAACATCGTCCTGAGCGATGAGATCAACCGCGCTACCCCAAAGACGCAATCGGCTCTCCTGGAAGCCATGCAGGAGGGGCAAGTTTCGATTGCCGGCGATACACAGACGCTCCCTCAACCGTTCGTCGTCATTGCAACGCAGAACCCGATCGAGTACGAGGGAACGTTTCCTCTCCCTGAAGCGCAACTCGACCGGTTCATGCTCCGTCTCGGAGTTGGGTACCCAAGCAAGGAAGAGGAGGTCGACATCCTGCAACGACGGCTTGATCGCAAGAAGGATGATGTCCAGCTCAAGGCGCTAGGCAGCGGAGACGATCTCCTCGCGATGCGCGAGGCCGTCGAGAGCGTGTTCGTCGATCCGGACATCGAGCGGTACATCGTGTCCATCACCGCCGGCACTCGCTCTCATCAATCGGTTCTTGTCGGAGTAAGCCCGCGCGGCTCTTTGGCATTGATCAAGCTCTCCCGCGCCAAGGCGGCTCTGGATGGGAGAGATTTCGTCATTCCAGATGACGTCAAGGATCTCGCGGCCGACGCGCTGGCACACCGCCTCATCCTCAGTCCGGAACTTTGGTCAAGACGCGTGACTGATCGAGATGTCATCGAAGGCATCGTCCAATCATTGCCTGTGCCGAAGATCCCCTAGCGATGGAGATCTCCTGTCTTCTTCCCCTCGGGATGGGGTTCGCTCTCGTCGCTGCAGGCCTCCTTCTGCTGAATGGCGGATTGATTGCCATGGCGATTCCCGCTCTGCTCCTCGGGGTCATTCGCGTGCTTCCCGTGTCCCGTGCGCCAGATCAGACGTTGCATTTCGAGCGCCTACCGGTCTGTTTTCGCCACACCGAAGGCGACCGGCTTGATGTGGAGTTGACCGTCACAAACATGGGCTCTTCCATTGCGCTTCTCTCGCTGACGGACAAGATCCCGGTCGGCCCCGCTCTAGTAGATGGATACCCACACGTGCTTGGGCGCATCGCCTCACGCGAGACCAAGACGATCTCCTATTCCATCTCGTTGTCGCGGGGCGTCCACAGTTTGGACAAAGTATGCGTGCGCGCATGGTCCCCATGGAGACTCGCGATGAGCGAATCACACATCTCGCTTCCAGCGACGGTCACCGTCCAGCCCCACGTGCATGACGTGGGCTTCATCTCGATTCGCCCTCGGCGCACAAGAGCGTTTGCCGGTCCCGTCAAAGCGAATCGCGGTGGCCAAGGACTCGACTTCTTCGGGTGCCGTGCCTACGCACCTGGGGATGACATCCGACGAATCAACTGGCGAGCGTATGCGCGCCAGGAATCGATGATCGTCAACGAATACGAGCTTGAGCGCATTGCGGACGTCAACGTCGTCCTGGATGCCAGGGCACGATCGCACACGCAGCTCGATGGCGAAACGACGTTCGATCACTCGGTTCGCGCTGCAGCCAGCCTCGCCAGTCACTTTCTCCATCAGGGGAACAACGTCGGACTACTCGTCTACGGTGAGTATCTGCAGTGGGTCTATCCAGGCACCGGCCGTTCAAAGAGAAACGAGATCTTCGATACGCTCGCCGTTGCGAAGCTGAGTGATCGTGCCGCGTTCGAGGAACTCCGTTTCATCCCCACACGTTTGCTTCCTCCCCGCTCCCAGTTGGTGCTTGTGAGCCCTCTCGTGGAAGAGAACGACATCGAGGTCGTCGCCCTGCTCGTCGACCGGGGCTATTCCGTGCTTCTCGCGTGCCCTCACTCACTCGAGATAGGGACCAACCGTCGCCGACCCGCAGACACACACGCGATCGCACTAGCAAGGCGCATCCTGGATCTCAAGCGACAACTCTTCCTCGGAAGCCTTGCCGCCATTGGAACAACCGTCATCGATTGGGATGTCGCCGAGCCGTTCCGCTCGGCTTGTCAACGGATCCACTACTCGCGAGTTCGCAGGTACCACACATGAGGATCGGATCGCTCCTTCTATTCGAGATTGCTGCAACCATTCTCACTACTGTGGCTTTCCTTGATGGGTTCGTCGAGCTCGGCGTCTCCGGCATCTTCCTCGGCACAATGGCGCTTCTCTCCTTCTTCGAGCCCCATCCATCTTTCGTGAATGTGTTGCTCGGGCTCTATGCTATCGCGACAGGAGCGTTTGCTGTCTTTCGCATGCCACCCCTGCTTTGCGCTGCTGCGTTTGCTGCTGCTCTGGTCGGTTGGGATGCCGGTCGCACGGCACCTCATACTGCCGGGGCGCCCCGAAGCCACCGCCGGCGCTTTGCCTTCAGCTACATGCTGCGGGCTACCGCAGCGGCCTGCCTGGGACTCCTCCTGATCGCCGCGGCACAGAGTGCTAGAATTCCAATGTCATTCGGTCTCGGGCTTAGCCTTTCGCTCGTGGGCCTCATTCTCGGTGCGCTGCTGCTTCGCCTCATTCGACGGCACGGAGAACACGCGCCGTCTGACGACGCTCCCTCATCAGAGCATGAATGAGACGAGCGACGGAGATCCCCCGCCGCTCGTCTGTAGCCGCATGCTATGAATTTTGCCGAACTACTGTGGCATGCCAAGCTCCCCTGCGATCCCACCGATGAAACGACCTTCTCCCGTGTACCCGCTCATCTCCCCGCTCATTCCATGCAGCATGGATGTGTACGCCGGATGTAGCCGGTACGTGAAGCTGACCATCTCGCCTGGAGCGAACTGGCTTCCCCAGACAGCCTCGATCTTCTTTGTCGATGGGTTCGGGTAGGCAAACGCTCCGCCCGTATCGACAACCTCGACCTGCCAACCTTGAGGCATCGCCTCCTGGAAGCCAATAGCTGAACACTCAGACGCAATGCTGATTGTGATCAACACAAGGATTGTGCCGTCTTCCTGCGGAAGCAGTTCGCGCACCGCGAATGCCGGAAGGCTCCCAACCAGAATCCCCTTCCGTCGTGTGCTTGTCCGTCTGCTTGAGTTGCTGGCGCTCAGCACCACCTCATGGTATCCAGATGTGTCAAATGCATGAGTGACAAGAGCATCTTCCGTCTCCGTATCCCAAACACCATCAGCATCGAAGTCCCATCTGTACAGATTGCCGTCACCGCCAAGGCATGACTCGCATGCCTCGAAGTTGACGATCTCGCCAACATCGGGATTGTAGATCGATGGATCGAAGTCGGCCTCGTATGCAGATGCGACAAGGCCGACGAGCATGATTGAGGCGATCGCGCAAGCAACACCGATCCGATTCGTTTTCATTCCCCCTCCTTATCACGTGGACGATGGCTTCAGCTACGGCAGCGGATCGTGTACTGAGCTCCCGGTCAGCCAGTAGGCGATCAGATCCTGCATCGTCGGCAGTGCAATCATCATGTTCCCCGTGTTCGGGACGCTCTCACCCGAGATCCACAGTGAGATGGCGTACTGGATCTGATCGAACCCGATCGTCTCACCAAGGTGCGGATCGATACACCCTTCGCCAACATCCCAGCGGGAGATCACAACTGGCACCGACAGAATCGACGATGCAATCACACGATCATCCCCGAGAATCGGCTGCGAGAACCGCGGAGAGGAGCTCCCAAGGCTTCCCGATACGGTTGCCTGCAGTGCTTCGCCAGCAGCTGCTGGAGCGGTCAGCATGTAGCGAATCTCGCGCTGCGAGTTGACCCCGTCGGGGATGAATTTCTCCAGGAACAGCCATTCGATGACCTGCCCGTTCTCACGTAGGGTTGCGCCATCGTTCTCAACTGCTGTGAACATCCACCCGTCCGGAACAACCTCCGTCACGGAAAGCCCATGGAGTGTCGTATTCAGCTCGAGCCTGAGGGCAACGAGCACCTCCCCGGAGGGGATCGTCCAATCGTCTGGCAGCCCGGTCTCGATCGTCCGTGTCGTCGTCACGGTGGCCATCACATTGACGGTCTTCTCCACCGTCGCTTGCGCGCCTTCCTGGTCCACAACGGTCAGCACAATGACAATCTCGCCGGGGTCGTTGAAGGTATATGCAACCTCGGACGTCTCCGTCGTCGTATCTACGACGCCGTCCCCGTCGAAGTCCCAGAGATACCACTCAATCGAGTCGTCGAGATCGTATGAACCGCTGGCGTCGAGAATCGTCTCCACGCCAACCCTTGGCTGATCCGCCGTCGAGATGCTCGCCTCAACATCATCGGCAAGCTCGACTTGCCGTGTGCTGAAGCTCGCAAATGGTGGCGTGTTCCCGATACTGGCCTCGGCCGCATACGCAACCGATGCAGCGCCGCGATCATCCACGACGGTCAACGTGACCTCATAGACGCCCTGCTTGGGATATCGGTGCCGCGGGTTCTGGTCGTAGCTCACGTTTCCATCTCCGAAGTCCCAGTACCAGGCCACAATTGAACCGCTGTCGTTCGTGTCACTGGACAGATCGAGGAATTCGATCATGTCCGCAGTCGTCGGCAGCATGGGGTCATACTCAAATCGAGCAATGGGAGGCCAATTCGCAACGGGAATCGCAATCGATCCGACAACTCCACGGAAGTCCGCGTACGTCAGGAGAGAGTCAGCCTCTCGGGACCACGCTCCAATCTCATCGGACGCGATCTGCATCTCGATGCTGATCTCCTGCCCGATCTGTAGCTCTGCAACTCGCCAGACAATCGACGTGGTTCCATCCGACAACGTTTCGACCTCTGCGGGTCTCGGTGTTGCCGAGACGAAGCTCAATCCCTGAGGAAGGCGCTTGTCGATGCGGATGTCGCTCGCAGCGATATCGACGTCGAAATGCGCATCGATTGCCGCCAACGCCTGAGTCGACGGGTAGCGGTAGAAAAGGCCGTCGGTCTGGTCGGCGAATTGATTCAAGAGGTTCTGATTGATCAGATTACCGATACCCACGGAAACGACATGAATTCCCGCTTCCGCAGCGACTTCACCTTCCACCGACGGCTCCAGACCGGTGTTGCTCTGGCCGTCGGAGAGCAGGATCTCGACGAGGATTGCATCTTCGCGCCCCACTTGCCCAAGTTCTCTGCGGGCCATCTGCATCGCAAGACCGAGCGCTGATTTCCCTCCGGTCGTCAGATCGCCAATCGCCATCTTGACGGCAGGCCGATCCGCGGTAAGTGGGACAGCGAGCCGCGCCGTCGTCGCATATGAGACAAGGCCAATCCGATCTTCATCAGAGAGCTGGTCGATGAGGTCGAATGCAAAGGCTTTCGCGGTAGCCAAGTCTGCCGTCGCGGATGTGTCGACAATCAGCATGCAATCCACTGGATACCCACCGATAGGGCCGACGCCCCGAACAAGAAGGTCGATGTCGGCCAGGCTCGGCTCTCCCCCGAACCTTGTGACGTTCTGATTGTCATCCCATTCGATCGTCTGTGTAACTCGAACAGATTGAGCGACTGTGCCGCCCCCTACGAGGGCCACCACAGCAAGTGCACAAAGGAGGGCGGCGAGAGGCCTCCCTCTCGCCGCGTAGCTGGTCGTTCTCATGTGTATCATCCCCTCAGACAGATTGCGCTACGTCCGTAGCGCGCATCAGTCGCAGGTCGACGCCTGTGGATCGCACGGGCCATACGGTGCACTCGGAAGCGGATCACAGATGTTCGTGTTCGTCAACCAGTAGGCGATGATCTCCTTGAGCATGTGGTAGCCGACTGTTTGATCGCACGTCCGTGGGACAATCTCATCCTCCAGCCAGAAGGCAATCGCCCGCTGAACTTGCTGGAACGAGATCTTGTCCGACAACGTGATGTCGAGCCGATCGTTCTCGACGTCCCACCGTGAGATCGCCACGATTACCGACAAGCAATCGCTGACGTCAACACCCGAATCCCCTGTCACGACCACTTCCAGGCACGGCAGAGCCGCGTCGACCAATCCGTACAGGTCTGTGCTGGTGGCGTAGCACGGATCGCTCGCTGCGATCTCGATCGCCTCCGTCTGCGGAACTTCGACCTGATAGATGATCGTCTTCATCGTTCCGGCCGGAACCTTGCTTGGGAAGACCCATTCGACCGTCGACGGCTTGTAGTAGAAGCCACCGCTGTCAACCGGGATGACCTTCCAGCCGGTCGGGAGCTCTTCTCCCAGCCCGACGCCATACAGGTCCTGGTCCGCCCAGATTTCCACTTTGACCGTGAACGTGCTACCCGCCTTGTCTCCTCCTGGCCCATAGTAATTGAGCAGAACGTTGTTGCATGGAACCGGCGTGTTGATCGTCCGGACTGCGGTGACGTTCGCTCGAGGCACAAGCGGGAGCGGCAGGTCCACCGGCGTACAAGTGTACGCGTAGGCGGACAGTTCCTTCATCATCTCAAGATTGATGGTCGCGCCCTGTGTCCATGGCACAATCTCGCCGTACTGCCACATCTCGAGCGCACGGGTCAACTGCCTTGGGTCGATCTTCTCCGACAGACGCAAGTCGATCGTGTCCTCAGTATCGAATCCAACCCGCGGTACCAAGTGGGCAATGGCCACCTTGATGTCCAGGGCATCGGTGACCTCGACCACCGTGTCGCCCTCCAATGGGATCTCCATGAACGGAGTCATCGCCTGGAACGTGCCGCTCAGCGTGAAACAGACCGGTAGCGTCGTCGCGATCAGCTCGTCGCTCTCAGGGACCGTCAGCTCATATGAGATTACCTTAGTGGTCCCAGCACGTATCTGATCCACGAATACCCACTGGACTGTCGATCGCTTGAACGCAGCGCCAGCATTCTCCAACGGCTTGATCTTCCACCCAACCGGCAGGACCTCCTGCAGCCCGACGCCGGCCAGATCAACCTCCGGCTCAATGCGTACGACAACAAGGAATGTGCTGCCCGGCAGAGCCTGTGATGTGGAGATTGTTCGCGTGACAGTCACTGCCAACTCGTCCACGGTGAGGCTGAGCGAGGTTCGTGCAATCGCGCCCTCGTTGTCAGTCGCCCGAAGCGTGACCGTCTTGAACCCAGCCGTTCCATACGTGTACGTTGCGACAGGGTCAGACGTCGCCTGATCAAACAGGCCGTCTCCGTCGAAGTCCCACTCATACGTCACAATGCTTCCATCCGGGTCGAATGAACCGGTTGCATCGAATGAGATCGCCTCGTTGATGTGCGGTTCCATCGGAGCAGCAAAGAACGCCACCTCGGGAGGCACGTTCGGTGTGCCCGAAACGATGATAGGATCGAGCAGATTCAGCACGATCTCATCACCGGCCGAGCTCCCGGAAAGGAGCTTCACCTGCGTGATCCCCGAAGTGAACTGCGGGAAAAGGGTGAGTTCGAAGTCCGGCCCGAGCGGTCCGAGGACCATTCCGTCCCCGCGTGCCTCGTCCCACGTCCATGCAATGTTCCCCGTCGGTGGCGTCAGATCCCAAGTGTCACGGAAGTCTGTCGCATCGTCCTGCACGACGAAACCAGCTGCTGCAGGCACACCAGACAGCGTCATCGATGTCGCGCCAGCTGTGCCAGCCGCACCGCCGAGGATCACGAACAGGGACAGCTCACCGCTGACCGTATCCTGGTACAGGAACAGGACTGCCGTGTTCGCCTCCTCGTATCCTGTCGCCGATTGCATGTTCGTGATGTTGTAGAACTCAGCAGCGTTGCCTGGGTTCTCCAACGGCACGATCTGGACTCGCGTCTCCCCCTGACTGACAGAGTAGAATCCCTCTCCTTGTCCCGCACCCGGTATCGGAATCAAGAGAACGACCACTGCCAGAAGGAAGGAAAGGCCAAGAGTGACCTTACGCACCTTCATTGCTACCTCCTTTGCTAACATGCTCATCTCTCATCATTATCAAAACGGCAAACCATCAACACTTTAGCAGATCCCCGCCTCTCAAGTCTGTAACACCGATTACGATGTCTCCAGTCTCCTTTCACCTCTCCCTGTCGAGCGTTCACAGCGCTACAGCGAGCTGGTACAGAGCCGAGTCAATAGCCCCCTTCGCCGCCTCCACCGGATCGGCAGTCAGCAGCGACAGAAGGGGATGATCCTCATACGTGGCCGTCGTCGAAAACTCGACGTCCCCTCGCGCGCTGAACACCGTCGCGAACAACGCAACCGTTGCTTCTTTCTCTATTCCCATAAGGAGACCCAGCGGACTGATCAGGATCTGGAGCGACGTATTCAGGAACGATGTTGCCCCGAGCAGCAACAGGGATCGTTCCGGCTTATACGATAGCTCCTTTTCCCAGCGGACTATGCGCAGGATGATAACGTGATCGACGCCCAGTGCTTGGGCTAGTGAACGCATTCCCTCAACGGTGATGCTGTTCCCGATGTATGTGTTCGTGAGTCGTTGCGCGTGCATCAGCTCGCCCTGCGTGCAAACATCCACGCCCGTAACCACGGAGCATCGCTGGGTCGCGTAGTTTCTGACGATCTCAAGATCCGAAGCCGGCACTGGTGCAGCAGCTTGGATGAAAACCGCAATCTTCTGGCGCTGCCCGAACCCCCCAATAGCAATTGAGGCGATGGCAATTACGGCAACGGCGATGGATACAACCCCACGTAGACGGTTCATTTTTCTCTTCCCCCCACCCGGATTCCGTACTGCTGCTTCGCAGACGAGTCTAGCTGCGGGCCGGTGGATGCGAGAGGAAGGGTGTCGAAACCCTCTTCCGTCTTTGTCTAGGAGATAGTGGACAGATGTCCAGATGAAGCGGAGATCCGCTGCGGTCTAGATCTCCAATTCCGTCGGCTGCTGCGCCACGTGCGGATGAGCCGGTCCTTCGTAGATCTTCAGCTTGCGGAGCATCCGTCTGCCGAGTTTGCTCTTGGGGAGCATCCGACGCACGGCTTCTCGAACCGGCACGGTCGGGCGACGCTCGATCAACCGGCGGTAGGTCATTTCTTTCAGCCCACCGATGTATCCACTGTGGCGTTGGAAGAGCTTCTTGTCCCACTTCTGCCCTGTCAGGACAATCTTCTCCGCGTTAATCACGATGACGTAGTCCCCAGTGTCAACGTGTGGTGTGTAGATCGGCTTGTGCTTACCTTGAAGAAGGACGGCAATCTCTGACGCCATTCGGCCAAGCCGCTTCCCATCGGCATTCACGACGAACCATTCCCGGTTCCAGCTCTTCCCCATCTCTTCGTTCTTCGCGACGTATGTCCGTTGCATCCGAAAGCTCCTTAGTGACGTTCCATTAAGACAGGGATTATATCTAGCGTCCTTCGACGTTTCAAAGCCCGCGGTAGATCGTTGCTTCGGGCTCAGGGCCGGTGGACACGATTCCCGCCGGCACACCGGTGGCCTTCTCGATGTAGGCTATGTATGCCCTGGCCGCGTCAGGCAGGCTCTCAAACGCATCGATCCCGTCGAGACACGCATCCCAGCCTTGCAGCGTCTCGTACACCGGCTCGCATCGCCGAAGCACTTCATCCGCCATGGGGAATCGATCGATCCGATCACCGTCCAACGTGTAGGCTTTGCAGACCTTGATCTCGTCACAGCCGCCCAGCACATCGATCTTCGTGAGCGCGAGTTCCGTGATGCCGTTTAGAGCCACCGCATAGCGGAGCGCAACCAGGTCGAGCCACCCGCAGCGCCTCGGTCGCCCGGTGGTTACACCGAATTCCCCGCCCCTCTCTTGAAGCTCAGCACCCACCTCGTCAAGAAGCTCCGTGGGGAACGCTCCTTCTCCGACACGCGTCTGATACGCCTTGGCGATCCCAAGTCGCCGCGAAACAGCCGGAACAGCGATCCCGATCGAGTTGGCAAGTCCCGCGTAGGTCGTGGGCGACGATGTCACAAATGGGTAGGTCCCATGATCAAGATCGAGCAGTGTTCCTTGCGCGCCTTCAAACACCACATCCTGCCCCGCGTCGAGCGCTGCTGCGATCGTGTTCGCCACAGTCCCGATCGAGGCAAGAAACGGTTCGCCGGCGAATAGGAGATCCTCGCTCAACGTCGTCGCGTCAAGCGCCGCTGCTTCCTCGCTTTCGGGCCATCGTCTCTTCAGCAGATCGAGCCGCCATGCCACCCGCTTCGCCAGCTCGTCTGGGCGGAGAAGGTCGCCAGCCCGCACGCCGAGCTTCGCTGCCTTGTCGCGATACGTCGGTGCAATTCCCCTGCGTGTTGTCCCAAACCGGGTGCCGCTGCCCTCCAACTCCTCGATCAGACGGTGATACGGAAGGATCAAGTGCGCATTCTCTGCGATCATCAACTGCGGCATCCATCCGACGTGTTCGGCAATCGCATCGACTTCCTCTCGGAGCACCGACAGATCGATGATCATCCCCCCCGCAAGCACGTTGACTGTGTCTGCGTAGAATGCGCCCGCAGGGACCTGATGCGTCCCGAACTTCACGCCGCGATCGATGACCGTATGCCCCGCGTTCGGCCCCCCATTGAATCGGACGACCATGTCGGCCTTCTGCGCCAACAGGTGTGCAAGCTTCCCCTTGCCCTCATCGCCCCACTGCAATCCAAGCACCGCAGTCGCCATGGCACACTCCTCTGGCTACTCTGATTTGCCCGCACGCACGCGAGCCAGCCCGATGGTGATCTCAACACCGTCCATGTCGAGAACCTCCGTATACTCCGCCGCTTCGGACACACCCTCGACGACAGCTGTCGCCAGAACCTCGCTCGCGATCTCCTCACGGTTCGCTTCGATGAAGGTTCGGTGCGATCGATCGGCGTCGTACGCAAGCTCGATCCGATCGGTCACATCGAATCCAGCCTCCTTGCGAGCCAACTGGATCCTATGCGTCAGCTCTCGAACCTTGCCTCGTTCCCGCAGCCGATCATCGATGGCTGTGTTAAGCAAGATCCGGCATGCACCTTCCGTCCCATCGATCCAATCGCTTGTCAGCGCCCTTTCATACGCAATATCGCTCTCGAGGATTTCGATCGATTCGCCATCGAGTTCGACATGCGTCGACCCGTCGTTGAGCTGCTCACGCAGCTCAACCGCGCTCCGCGCTTTGATCCAGTCGCCAACCTTCTGTGCTTTCGGTCCAAGCCGCGGCCCGAGCGAGCGGAAGTTTGGAGCGGGAACCTCACCGAAGAACATCTCGATCTCATCGGTCAGCTCGACCGATTCCACATTGAGCTCGATCTCAATGAGTTCGGCAACCTCTTCACACAGCGCTCCCTCCTTGGGGCGCTCGACAACGATCCGGGAAAGGGGCTGCCGAACACGGATCTGCGCCTGGTTCCTCGCTTGATGACCCAATGCAACGACGTTGCGAGCGAATGCCATCTCGCACTCCAACCGCTCGTCGATGTTTGCTTCACAGGCCTCCGGATAGCGACAGAGGTGAACGCTTTCCGGATCGCCCTCGATTCGGAGGTTCCGATAGATCGCCTCAGATAGGAACGGCACGTACGGCGCCAAGAGCTTCGACAGGTCGATCAGCGCGGCACGTAGCGTGTGATAGGCGACCGTCTTGTCCGGCCCCATTCCGCCACGCCAGAATCGACGTCGGGACAGTCGGACATACCAGTTGGACAAGTCATCGACAAGCGCCTCAAGCGCGTCGGTTGCGCTGATGACATCGTAGCGATCAAGCGCTTCGCCGCAGGTCTTCGTGGTGGAAGCGATCCTCGAGGCAAGCCACCGGTCCAGCACTGCCGTTGCATCGCCCGCCGGATGCTCTGTGGGATCGAATTCGTCAATCGAGGCATAGAGTGCAAAGAAGTCGTAGGTATTGCGAAGCGTGTCGAGGAATCGATACAGCGGCTCCTGAACTCCCTTCTCGGACAGGCGCCTTGTCTTCCAAGGCGTGCTCGTTGAGTACAGGTACCAACGAATGCAATCGGCGCCAAATCTAGAGATCAACTCCCATGGATCGAGCACGTTCCCTTTGCTCTTGCTCATCTTCAGTCCGTGCTCATCGAGCCCTAGACCGGTACTCATGCAGTTCCGGTATGGAGCTTCGCCATGGATGATGGTGCTCGTTGCCAGCAGCGTGTAGTACCAGCCGCGTGTCTG
>Ga0180432_10001426_pt1 | contig 37907 bp, 32 predicted proteins | sample SS_ome_10_FD_132414 | JGI IMG/M metagenome (GOLD analysis project Ga0180432, IMG submission 132414) | Hypersaline lake sediment archaeal communities from the Salton Sea, California, USA - SS_1_MS_2 metaG | ecosystem: Environmental > Aquatic > Non-marine Saline and Alkaline > Hypersaline >... | reverse complement strand
TCTGTTGTTCCATGACCGGCGACTATGAGCGAAGGTTCGAGGGTTTCGAGCCGGGTGAGGTGATCTCCGATGACTGGTACGGCATCTATTACCACGATATAAAAGTCGGGTACGATCACATCGTTGTCACCCGGGGGGAGCTGGACGGCGTGCCGGTGGTCCGACTCGACGATGACGGCATGATACGCTACCGCCTGGATGAATTCGCCCGTCCCACAGACAACACGTTTCGCTCCCAGGTGTTCATCGCCGGTGACGACACCGTCCTGGGCCTGTTCTATGAACAGACCATCATGGATCACCTCCTCACCGAGGTGGGCCTTGCCGGGGACGACGGACACATGTATCTGGATATCTATTCCGGCGGCGGGCACGAGCGTATAAAGTACAGCCTCGAGGAGGGGATTTACCCGTCTTTAGCCGTCGGGTATTTCCTGGTGCAGCAGCCTCTGGAGATCGGGTCCCGGTTCGAGTACCGGGTGTTTCTGGAGAACCTGCGGGTCATCGAGGATTTCACCGCCGAGGTCACGGGCCTGACCGAGATAGATGTGGATGGTGAATCAATGGAGGTCTTCGAGGTGGTCGGAGCGGTTCGGGGACTGGAATCCACATCCTACGTCACCCGGGACGGGGAGCTGATACGCCAGGTGTCGATGGGGGAGTTCGATCAGCGCCTGGAGAGCGAGGAGACGGCGACGAACATGAAGGAGATCGATGGCATCACCATGACGTCCGTCATCGATTTCACCCGGATTCCGGTGGATCCCCCCCTGGCGTCCCCCGCATCCCTTGATTCCCTCTCCATCAGGATAGAGGGGATCCCCCGGGGATTTTCTCCCAGGGAGGGATTCTACCAGCAGGTGGAGGGGCCGGACGACGACGGCGGGTATGTCTACACGATTCGTCGGGCCGAGGTGAACGGCGGTCCCATCGAAATTCCCGAGACCTATCCCGAGGGGGTCGAGGCGTGTCTGCTGCCGGAAATCGATATCGAGAGCGACAACGAGCGGATCAAGGAGACCGCCCGGGAAATCCTGGGAGACGTGACGGATCCGACGATGTCCGCGAAAATGATCATGGACTGGGTGTATAAAAACGTTGACAAGCGCCTGGTCGACGCCACCTCCGCCCTGGACGTGTTGTCCACCATGGAGGGGGAGTGCGAGTCCCACGCAAAGCTCTATGCGGCCCTGGGCCGTGCCGCGGGCGTCCCCACACGGGTGGTCAACGGCATCGTCTACGTGGAGGAGATGGAGGCGTTTCTGTTTCACGCCTGGAACGAGGTGTACCTCGGTGAATGGGTACCGGTGGACGCGGCGTTCGGCCAGTTCCCCGCCGACGTCACCCACATCAAGTTCGCCGAGGGGGGCGGGGCGTCGGTCATCGACGTGGTGTCCCTGGTGGGAAGCATCGATGTGACGATCCTGGAAGTGAAATAGGCGGATGACGAAGAGGTAAGCGGTACAGATGACGACAGACGCGGAAAAAAAGCGAGTCCCGCGGATTCTCGTGGTGGACGACGAGCAGAGCATGAGAAATTTCCTCGAGATCATGCTCCGGCGGGAGGGGTACGTGGTGGATCTGGCCGCCAACGGGGACGAGGCGGTGGGGTTCGTTGAGAAAAAGATATACGATCTCGTCATCACCGATATCATCATGCCGGGGCCGTCGGGCACGGAGATCCTCAAGAAGGTCAAGGAGGTCAATCCCGCCACCATCGTCATCATGATCACCGCCTACGCCTCCACGGAGAGCGCCGTGGAGGCCATGAAGGAAGGGGCGTATGACTATATCACCAAGCCCTTCAATGTCGATGAAATCAAGGTGATCATCAGCAACGCCCTGGAAAAGGGGAGACTGGAAAAGGAGAACATCCTCCTCAAGCGGGAGCTGGGCAAGGAATACAGCTACGAGAACATCATCGGCACCAGCCCGGCCATGCAGAAGACATTCGACCTGATCGGGCGGGTATCGGCCACAAAGACCAACGTGCTCATCTCGGGAGAGAGCGGCACCGGCAAGGAGCTGGTGGCCCGGGCGATACACAACAAGAGCCCCAGAAAGGATCGGCCGTTCGTGGTGATCAACTGCGGCGGCATCCCGGAAAATCTCCTGGAGAGCGACCTCTTCGGGCACGTGAAGGGATCCTTTACCGGCGCGGTATCCCACAAGGAGGGGCTGTTTGAGGTGGCCGACACCGGCACCATCTTCCTCGACGAGGTGGGGGAGCTGACCCAGGCCATCCAGGTGAAGCTGCTTCGGGCCATCCAGGAGCGCACCTTCAAACGGGTGGGGGGGACGGAGGACATCTCGGTGGATGTGCGGATCATCGCCGCCACCAACAAGGACCTGGAGCGGGAGGTGATCTCCGGTCATTTCCGGGAGGACCTCTACTATCGTCTCAACGTGATAGAAATAAAAATGCCGCCGCTCAGGGAGCGTCGGGAGGATATCCCGATTCTGGCGTCCCATTTTCTGAAAAAGATGTCCGCTGAGCAGGGAAAGGAGATCAGGAAGATCTCGTCCTACGCCCTGGAGGTGCTCAAGGACTACTCCTTCCCCGGCAATGTTCGGGAGCTGGAAAACATTATAGAGCGGTCCGTGGCCCTGGAATCCTCAAATATCGTCCTGCCCGAGAGCCTGGCGCTCTCCATGCACAAGGAACACGGCGGCCAGATGGCGACGGACGACGCCGCTTTACTGGGGACCGATTCATTTTCCATGGACACGTACATCGCGGATATCGAGACGGGGCTCATCAAGGAGGCCCTGCTTCTGGCCGGGAAAAATAAGAAGGAGGCGGCCCGGATTCTGGGCATCAGTTACTGGGTATTACTGAGAAAGATAGAGAAGTACGGCATCAAAGACGATGCCTGATGGATTATAGGTGGGAATTCTGCAAATACAATTTGTATTTTTGCAATTCCCTTTTTTGCATTTTGTGATATAATAGGAATGTTTTTTGAGAGGAGTGTTTTAATCAGCGATAACAGGTGGTTAGAACGCAATAAAAAGGACGGGGAGGGGCCGGTATTTGGCATTTATATTGCATCTTAATCTGCCATGAAATGGTCCTGAACCAGTTACCAACAAAAGGAGGACATGTAATGTTGAGTAAGATCAGAGACAGAAAGGGTTTTACCCTTATTGAGTTGATGATCGTCGTGGCCATCATCGCCATCCTGGCGGCCATCGCCATCCCGAACTTCCTGAAGTTCCAGGCGAAATCCAAGCAGTCCGAAGCCCGGACTATGCTGACCGGTGTGTACGAGGCCGAGCTGGCCTACTTCGCCACCGAGAACGAGTTCAGCAACAACATGAATGAGATCGGTTTTGAGCCGGCGTCCCAACCGAAGTACTACGAGCAGTATCCCGGCGGCGACAGCATGACCAACACCGCGTGGGTTGACGCTTCCGATAACGGCTTCACCGCTACCTGCTCCGGCAACATCGACCGCGATCCCGATCGCGACATCTGGGGCGTGTATGACGGCGACCGTGAGCCGAACTGGGATACCACCGGTTGGCCCGCTGAGAAGACCTTTACCGGTTTCAACGACGTCTAATACCGACGGGCTGACGATGATCGCGTAAACAATACGTTTATGCGAACAAAGGCCACTAACGGCGGAACCAGCCGGTTCCGCCGTTTTTTTCTTTATAAGCGGTAGGTTTCGTGGTAGATAAGACCATGCCGGACCTTCAGCGTATACGAAAAAATATCGACACCGTTCTCTTCGGTTTCGTCTTCTTATTAAGTTTTCTCATCTATCTCATCACCCTGTGCCCCACGGTCTACTGGAGGGACTCGGCGGAATTCGTCGACGCCGCCTTCGCCCTGGCCATCCCCCATCCGGCGGGATTTCCATCCTACATGCCGCCGGCGAATCTCCTGACATACCTCCCCTTCGGCTCCATCGCGTTCAAGGTCAATCTCTTTTCCGCCCTCATGGGGGCCGGGGCGGCGATGATATTGGCCGTCCTCATCATTGAGGTTATCGTGTCCCTGGGCGGGAAAAGGGACGCCGCCTCCCGATTTCTGGCGGCGGCGGGGGCACTGACGTACGCCTTCTCCTTTTCATTGTGGGAAAGCTCGATCAGCGCCGAGGTGTATGCCGGCATGGCGGCGGCGGGGGCGGGGATACTCCTCTGCTTGGTCCGGTGGGCCGCGAGGGATGACCGGAGGTATCTCATCGCCGGAGGATTCCTCTACGGGCTGGCCGCGGGCATTCACGCCACCGTGGCCCTGTTTCTCCCGGCGGTCCTCGTCTTTATCATTTTGAACCTCAAGCGCGACGACCTCCCCCGACGGCTGGGGGACGTGGGGTGGGCGCTCCTCTTTTTTTTCATCGGCTTCTCGGCCTATCTCTATCTCCCCATACGCTCTCTGGCGAATCCGAGGATGGACTGGGGAAACCCGGAGACGTTACAGCAATTTTTCATTCATATTACCGACCGCAAGGATTCCGCCTATCACTTCGCCGTGTCCCGGGGGGGGCTGTGGGAGAACCTTGTACGCTTCGTGGATATCACCGTATCGGAGCTGACAATCCTGTGGAGCCTCTTCTCCGTCGCCGGCCTGGTGGTGGTGTTTCGGAAGAACTGGCGAATGGCGCTTCTTTTTGTGCTCTATTTCCTGGGGCATGTCTCCTTTTTCATCTGGTACTGGGATACCGGGAGCATCTATACGGCGTCGTACGCGGCGTTGATGGCTCTGGCCGCCGTCGCCTTTTACTTCATGGTCGATTGGATCGACCGGCGGCTTGATGGAAAGTTCCGCGTCGGCCGGGTGGGGGCGCTGATCCTGGTCGCCTGTGTGGTGTTTACCCTGGGCGTCGATTACAACAGGCTCGATAAATCCAACTACTGGGCGGCGGAGCGCCTGGCGGCGGTGGACTATATCAACTTCGATCGGGACTCCCTGGTGCTCACCTCCCTCTACTGGCCGTTTTTCTATTATTTCCAGGACGTGGAAAAGCTCCGGGAGGACCTCCACGTGGTCCCCGTCAGCGACATCCTGGAGCCGGAGTATTTCAACCGGGTGACACCGGAGCGGTTTCCCGGCATCGAGTTTCCGGACATGACCTACACTTCCGATACCAGTATCGAATTCATGCTCCGGCTGATGGGAGAGAACATCTCGTCCCGAACCGTCTATATGGGGCCGGATCGACGCATCGTCGAGAACCTGTCGCACCAGCTCATGCCTGAGCTCTTTTTCTTTCGGGTGGTGTCGGAGGAGGAGGTCCTGGCCCTGGACGACGCGTTCTACGCCGCGTTTCTGACGAGGATGTATGATTTTTCACAGCTCGAGCTGACGTCCCGGGGCGGGGAGTTTTTCGCGGACGAGGTGTATCGGGCCTACTACCGCAATAACTACCTGGCCGTCTCGACCTACCTGATAGGGAGGGAAGAGTGGCGCGCCGTGGTGTCCAACGCGCGGATCGCCGAGGTCGTCATCGGAGATGATCAGCTGATCAAGAAGGACCTGCTGCATGCATTGACGATGCTGGAGGAGTATGATGAGGCGGAGGATGTAATCGTCTGGTTTATCGAGCGATATCCGCGCGTGTCCCTGCTGCGGGTGAATTACGGATACAACCTGATGTCCCAGGGGAGATACGTCGAGGCCGCCGACGAGTTTCTTGTGGCCGTGGAGATCGGCGACATCGACGCCGAGGCCTCCCTGGGCCTGGGGACCGCTTTTTTGGAGATGGGACGGGATGATGAGGCGAAGGCCGCGCTTCTCAACGCCCGGGAGTCGGTCGACGAGGGTACCTCCCCGGAAGACCGGGCGCGCATCGAGGCGCTGCTCCTGGAGCTCTCGGGAGGGGAGTGACGCCGGTGGTCTCCTTTTTTGCTTTTTTACATATTAAACTAAACTCGAGGATCTGAAACGGATCGGGGATGAGAAAGAACCGGACAATCTGTGTCGTTATCCCGGCCCATAACGAGGAGCTCCTGATCACCCAGGTGCTCGAGGGGCTGCCGGACTACGTGGACTGGGCGGTGGTGGTGGACGACGCCAGCAGTGACGACACCGCCCACCGGGTGCGGGAGTATTCCGGAAGCTTTACAGGCGAGGTGCGGCTCATCACCCTGGAGAAGAACAGCGGGGTGGGGGGCGCCATCGCCCGGGGATACCGGGAGGCGCTGGATTTGAGCGCAGATGTGACGGTGGTGATGGCCGGGGACAACCAGATGGACCCGGCGGACCTGCCGGTGGTGGTGGACCCGGTGCTGGACGGGCGGGCGGACTACACCAAGGGCAACCGCCTGTTCGGCGGGGGGGCGTGGGGGATGATTCCGAAGGTGCGCTACCTGGGGAACTCCACCCTCTCATTGCTGACGAAGGTCGCCTCGGGCTATTGGCACGTGGCCGATTCCCAGACCGGGTACACGGCGATAAACGCCCAGACGCTTTCCCGCCTGGATATAGAGCATATCTATCCCCGTTACGGGATGCCCAACGACATGCTCATCAAGCTCAATATCATCAACGCCCGGGTCATGGACGTTCCGGTCAGGCCGGTCTATAATGTCGGGGAAAAATCGGGCATCCGGCTTATCAAGGTGATACCGACCATCTCGCTACTCTTGTTTCGCGGCTTTTTCACCCGGATGTTCAAAAAATACGTTATCTTCGATTTTCACCCCCTGGTGTTCTTTTACATGATGGGGCTTTTTCTGACCCCCGCCGGGGGCGCCCTCGGGCTGTACCTCTTCGTGGTACGACTCCTGGGCCACGGCGTGGCCGCCACCAGCGCCCTGTTCGCCGCCTTTCTGTTCATATCGGGCCTTCAGTCCCTCTTCTTTGCCATGTGGTTCGATATGGAATATAATAAATCCTTGAAGGGCGACGGAGACTCCCGGGGATCGCCGTGAACATCGTGATGACCACCAGCTCCTTTCCCCGCCGGTCGGACGACTGGGCCGGTGTGTTTGTGCTGTCCTTGGCCCGGGAGCTGGTGCACAGGGGACACCGGGTAACGGTGGCGGCTCCCCACGGGCCTCGGCTTCCCCGAAGCGAGGTGGTCGACGGCGTGGAGGTGATCCGGTTTCGGTACATGCTCCCGGAAGGGCTCGAGGCGCTGGCATACGGGAAGGGGATGGTCACCAATATCCGCCGCCGCCCGTGGCTGATGTGTCTCGTCCCCTTTTTCCTGGCGGCGCAGATCCGGGTGCTCAGGCGCCTGGCCCCCGAGGCCGATGTGGTGGCGGCCCACTGGCTGTTTCCCCAGGGGATGGCCGCGAGGCTGGGCGGCGTCTCTCCCGTGGTGATCCTCCACGGCAGCGACGTGCACCTGGCCCGGGGGAGGGCCGCGGGGGCCCTGGCCCGGTGGATTCTCTCGGGCGCCCAGGCCGTGGTGGCCAACAGCACCGCGACGGCGGACCGGGCCCGGGCCGTCGCCCCGGGGGCACGGGTCGGCGTCATCCCCATGGGGGTGGATGTGGAGCGCTTCGCCCCCCCAGAAGGCGCCGTGGAGAGGGGATCGGGGGCTATCCCCCCGCGAATCGTCGGCGTGGGTCGGCTCGTCCCCCTCAAGGGATATCGGCATCTCGTTGAGGCGATGCCGAAGATTCGAGAGACCTTTCCCGGGGCGTCCCTCACCCTGGTGGGCAACGGACCGGAGCGGGAGGGGCTCGAGCGGCTGGCGGTGACCCTGGGCGTGGAGGGTGCGGTGACGTTTGCGGGGGAGGTGCCCCACAATGAGGTGCCCGGTATCCTCTACGAGCATAATCTATTCGTCCTGCCGGCGGTTGTCACCGAAACCGGCGAGACCGAGGGGCTGGGCACGGTGATGCTGGAGGCGATGGCGGCACGCCTCCCCGTGGCGGCGTCGGACGTGGGGGGGATACCGGATGTCGTCGAGCATGAGGTGACCGGTCTCCTCTTTTCCCCGGGAAATCCGGACACCGTGGGCGACGCGGTGATTCGCCTGATCTCCGATGACGGGCTTCGCGGCCGGGTTGTGGCGGAGGCGGGAAAACGGGTCAGGGAGCGGTTCTCCTGGCCGGTCATCGCTCAAAAATATGAAGAATTATTTATGCATCTGATAGAACAGGACAGACATACATGAATCCGATAGATGAAGGAAAAACCGTCCTCGACATCGAGCAGGAGGCCATCTGCGCCCTGCGGGATCGGCTGGGGGCGGAGTTCGTCGGCGCCCTGGAGCTCCTCTACGGGACGACCGGCCGGGTGATCATCACCGGCATTGGAAAGTCGGGGCTGGTGGGGAGAAAGATCGCCGCCACCCTCTCCAGCACCGGGACCCCGTCGGTCTATCTTCACCCCGCCGAGGGCCTTCACGGCGACCTGGGGGTGGTGACGACGGACGACCTGGTGATCGCCATCTCCTACAGCGGCGAGTCCGATGAAATCCTGCACCTCTTCCCCTATTTTCGCTGGGTGGGGGTGAAGATCATCGGGATGACCGGGGCGCCCCAGTCCCGGCTGGCGAAGGAATCGGACGTGGTGCTGGACGTGTCGGTGGAGAAGGAGGCGTGTCCCTGGAACATCGTGCCGACCACCTCCACCACCCTGGTGATGGCCCTGGGAGACGCCCTGGCGGTGGCGCTTTTGAAGATGCGGGGATTCAACCTGGAGGACTTCGCCAAGCGCCACCCGGGGGGGGCCATCGGCCGGCGGGTGCTGCTTTCCGTGGCGGACCTGATGCACGCCGGGGACGAGTGCCCCCGGGTGGAGCTCTCCACCCCGATCAAGGACGCCATATACGAGATGACCTCCAAGGGCCTGGGGATGACCACCGTCGTCGACGGGGAGGGGAGGCTTCTGGGGATCGTGACCGACGGGGACCTCCGACGGATATTTCAGAACCATGCGGCCCCCCTGGACGTGCCGGTGGGTGAGTTCATCGCCGGGAAATCGTTGCCCCGGACCATCGATGCGGACAGGCTCGCCGCCGAGGCCCTTCGGGTCATGGAGGACAGCTCCATCACGTCGCTGGTGGTCCCGGACGACGAGGGGCGGCCCCGGGGCGTGATCCATATTCACGATGTATTAAAGGCGGGAATCACCCTATGAAGACGATTCTTGTGGTGGGCGGCGCGGGGTATATCGGCTCCCACGCCGTCAAGGCGCTGATGAAGGCCGGGCACCGGCCGGTGGTGCTGGATAATCTCTCCCGTGGGTACAGAGACGCCGTTTTGACCGAAGATTTCATAGAGGGGGATCTCAGGGACTACGACCGGGTGACGGAGGTCTTTCGCACCTACGACGTCGACGCCGTGATGCACTTCGCGGCCCTCACGTATGTGGGGGAGTCGGTGGAGAAGCCGGAGCTCTATTACGACAATAACGTCGTGGGCGGATTGACGCTCCTGCGGGCCATGCGGGCGGCGGGTGTCAAGGCGTTTATCTTCTCCTCCACGGCGGCGGTCTACGGCGAGCCGGAGGAGATCCCCATCCCCGAGGATACGGTGTTGGCGCCGATCAACCCCTACGGCACGACGAAGCTCTTCTATGAGCGGGCCCTTTCGGACTACGACGCCGCATACGGCATGCGGTATGTCCCCCTGCGTTACTTCAACGCCGCGGGGTGCGATCCCGAGGGGGAGATCGGGGAGCGCCACGACCCGGAAACCCACCTCATACCCCTGGTGCTCCAGGCGGCGGGGGGACGGCGGGAGTCCATCACCGTCTTCGGCGACGACTACCCGACCCCGGACGGCACCTGCATCCGGGACTACATCCACATGACGGATTTGATCGACGCCCACCTCCTGGCCCTCTCTCACCTGTTGGACGGCGGCGAAAGCGACGTCTTCAATCTGGGGAGCGAGTCGGGACATTCGGTGATGGAGGTGATCGAGGTGTGCCGCCGGGTGACGGGGCGGGAGATAAAGGTGGAGATGGGCGCGCGCCGGGCGGGGGATCCGCCGGTCCTGGTGGCGTCGTCGAAAAAGGCGAAGGAGAAACTGGGGTGGTGTCCCTCTCACACCGATCTGGAGGAAATCGTCCGGGACGCCTGGAACTTCATGATGAAACGGGGCATGGTGACGTGATGGGCGATGATCGCCTGTGGGGCGTGGTGCCCGCCGCCGGCCTGGGGGAGCGGATGAGATCGGCCTCGGGCGGGGCGGCCAAGCAGTTCATGTCCATCGGGGGCGTCCCGATGCTGGCGGTGACGCTCAACTCCCTCTTTCGGGCGGCGGCATTCGAGGGCGTTATCCTGACCCTGCGGGAGGATGACATCGAGGCGGCGAGGGAGATCGTGGCCCGACATGTTCCGAAATCCTCTTTGGTTTTCACCGCTCCCGGGGGGGCCGTCCGCCAGGAGTCGGTCTACAACGGGATCAGGGCGGTGAAGGAGCGGGGCGGGGCCCCGGACGACCTGGTGGCGATCCATGACGCCGCCCGGCCCGTGATTCGGCGTGACATGGTGAGACGGGCCGTGGAGGCCGCCCGAGCCTCGGGCGGGGCGGTGACGGCGATCCCCGCCGTGGACGCCGCCGTCCTGGCCGTCGATGATCGGGTCGACTCCTACCTGGATCGATCTCGCCTCTTTCGCATCCAGACCCCCCAGGTCTTCCGCCTGGGCCTGATCAGCGACGCCCACGAGCAGGCCCGAAAGCAGGGGGTGACCAACGCCGTGGACGACGGGTCGCTGGTCCTCGAAATCGGCGGGGAGGTGAGAATCGTCCCCGGCGATCCGGACAACATCAAGGTAACGCTCCCCGGGGACCTCGCCGTGGCCGAGGGGATTTTGGCGGGTCTCGACGAGACGGATCGCTGAAGGCGGATAATTCGAGCGGTGTCACCGGTCGGCGGATGAAAGGACGGCGATGTCAGAGCGGGAGCGGCATACCCGATGAGCCGAAAAGTAGTGGTCAGCCTCCTCAACTACAACCACGGGACGTACCTGGAGGAGTGCATCGAGCGGGTCGAGGCCCAGACCCACAGTAACGTGGAGCTGGTCATCAGCGACAACGCCTCCACCGACGACTCCCGGAAGATCGTCGAATCGTACCGGGGAATCCATGAGATTATTCTCCACCGGGAGAACACCGGCTTTTCCGGGGGCCACAACCGGGTCATCGCCGGGGGCGGGTTCGATTACTTCATGACGCTCAACCCGGACCTCTTCATGGAGCCGGATTTCATCGAGCGGAAGGTGGCGGCCTTCGGGGCCGGCCCGAGGATCGGGCTCGTGGCGGGAAAGCTCCTGCGGATCGACGGGAAGACCATCGACAGCGCCGGCATGGTGCTCTCCCGCACCCGGAAGAACGACGACCGGGGCGGGGGCGAGGAGGACCGGGGACAATATGACACACCCGGATACGTCATGGGTGTGATGGGCTCCGACGGGATGTATTCGAAAGAGATGCTGGAGGATGTGAAACAGGGGGATGAATACTTCGACACCGATTTTTTCGCCTACCGGGAGGAGGTGGACCTGTCGTGGCGGGCGCTGCTCCTGGGCTGGCGATGCCGATACGAGCCGAGGGCCGTGGCGAGGCATGTTCACGAATATGCCCTGGCGCCCCGGGGCGAAAAGTCGAGGCGGGCCACCTCTCTCCAGTTTCGAAACCGCTATCTCCTATTGGCGAAGAACGACTCGGTCGGGAACATCCTCCGCCACCTCCCCTTCGTCATCGGATACGAGGCGGCGCTTCTCGTGTGGGCGGTTCTCTTCGAGCGACACCTCCTGTCCGCCTACGGTGACGCGGCGCGGCTCATGACGGTCGTCCGGGAGAAGCGGAAGAAGACCTTTTCCGGGCGGGAGCTGGACCACCGGGAGGTGATGCGGTTCATCAGGAGGAAGTTTGTTCCCGATCGCTGACACGGTAACCCTTGAGGGGGTAAAGATCGCCCGGCTCTCCCTCGATGGACTCCTGGACACGGCGGCCGCTGCCGCATCGGGGGAAGTGTCCGGGGGTGCGGTGTTTATGTACGCGAACATCCATACCATGAATCTCGCGAAAAAAGATCCGGTGTATCGCGAGATGCTCTTCCGGGCGGACCTGGTCTACTGCGACGGGGTGGGGGTGGTTCTGGGGGCCCGGGTGGCGGGGATACGCATCCCCGGTCGGCTGACCGCCGCCGACTTCATCGATGACCTCTGTCACCGATTTACAGACGAAGGCCGCTCCATCTTCATCCTGGGGGGTGAGCCGGGGGTGGCCAAACGGGCGGCGGAGATCCTCGAAGCGCGCTGCCCCGGGCTCCGGGTGGCGGGGACCCACCACGGCTATTTTAAGCGGACGGGCGAGGAAAACGAGGCCGTTGTCGATATGATCGCAGAGAAAAAGCCGGACTGTCTCTTCGTGGGCATGGGCTCTCCCTCCCAGGAGGCGTGGGTCCTCTCTCACCGGGAGCGCCTCGGGGCGCCCCTGGCCTGGTGCGTGGGGGCGACCTTCGACTTCGTGGTGGGTAAGGTTCACCGGGCGCCGTCCTGGATGCGGAGATTTCACTTGGAGTGGTTTCACCGGTTTCTGATGGAGCCGAGGCGGATGTTCTTCCGCTACGCCGTGGGCAACCCGTCGTTTCTGCTTCGCATGGTCGGCCTTCGTCTGAAGGCACGGAAAAAGGACGCTTCATGAAGGTGATCATTGCCTATCCGCCGCTGGTCGGTCGGGGAAGCCCCATGCTGACCCAGAACCGGCAGTTCCAGTGGTACCACGAGCCGTCGTACATCTACCCGGTGGTGTCAGCGTCCGCCGCCACGCTGCTCCAGGCCCGGGGAGACCGGGTCATCTGGTACGACGGCATCGCCGAGAAGAGGACCCCGGATGACTTTTTCCGGCTCGTTCGGGAGGAGCGGCCCGACCTCATCGTCATGGAGAGCAAGACGCCGGTCATCCGGCAGCACTGGGAGATCACCCGGAAGATCAAGGACATCGATGGGGACATCAGGACCGTGCTGGTGGGTGATCACGTCACCGCGCTGCCCGAGGAGACCATGGAGTCGTCCGTGACCGACTACGTGGTGACCGGCGGGTCCTACGACTTCACCCTGGAGAAGCTGGCGGCGTGCATCGACGGCGAGACGGAGATGCCGCCGGGGGTGTGGTATCGGGAGGGGGAGGAGATAAAACAGAGCGGCGAATTCTGCCTGGAAGAAGACCTGACGGGGGCCCCCTTCATCGACCGGGTATTGACCAAGGCCCACCTCTACGGAGAAAAATGGAAGCGGAGGACGCCCTTCTTCTACATCATGTCCGGCAGGGACTGCCCCTGGCACCGCTGCACCTTCTGCGCCTGGACGACCCTTTACCCGACGTTCGCCGTGCGGCCGGTGGAGCATGTCCTGGATGAGATCGGCTTTCTGATCGCCGAACACGGCGCCCGGGAGATATTCGACGACACCGGGACCTTTCCCGGCGGCGCGTGGCTGGATCGATTCTGCCGGGGCATGATCGAGCGGGGGTACCATAAAAAAATCCTCTTTTCATGCAACATGCGCTTCGATTACCTCCAGGACCCGGAGGTCCCCCGGCTGATGAAGCGGGCCGGGTTCAGAAAGGTCAAGTCCGGCCTCGAAAGCGCCAACCAAGAGACCCTGGACCGCATCGACAAGGGGATCACCGTCGATCAGATCATTACCGGCTGCAGAAACGCCGCCGACGCGGGGCTGGACGTCCACCTCACGGTCATCGTCGGCTATCCCTGGGAGACCAGAAGTGATGCCATGAAGACCCTGGGGCTCGCCCGGCGTCTCATGGAGGACGGCTCCGCCGAGATGCTTCAGGCCACGGTGCTGGTGCCCTATCCGGGGACGCCGCTTTTCGACCTGGGGGTGAAAGAACGGCTTTTTCGCGTCCGGGCCGATGAATACGAGCGGTTCGACATGGGCGAGCCGGTCTTCAAAACGCCGGACATGGGACCGGACGAGGTGATGGCAATCGCCGGGGGCATCTACCGATCGTTCCTGTCGCCGAGGGTTATCCTCAGAAACCTGGCGCGGATCAGGTCGTTTCAGGATGTTTCGTATATACTCCGGGGGGCCCGGGCGGTCATCGGGCATCTCAGGGATTTCCTGACACGAAAGCCCGGGGAGACGAAAGAGGAGCGTCATGGATAAGAAAACACGATGGATACTGATATTTCTCATTGGACTCGCCCTGGCGGGCCTCGTCAGGGGCGTCCATCCCGCCGCCGACGCGCCCTTCGACCTGAGCTGGTCCCAGGGGCCCAGCACCGACGCCGCGTATTACCTCGAGCCGGCGGTATCCCTGGTCGAAACGGGAAAGGCCGAGGTCATTCATCGAAACTGGGACGCCCCCGGATTCAGCATGCTCTATGTGCCCGCGATCTATCTCTTCGGCTCATCGAACGCGGTCATCAACCTGAACACCGTCCAGATCTCCCTTATCGGCTTCGTCTTTTTCTTCCTGATCGTCCGCCGGACGGACGACGAGCGGACGGTCGTCTTCGCGACCCTCTTCTGGGCGCTCTCCTACTTCTGGATCATGTATACCCGGATCCCCCTGGTATACACCGCGATGATCAGTTACATGCTTGCCGCGACCTACCTGTGGATGCTGGGCCTGAAAAAGCCGCTGTGGTTCATCCCGGCATGGGCCGTGCTGATCATGGCGATCCTCTCGGTGCGGGTCATCGCCGTCGCCCTCGTTCCCGCCCTGGTGTTGGGGCACGGGGCGGCGCTCTACGGCCGCTTCAAAGACAGAAAGCGGATGCTTTCGATGGTGTTCGGGACGATGGCGGTGCTCGTCGTGGTCGGGGCGCTGGTGATAATCGCATCGGTCTATCTGGACTTCAACCCGGTGCTGACGGCCCTGGGACGGATCAAGACACATATGCGTGAGGGGATGACCGGGGACCGGGTGCTGTTTTACCTGTTCAACCTGGGACAGAGCGGGGCCATCTTCCTGTGGCTGCCGATCGTATCGCTCATGAGCTACCTGTACCTGTTGATGTTCATGGGCGACCTGATCAAAAAAAGGCTCGATTTCACCGAGACCGATCATGTCATGCGCCTGGTGATGGTGGTGTGGCTGGTGTTCGGGGCGCTCTCGACAATTCTCTTCGAATATGCGCCGCCGCGGTATTTTCTGTTTCTCATGCCGCCGATGTTCTATACCGCGGGGTGCGCTGTCTCTCGTATCCTGAACCCGCCACCCCGGGCCGAGTATGAGCTCGGGTATTATATCCTGTTGATTCTCTGGATTGTTTTCCTGACGTTCAAGCTCCTCTATACGACGCTCTTTTATTTCATCAGGAATTTCGACACGTTTGTCGTGGGACTGGGGATGTCGGGAACCGGGATCGCCCGGTTCGAGGGGATCATCGATTTTTTCAGCTCCTTCTATCTTCTCGCCTCCATCTCGCTGATCGTGGGGATCAGTGTTTCCCTGGCGGTTTTCGCCTACCGGCGAAGGGAGGGATATATCCACGGCAGGCCCATACGAATGGGCGTGCGGCTGGCGGCGGCGGGCGTGCTCCTGCTGTTGTTTCTCGGGCACCAGGGCTCGATGTATCTCAAGTGGTTCAACTGGCCCCGCTACACCATGAGCAGCTTCTCCCGGGAGCTGGGGGATCTCCTGGGCGATGACGCCGTTTTGGCGGGACCCTATGCCCACGTCATGACCCTGGAAAACGACCTGGATGCCGTGTACATGACCTTCGCCGATCCCGCTACCGGCCCCCCCTGTGATCGATTCGAAAAGACCGGGAGCACCCATGTAATCATCGACACAAAAAACGGGCTGCCGTACCTGGAGGAGCTTTATCCGGAGACGTTCGAGTGCCTGGTCTATATTGATACGCTTTACATCAGGGGAAACGGCGTTGATATCTACAGATATATCGGCGCCGAGGAATACACCCCCTCCGACTTCGAGGCCGCCGTGGACCTGATCCGAAGGGGGCATCAGAAGGAGGCGATAGGGCTCCTGGAGGGGGTGGCGGCGAAGTACCCGGGGGATGCGACCCCCCTGGTGTTTCTCGCCCTGGCGAAGCTGCAGTTGGGAGATGTCGAGGAGGCGGGGGTGCTGCTCCTGGACGCCATAAATATCAACCCGGATCATATGAAGGCATATTACGGCCTCGCCAATATCATGGAGATCAGGGGGGATCGGGTGGCGGCGGCGGCGTATTATCGGAAATCCCTGGAGCTCTTTCCCGAATCCCAGAATCTTCGGGACAAGATTCAGGAACTGGGCGGTGTCACAGATGGATAACAACCGGGATGTCGTCATCAAAAGGCGGGGGGCCGCGATGGTAACCGCCATGCTGGTGTCCCTGGACGCCCTGTTCCTCGTCATCTCGTGGCTGAGTGCGTACTGGCTGCGGCTGGCCCTGGCGTACTATTACCCGCTCCAGCTCAATCCCTTCGAGGACTACCTCATCGCCACGCCGATGATGGTCACCGGCTGGATCGCCATCGGCGGCATGTTCGGCCTGTATCGCCGGACCGCCCAGATGAGCATTACCAATGAATTCATCATTCTGGTCAAGGTTTTTTTCCTGGGCCTTCTGGTCAGCATGTCCCTGGGATTCCTGTTGCGGGACCTGCACATCTCCCGCTCGGTGGTGGTATTTATGGGGATGTTGAGCTTTTTCTTTCTCAGCATTTCGCGGATCGTCGTGCGGATGGTGGAGTCCATGCTGTGGCGAAGGGGGTACGGGATGCTCAATACCCTGGTGGTGGGGGCGGGCGAAAGCGGCATCCGCACCGTCCAGAAGCTCCAGGATTCCCGGGACGCGGGGTATCGGGTCGTCGGGTTCATCGACAACGACACGTCGAAGATCGGGACCCGGGTCGGTGATATCCCGGTGTTGGGGAGCGATCGGGATATCCACGATGTCATCGACGAGCACCACATAGACGACGTCTTTTTCGCCCTGCCGAACCTTGATCACAACACCATCCTCAATATTGTTTCGGAGTCGGGCCGGCGGGGGGTGTCGTTTCACATCGTGACCGACGTGTTCGATGTCATCTCCGACGCCACCAGGATAGACATGGTGGGGAACTTCCCCGTGGTGAACCTCAAGGGGGAGGGGCCCGGCCTGGGATACGATTTCATGAAGCGGGCGATGGATCTTGCCATCGCGTCCGTCGGCAGTATCATCACCGCCCCCCTGTGGCTCTGCGTCATGGCGCTCATCAAGATCGACTCCAAGGGACCGATCTTCTTCACCCAGGAGCGGGTGGGGAGGGACGGCAGGCGGTTTTCGATGATAAAATTTCGGACGATGCGCGTGGATACGCCGGCCTATTCCCGGTCGCCCCGGAAAGAGGGGGACGACCGGGTGACCAGGCTGGGGAGGATACTCCGCCGGCTTTCCCTGGATGAGCTGCCCCAGCTCATCAACGTCCTGGCCGGGGACATGAGCATCGTCGGCCCCCGGCCGGAGATGCCCTTTATCGTGGAAAAGTATCAGGACTGGGAGAAAAAGCGCCTTTCGGTGAAGCCGGGGATCACCGGCCTGTGGCAGGTCATCGGGCGCCAGGAGCTGCCCCTGGAGGAAAACGTCCAGTATGACTTCTACTATATCAAGAATCGCTCTTTGATAATGGATATATCCATCGTCCTCAGGACCGTTCCGGCGCTCCTTTCCAGGAAGGGGGCGTACTGATCGTGGAGGAAACCCGGAACGCGGCCCCCGATCGGACGGAGTCCCGCTTTCGGCGGGTGCGCGTGCTCGTGAGCGTGCCGCTGCTTCTGGCCGTGGGCTTCATCGCCTGGTATTTTATCCGGAGGCACTGGAGTGAGTTCATCGGGCTTGTGGACCTCTCGCCCGTGTATCTTGCACAGATGAGCGTCCTCATTGTACTCTTCCAGACAATCCTGGGGGTGAAGATCCGGGCGGCGACCCGGGCGTTCGACGTGCGCCTCGCCCCGGGCCAATGGTTCGCCGTGGCCCAGGTCAATTCGCTGCTGAACTACCTCCCTATCCGGGGCGGACCCATCGTCAGCGCCGCCTATCTGAAGGGCGCGTTCGATTTTGCCTACACCCGGTACGCGTCGGTGCTGGGGGCCGGTTTCGTGCTGACGATCATCGTGTTTTCGACGATGGGGTGTCTCGGGATCGTCGGCATGGCGGTATCGGGGGGAGAGATGCTCTGGGAGGTGCTGCCGGTGTATGCCGTCATGATCGTGGCCCCGTTGGGGATATTTCTCTGGATGGGGAAAAAAACAGGCGGCATCAGGAATAAAACGCTTGCCGGTTTCCGGGAGGGATGGGCGATCATCGCAGGCAACCGAACCTGTCTTTTGACCCTCATCATCGCCGACTGCTGCCTGGTGATGATAGACTCCCTGCGGATCATGCTTTCGTATCGGGTCGTCGGCGTCGATATCCCTTACCTCGCCGGGTGGGCCATGCTGCCCCTGGCCAACCTCGCCGGCGTTGCGAGCCTCGTCCCCGGGGGACTGGGGGTGAAGGAGGGGATCATGGGGCTCTTGTCTCAGGTGGCGGGCATCGGGTTCGAGACGGGCATCTACGCCACCGGCCTCGACCGGGCGCTTCTGCTGCTGTGGCTGTTGATTTTGGGCGTCGCGTCGATGATGGCGCTGGTACTGCGCCACGGCATACGTGATGAAAAATCTTGAAAAAAGGGGCGAATCTGTTATTGTATATATTTGATACCTTACCCTCAGGAGCGGCTCTTCGTCAATGAAACGGACAATTCTCTCGACCATCATTATGATCGTCCTGGTGGCGCTGGTTTTTACGGCCATCGTGCCGGTCCAGCGGCATCTGGACGGAAAAAAGCAGACATGGGAGGAACAGGAGGAGCTTCTCTATCTCCCGTCAGGAAGGGTGCTGCATATCGTCACCCTCGGGTTCGACCAGGTGGCCGCAGATATCATCTTCATCAAGATGATCTCGTATTTCGCGACCCACAGCGCCACGGACCATACCTACACGTGGCTCTATCACATGGCGGATATCATCACCGACCTGGATCCCTATTTCAGATTTCCGTATATATTCGCCGGTCTCATGCTGAATCTCGAAGCGAATCAGTTCGACAACGCCCGTCGCATTCTGGAGAAGGGGATGCTTGTCTATGGTGATGACTGGTATTTCCCCTTTCTTCTGGGTTTGAACTACCTCTTTCACGATGCGGACCTCAACAGGGCCGCCGATTACTTCGAGCGGGCGAGCGAGCTGGAAGGATCCCCCGAGTATCTCGCCCACTTCACCCAAACCCTGAGGACCCACGGGCTGTCGAAAGAGGCGACGCTGGCATACCTCTACCACCTCTACATGGAATTCGACATCCCGGAGATACGGGCCATCCTTGAACAGAGAATCCTGGAAATTGAAAGCGAGGGGTATAATGACTGAACATGCCGTGTACCTGAGAAGTGTCTTCAAGTCTTTTCATACCGGCTTTTTCATGAAAAAGACGAAGGCCCTTTCGGGGGTGAGCCTTGAGATACACAAGGGAGAGGTGTTTGGATACCTGGGGCCCAACGGATCGGGGAAAACCACCACCCTCAAGCTGATCATGGGCATCATCTTCCCGGATAAAGGGGTTATCAGGGTGATGAACCGCCTTCCGAAGGATATACTGGCGAAGGAAAAAATAGGATTTCTCCCGGAGAGCCCCTATTTCTATGAATACCTCACCGCCCGGGAGTTTCTCGATTTCTACGCCCGGCTGTTCAACCTCTCCGCGGCCGCCAGGAAGGACCGCATCAGGCGCCTGTTGGCGCTGGTGGGGCTTGAGGAAAAGGGAGATACCGCCCTGCGGCTCTATTCCAAGGGAATGCTCCAGCGCATCGGCATCGCCCAGGCCCTCATCAATGATCCCGAGCTGATTATCATGGACGAGCCGATGACGGGGCTGGACCCCCTGGGACGGGCGGAGGTGAAGCAGATCATCCACAGTCTCAAGGACCGGGGGAAAACCATCATTTTTTCCTCCCACATCCTGCCGGACGTGGAGGCCCTGGCCGATCGGGTCGGAATCGTCGTCAACGGCACCATCCGGGACGTGGGAAAGCTCGACGAGCTGCTCGGAAAAAGGATAAAGGCCATGGATATAACGGTTCGGGGCGGCGATGAGACGATGGTCGGGCAATTGAGCGACTATGCGGTTCTAAAGCGCTCGGTGGATGAGAGATACATCTTTTCGATCAAGAAGATGGATTACGTCAATAAGGTCATAGACATCGTGCGGTGGTTCGATGCGAAAATCGAGACGGTCGAGCCAATCAGGATGACCCTGGAAGAGCTGTTTATCAGTGAGATCAAGAAGGATGTGCCGTCATGAGGAGCTTCATTACAAAGGTCTGGGCGATCGGCGAAAACACGTTCAAGGAAGCCATTCGGGACAGGATCCTGTACAGTATCGTCTTTTTCGCCATACTGATCCTGATCATCTCCACCGTGCTGGATGTCGTGACGATCGGCCAGAAGACGAAGATCATCAAGGATGTGGGACTGGCGTCCATCTCGCTGTTCGGCGCGCTGATCGCCATTTTCGTCGGCATCGGCCTGGTGTACAAAGAGCTGGATAAGAGAACGATTTACACCATCGTGTCGAAGCCGGTGACGAGATTCCAGTTTATCCTGGGCAAGTACCTGGGCCTGGTATTCACGATCTTCGTGGAAGTGGCGGCGATGTCGGTCATTTTCTGTCTCATCGTCTTCTTCGAGAGCGGGAGCCTGGATCTTTTACTCCTGGAGGCAATCGCCCTGACCTTTCTTGAGCTGATGCTCATCTGCGCCGTGGCGATCTTTTTCTCTTGCTTCACAACGCCCATTTTGAGCGGCATGTTCACCCTGGGCGTGTATATCATCGGGCACCTGACCTACGATCTCTATGAATTCAGCGCCACTTTCAAGGGGACGGGGCTTGAGATTCTGCTGAAGGTGCTGTACTACGTGTTCCCCAACCTGGACAACTTCAATATACGCGGCAATGCGGTGCACGGGTTGCCGGTCAGCGCGGATTTTTTACTCTTTTCGATCATGTACGGCATATTGTATATTGTCCTGCTGTTTGTCGTTTCATCTTTTATCTTCAATAGGAGAGATTTTAAATAAATGAATGAATCAACGGAGTCATTGAGGATTTCCCGATTTCTCACGTTTGTGGTGGTGCTCCTGATCATGGTGCTCGGCCGGGTGTACGTGGGATCCGTTGTGGAATATAACCGGGCCCTGGAGGCGACCCGGGCCAACGATGAAATATCGGCCATTATCCACCACGGCCGGGCCATCAAGTGGTATGCGCCGCTGAATCCCTGGGTGGAAGGCTCCGCCGAAGCCCTCTGGGAGATCGGTGAATCCGCAGCGGAACGGGGTGACATGAAGACGGCGATATTCGCCATGGAGACCCTCAGGAGCTCGCTCCATGCCGCCCGGGGGCCCTTTACGCCGATGACCGATTGGATCGACCGCTCCAACCTGTGGCTTGCGGATCATGTTGCGGAAAAGTATCCGACAATCACCGAAGAAGAGGCCCTGAAGACACTCACGGAGCCCTCGGGACCGAATCGAGCCTGGTCGGTGCTGGTGGGCGTCGGGTTTGTGGGCTGGATACTGGCGCTGTTTCTTTTTATTTTCAGCGCATTTCCCATCTACGATGAGAAGAAGAACAAGAAGAAGACCTATTTTTCGATCATCGCCGCGGTGGTGTGTTACCTGATCTGGGTCATCGGGCTGTACCTGGCATAATACCGAAGGATTTGAAACAGGCGCGGCAGACCCCATATATAACGGCGCCCGGTTATCCCGAAGAATACCATGGGGCAGGCTCAAGGGATTTTGTATACCGGCGGCCCGGCACAGAGAGCCGGGCCGAATACTGATGTGGATGTTTCATGGATATTATCCTGTTTCTGCAAATTGCGGTCTTTTTTTTCGGGCTCATCGTCGGCAGCTTCCTGAACGTCTGCATCTACAGGCTCCCCCGGGAAAAATCGATCGTCCACCCCGGCTCGGCCTGCACCGAGTGCGGGGAGCCCATACGCTGGTATGACAATATCCCCCTGGTGAGCTTCGCCATGCTCCGGGGGAAATGCAGGGGCTGCAAAGCCCCCATTTCCTGGCGGTATCCGATCGTGGAGCTTGTAACGGGCTTGATATGCGCCGGGCTCTTCTATCTCTATGGTCCCTCGATCCGCTTTGCCGTCTATTTTCTCCTGAGCGCGTCGCTCATCGTGGTAACGATGATCGATATCGATTTTCAGATAATCCCCAACGGCATATCGATTCCGGGGATCCCCATCGGCTTTGCGCTGTCGTTTCTCAATCCGGATATCTCCTGGCAGCAATCGGCCCAGGGTATCCTCTTCGGGGGGGGATTCTTGGCCCTGGTCGCCCTCGGGTATTACCTGTGGACCAAGGAAGAGGGTATGGGGATGGGGGATGTGAAGCTCCTGGCGATGATCGGGGCGTTCCTGGGGGTGGGTGGTGTCTTTTTCACCATTATTTTTGGAAGCATTGTCGGGTCCATCGTGGGGCTATTCATGCTTATGGGCGACAGGGGGGGTAGAAAGATGAAAATCCCCTTCGGCCCGTTTCTGTCCCTGGGCGCCGTCTGTTTTGTGTTTTTTGGAAAAACCGTCATGGAGATGTACCTGGGTATGTTCTTACCGTGAAAACCATGAGGTCGTTTTGGGAAAATGTCTTGACCGAATATATATGAAAAGTTACAATAAAGTGTTTGAAAAATATGTCACATGACGGCATAACGGATGTTCCGGGGGTCCTGGTTGGACACGCCCAGGACTATGACGCCATGACCGGCGTGACGGTGGTGATGACTGCCGCCGGTGCAGTAGGGGGGATCGACATCCGGGGAACCGCCGCCGGAACCCGACAGGTGGACTCCCTCTCTCCACTGCATGTGGCGAATACCGTTCATGCCGTTGTCTTATCCGGCGGTAGCGCATTCGGCCTCTCCGCTTCCGGGGGCGTGCTTCGCTATCTTGAAGAGAGGGGCGTGGGGCTCGACGTGTTCTATGCCCGGGTTCCCATTGTGCCGTCGGCCATCATATTCGACCTGGGAATCGGCGATGCGACGGTGCGGCCCACCGAAGAGATGGGATACCGGGCGGTGGAGGCCGCATCGGTGGATGAGCGATCCCAGGGGAGTGTGGGCGCCGGGTGCGGCGCATCCGTCGGGAAGCTGTTCGGCACCGGTTGGGCCATGAAGGGGGGAGTGGGAACCGCCAGCGAATCCAACGACAAAGCGGTTGTGGGGGTCCTGGTGGTGGTGAACGCCTTCGGTGACATCCTGGACTGGGAGACCGGGAAAATACTTGCAGGAACCCGGGACCCGGAAGATCCCGGAAGCCTGATCGACACCGCGCGGAAAATTCGCCTCGGGCTTGATCGGGCCATGCCCCCCGGCCAGAACACGACCCTCGCCGTGGTGGCGACCAATGTGGCGCTCGCCAAGAGCGAGGCCGTAAAGCTTGCCCAGATGGCCCAGTCGTCCCTGGCCCGGGTGATATCCCCCATACACTCCACCTTCGACGGGGATATCGTTTTTGCCCTGTCGGTGCGGGACCCGGAGGAACCTGAGGGTGAGCCGGTCAGGGCGGGGATCAACACCCTGGCCCTCCTCGGCGAGCGGGCCCTGTTTCGGGCGGTCAAGCGGGCGATTACACATGCAGACGGCAGGGGTGTGGTGCCGTCATATCAGGATTTGCAGACGTAGCGATGCTGGAAGACAGGAAAAAAGCATTAGTCAGCGCATTGAAGGATGAAGACGCCGAGGTGCGCACTCAGGCGTCCGACGCCCTGTCCAAGCTCGAGGCCCTTAGCGATCTGGCCGATATCCTCAAGGTGTATAAGGATTCGTCCAAGCAGGACAAGCTTCGCTATATCTATTCTCTCTCCAAGATGAAACACGAAAAGGCCCTGGTCCCCCTCCTCTATTCCCTGAAGGATCCGGATGAGGATATACGCGCCGGCGCGATTCAGGCGATCGGGGATATCGGCAAGAAAAAAGGGGTGCCGGCGCTCCTTCACATGCTCAATGACCCGAGCGTCATGGCGAGGATAAAGGCGGTGGAGTCCCTGGGACTGATCGGCGAGAAGTCGGTGGCGGGGACACTGGTCAAGATGCTTCCATCGAAAAACGCCGAGCTGGATGAGGCCATCGTGACGACCCTGGGGATGTTTCGCCTGAAGGCCACCGAGCCGCTGTTGATCAAGATGATGCAGAGCAAGGCGCCGAATGTCCGGCGGGCTGCCGTGTGGGCATTGGGTGAGCTGGATATCTGATTTTCATAAAACAATGTTCTAAAAAACATTCAACGTGAGAGATCTGAGCAGAGCGTAAAAGAGCCCCGGGATTTTATCCCGGGGCTCTTTGCGTGTTTCCGGTGCGCCCGGCTCTGTGGGCGTTTTGTATCAGGATTCCAGTATCTGGTTGAAATCCAGGTTTCTCGCGATGGGGTCCACCTCGGCGATGATGTTGCGGAAGGGCTTCCCGGTTTCCATGTCCTTCTCGTTGAGGTCCACCTCCTTCGGCTCTTCCAGCTTCTGTCCGGAACTGTCGAGGATGATCTTCACCATCGGCGCCTCCTTCTTGGAGCCGTATCGGGTGACGTAGCCGATCTCGTTGGTATCGAGCCGGACCGTCGTGCCGATGGGATATCCTCCCATCATCTTCTCAAACGCCGCCAGCATGTTTCTGTCGAAGTCGTTGGTTTCCCGGGACATCTGCCGCATCAGTTTGATGGCCCCGGTGCAGGAGAGCGGCTTCTGGTACGGCCTGATGGTGGTGGCGGCGTCGTAGGTATCCGCGATGGCGACGATCTGGCTCTGGATGAGGGGGGTCACGTCCGATTCGTACTGCGGGTATCCCTTTCCGTTGGGTCGCATGTGATGCTCGAGCACCATCCTGATCATTTTTTCCGTCATCCCCTCGCGCTCGGCAAGCAGCTCCGCGCCCAATTTCGGGTGCTGCCGCATCATCTTCCACTCCTCTTCGGTGAGCTTCCCCGGTTTTTTGAGCACTTCCAGGGAGGTTTTTATCTTGCCGATGTCGTGGAGCAGTCCCGCCATACCGATATCGGTGATTTCATCTTCCCCGTAGTTCAGCTCCTCGGCCAGGGAGATGGCCAGGATACAGACGTTCACCGAATGGGAGAAGAGGTAATCGTCGAAGTTCTTGATCATGGACAAAGACAGCAGGATATTTTTATCAATCAGGATGGAGTTGACCATCCCCTTGACCGATCGCTTGCTCTCGAAGATGTTGAGCACGTTGTCGTGCTGGACATCGTCCAGCACCTGCCTGATGGAGCCGATGGCGTCGAAATAGGCTTCCTTTGCCCGCTCGTTGAAATTGATATCCTTGATCAGGATATTCTTCACGCGGTTCTGTTCCAAAAGCAGGGTCAGGTTGTCCGAGGTGAGGGTCTGCTTGTCGCCTCTGAGGATATTGAGAAACGGGATAAGCTCATCCTGTTTCAACCCGTTCTTGATAATGATCAGCTCGATCCCTCGCTGCTGCATCAGCTTGACGAAAGACTTCGAGGACACATCGCTTTCGTACACCGGTATGCCTTCAAGAATCGGGATGTTTCGGGTGACGGCGATGATGATACGGTTTTTATCCCCGATGAGTGTCTGGATGATGGTGTAGAGGTCGTCCAGGGATTTTGAAACCGATGGGTGGTCGGGTGAATAGAGTTTGAGGCTGGAAATAGCCGCACTCATTATCTTCATCGCTTCGATGAAGTTGGTTTTTGTCTGCTTTTCAGTCTGTAATGTGCTCATAGTCGTAACCTATGTTGGCCAGGCAGCTTTCCGCCGCACGTCTGATGGTTCGGTCCCGCTTTTTCGTCGCCGAAACAAGATATGCAACAGCCTCGTCGCCGCCGATCCGTGTGAGCGCTTTCGCCGCGGAGATTCTGAGGTCTTCGTTTCTGAGCCCTCCCAGGAATTCGCCCTTCAACAGGATTTTTCCCAGGGTGTCGATCGATTCCTGGGACTTCAGACGCCCCAGGTTGTTGATGGCCTCTTTCCGCAACTCATAGTTGCGATACAGGATATCCCGCTTTCTGGCGATCTCCACCAGCGGTTTCGTGGCCATCGTGTCTCCCAGGACGCCCAGGGCGTTGATGATGATGATCGCCTGCTGCGGCTCGGCGTCTTCAAGAAGCTTGAGGAGAAAAATCGTTACCTGTTTGCCGCCTATTTTCGTGAGGGCGTGAATCACCTCACGACGAATCCTGACTTCGTCGTGGTTTATGATGCGCATCAGCGGTCCCAGGGAGCGCTCGTTTCCGAGATGTCCCAGGATCGTGATCATGTTTCTGACGACGTACCAGCGATCATCGCTCAGGTGTGATTCCACCGGGATGCGGGCATGATCACCGAAGCTGATCATGAGTTGTATCAGGCTCCGGCGCTCGAAGGCGTTTTCGCTTTCGATGAGCTTGCCGAGGACCGGCTCCATGGCGTCTTCACCGATGATTTTAATCAGGGCGCCGTATTCGACTGTATTGACCTCATCCCTGTTGCAGTACATGTCAACTGCGGCATTGATGACGTCGGTGTTGATGGAGCGCTTGATCGCCTTGATGCTGAGAACCTGAAGCTCCCGGGGCCGCTTCTTTTTTGGCAGCACTTCCTTCGTGATGCCGATGAGTACGTTGAGCAGCTCCTCGGTCTTCGCCTCGGCAGCCAGCTTTTCGGAGAGCTTCACCAGGTTGAGCAGGATCTTGCGGTATTTTTTCGGGTCTTTTTCCTGGGCAAGGGAGGAGAGATACAGGTCGATCTCCAAGCGGAGCTCTTTTTTCTCCTCCGCCTGGAGGTCGGGCATCTCTTCCGGCGGTGGCGGTGGAGGCGCCGGCTCACCCTCTTCGAGTGCATCGTCGCCCCCTTCCTGTTTGCTCTTGGCGAGGTTTTCGTAGTCCGCTTCCTTGACGGAGATGTTCTTCAGGTTGTTGCTCAAGAAGAGGGTCTGCGCCCCGCCTTCATTTCTGAAGTCCCTGCTGTCCATGTTGAGAAGATCGACGAAAATCTCCATCTCGCTGATGGTCAGGTCCTGTTTGAAGATCAATTCGCTGATGTTCTTGAGGGTGAGCTCTCGAAAGAGTTTTTTATTCGTCTCGGCGTCGCCGCCGATGGGGATGTCGTTGTATTTCAGGTTTTTCTTGCCGACCGTCAGGCAGAATTCGTGTTCCTCTTCCAAAAAAGATCGGAAAACGTGGTAGGCGTTCACCAGCACTTTTTTTCTGGTAGGGTGCCCATGTGGATACATGAAGCTGCTGCGCTGTGCCTTCAGCAGTTCAACCAGCAGAACTTCAACGTGTGGATTGTTAGGCGTTGTGTTGTCAACTACCATTGGACCGGCTTGCATAAGGTAACAGGTTGAAATATATGTTCAGTATCTGAGTATAGCGTCTTTCCTTCGATCCGGATAGTGTATGAGTCTCCCTCTCAGGCGCTTCTTTCAATAACATAATCGGCAATGCCCATCAGGGCCTGTTTTTCTTCCGAGTCCGCGAGGTGCGAGAGCTCTTTCTTCGCATCTTCGACGTATACCGAGGCCCGCTCCAAAGAGTAGTCTATTCCTCCATGTTCCCGAACCAGCCGGGCGATATCCCGAAATTCATCACCGGAAAGGGTGTCCGCATGAAAAAGCTCGGTGACGAACATCCGCTCCTCACTGCTCATCCGGGTCAGGGCGTATATCAGCGGAAGCGTCGGCTTCCTCTCGGTAAAATCTTTTCCGACCGGTTTCCCGATATCGCTCTTTTGGGAAACATAGTCCAGCACGTCATCGACGATCTGGAAGGCCATTCCCAACCCCTCGCCGAAGCGGACGAGTCTTTCTTCGTCCTCGGCGGTGGCGTCGCCCAGGATGGTCCCGATACGACATGCGGCCGATATCAATATCGCTGTTTTATTATATATGACTTTTAAGTAATCATCCTCTGTGATATCGATTCGATATCCGAGGCTGATCTGGAACATCTCCCCTTCCGACATCTTCTTGGTGGTTTCCGAGACGATTTCCAGGATTTTCAGCTTTCCGGTTTCCACCATGATGGAAAAAGCCTGGGAGATGAGAAAGTCACCCACCAGGATACTCGCCTCGTTCCCCCACAGCCTGTTGACCGATTGGACACCCCGGCGCATATCGGCCTTGTCCACCACATCGTCGTGGAGCAGCGTGGCCGTGTGTATCAGCTCGATCACCCCCGCCAGGGGGAGATACAGCGTGCGATCGCCGTGAAAGAGGCGCGCACAGAGTATCAACAGCGACGGGCGAAAGCGCTTTCCACCGGAAAAGAAGAGGTGACGGCCGATTTCGGGAATCAGCGTGACATCGGAAGCGAGGTTCCCGACCAGTTCCGACTCCAGGGCCTTCAGATCATCCTCTATGACTGAAAATGTTTCTGTCATGGGCGAGTATCAGAAGGGGATATCGTCATCGTCGGGCGGGCCCGGAGGACCTGATGCAGGTCCGCTTCTTCTGTCCTGATTGTAGTAATCGTTGTTGGAGTCGGGATAGCCGTCCGAGGTCCTCCCACCGGGGCTTCCTCCTCCCAGCATGACCATCTCCCGGGCGACGATCTCTGTTGTGTATCGCTTGTTGCCGTCCCGGTCGTCCCATGACCGTGTCTGAATTCTACCCTCTATATAAACCTGCTTTCCCTTGGAAAGGTACTCCCCGCAGATTTCTCCCAATTTTCCCCATGCCACAATCCGGTGCCACTCGGTGCGCTCCTGCTTTTCGCCGGAGGCGCGGTCTGTCCAGCGCTCGTTCGTTGCGACGTTGAATGTTGTCACGGCGGTGCCGCTTGCCGTGTAGCGCACCTCAGGGTCCGCTCCCAGGTTCCCAACCAGAATGGCTTTGTTTACTCCGCTCACCGTTTATCCAGTTCTCTCAAAAGAAATGATATAAAATATCAATCGACCGATCCGACATGTATCGGTCAACGGCCTGTTCGGGGTTAGCATCACGCTCTGTCTTCAGGGCGCGGGGAGGAATCGTGCATCACGTCGTCATCGTCACTTTGATGCCTCTGTCATCCCTCTCCCTTTTTCATTTCCTGCTTTCGATCCCCAGATATTGATAAAATTTATTGTATCATGTACGTTTTTTTAGTCAAGTTTTTAAAACGAATCGAATCCATCGAGCTTGACAGTCGACGCCGCATTGCCTATAATTACTTTAATGAATGACTCATCTATATCGGATCCTCGTTGGGATACCCTGACGACCGATGATGCGGCGGTAAAGGATCTCATAGCCGCCCTGAACCGGACATATTCACTTTCCATTTCACAGATAACCGCCTCTCTCCTGGTACACCGGGGGTTTACCGATCCTGTGGATGTGTACCAGTTTCTCTTCCCAGACCTCTCCCAGATGCCCGACCCGTTTTTGATGTCGGATATGGATCGGGCGGTGTCGACGATACTTGACGCCGTCTCGTCCGGGAAGCGCATATGGGTGTACGGCGATTACGACGTGGACGGGATCACGTCCGTCTCCATCATCGTCCTTTTTTTTCGCTCTCTGGGAGTCGATATTTCGTATTACATCCCCGACCGCGTGTCCGAGGGATACGGCCTGAATGAAGACGCCGTCAAGAGCATCGCCGACCGGGGCGCCGACCTGATCATTACCGTCGACTGCGGCATATCGAATCACCGGGAAATCGAGCTGGCCAAGGACCTGGGGATCTCCGTGGTCGTCACCGACCATCACGAGGTTCCCGATACCCTCCCCGACGCCGCGGCGGTGCTGGACCCGAAACGGCCCGACTGCCGATTTCCCCACGACAACCTCGCCGGCGTGGGCATCGCCTACAACCTGCTGGTGGGCGTGCGGGCCCGCATGAGGGACGAGGGGATGTTCGATGAGCTCCCGAACCTGAAGCGTTATCTCGACCTGGTGGCCCTGGGAACGGTGGCGGATATCGTCCCATTGGTGGGTGAAAACCGGCTCTTCGTCAAATACGGGCTGGTTGAGCTCAATGAGAGTGATCGGCCCGGAATCACGGCCCTCAAGGAGGTGTGCGGCATCAGGGACGTGGGCACCTCGGAGATCAGCTTTCGCCTTGCGCCCCGGATCAACGCCTCAGGAAGGGTCGGCAGCGCAAACCAGAGCGTGAAGCTTTTAACCACCGATGATTACGCCGAGGCCCTCTCCATCGCCCGGGACCTGGACCAGGACAACCGCACGCGCCAGGAGATGGAAGAAGGGGTGCTTCGCCAGGCCCTGGAGGCCATCGATCAAGAGCGCCTCGATGAGCACTGCTCCATCGTACTTGCTTCGGAGGAGTGGCATCCGGGGGTCGTGGGGATCGTCGCGTCCCGGCTGGTGGATCGATTTTACCGCCCGATCATCTTGATGTCTCTCTCCGACGGGATAGCCAAGGGGTCGGCCCGGAGCATCCGGGGATTCCACATCTACCAGGGATTGACGAAGCTGGAAGAGTTTCTCATCGGATTCGGGGGCCATCAATACGCCGCGGGGCTCTCCATGGAGAAGGGAAACATCTCGGAGTTTCGGGATCGCTTCGACGAGGTGGTCCGGGAGATGACCTGCGAGGAGGATTTCATCCCCACCGTGCAGATCGACGCGGAGATCGCCCTCTCGGACATCCACAAGCGAAACCTGCTGCACGAAATCAAGCTGATGATGCCCTTCGGCGCCGGAAACCCGGAGCCGCAGTTTCTCACCCGATGCATGATGGTGAAAGAGGCCCGGATCGTGGGGAGAAACCACCTGCGGATGGTGTTTAAGGACGACAAGATGAACTGGGACGCCATCGCCTTCGGGTTCGGCAGGCTTTTGAATAACCCGATCGATACCGTGGACGCGGTGTTCGCCATCCGGGAAAACCGATGGCACCGAGGCGGCTCCTGCGAGCTGCATATCAAGAACATCAAGGTGGAGTAGGCCGGGGCGGGGCGGGGTGTCTCCCCGTCAGGCTCGGTCGGCCAGGGTCCGGGTCCGGTCGATGAAGTCGCTTCTGACCAGGTATTCGAGGGTATCTCCCGAGAGGATCATCCGGTTCGGATCGGTCCGGGCCGCCCGCATTCCCGCCTCGAGAAACGCCTCCCGCGCCGGGACATCGTCACCCAGGAAATCATGGATGATACCCCGGATCTGGCACTTCGCCGCATACACCGCCTCCCGAACGGGGCCGTCCGGCGCCTGATAGACCGAGAGCCCCCGGCGATAGAGAGGAGCGGGATCCCCGCCCGTCGCGGTCCGGGCCTTACCCAAGAGAAACCACGCGCGAATGTCCCGCTCACTCTCAGGTATCGAATCAACCCAATGCTCGGCGTCTTCCGGTTTGTTTGTGTGCATCAGGCAGAGCGCCAGATCGGAGGCAATATCGATGCGCTCGGGCTTCCGGGAGAGGGCCGTCTCGAAGTGCCGGGCGGCGTCAGAAAAGCGCCCCCGCTCCATCTCGATGAAGCCCACGGCGTCGTGGGCGACCGGGTTGTCCGGGTCGGTGTCGATGATTTTATTGAAGTATGCTATGCTTTCATCGAGGCGTCCCAGCTCGTACAGGAGCAGTCCCGCGTGTCCCCATGCCGGGGGATTCTCCGGTGCATGCTCCAGCATTTTCATGAAATAGTCCAGTGAGCGTTGAAAAAACGCCGTGCGGTGGGCGTGCTCATCCGGTGTGCCGGCGATGGGTGATTCGATGCTGCGTGGATTGCTCATGAGTGATATCTCGATGTTTTACCGTATAGGGTGGTGATTGTATATCGTATGGATGTCTGTGTCAAAGGGTTTCGGGGCGTGTGAGGGGAAGCATTTTTCTTGCACTGGGGCTCTTTTGATGATAGAAACAGAGAATTTCAAAAAGGGTGAACAGCATTATGATAGAACTGGATTTTGAGAAGTTTCAGGGCCTTGTGCCGGCGGTTGTCCAGGATTACACCGACGGCCAGGTCCTTATGGTCGGCTTCATGAACCGGGAGGCCTGGGAGCGAACCCTTGCAGAGGGAGAGATGGTCTATTACAGCCGCTCCCGGAACACGCTGTGGAAGAAGGGAGAGACCTCCGGCTATGTCCAGAAGGTCAAGGACATCTACGTCGATTGCGATGACGATACGCTCCTGATTAAGGTGGAGCAGATCGGCGGCGCCGCGTGCCACACCGGATACCGCACCTGCTTTTATCGAAGAGTAGTTGATGGAAGACTGGTCGAGGAGGGAACGCCCGTATTCGATCCCGATGACGTATACAAAAAATAGACCCGACGGCGGAAGAAGACCCGGTGCCCGGCATTCGGCGTCGGGTCTTCTTTTTATCCACCCCGCCGCATGGAAGCGACGCGTGGGGGCAGGGATGCGCCCTGTATCCCGCGCACGGGGAACGGAGAGATAAACAAGATTTGGAAAATAGTGTATAATAGATAAAGATACCTCTATATAACAATGTCAAATGCGGGCGGTCATACCCCGTGGTTTTTTCCGCACATTGTATGCGCGGCAGTATGTATATACAACAGAGAGCAAACCGGCAATGGAGTATCGATCATGACTGAACAGGAAAAAACCGTTACCAATATCTCCATCAGGGCCACCTATGATTCCCTGGAGGACATTGTGGGGGCCCGGGCCCGGGATATGATTTTCAGAAGCGCCGACATGGGGCACGTGCTCGAAAATCTTCCCGAGTATACCTGGGAGAAGAATTATACAAACGCCGAGCAGGTTATCCTGTATTATAAGACAGTGGACCTGGTGGGACCGGTGGGCGCCCAGGGTATCCTCCGGCAGATGGGATACAAGAACGCCGAGAAGACCGACCAGGTACTTCACCTGCTCGATCAATTCAAGGACCTGCCCCCGGAGGAGCGACTGTATAAGGGCTTTGAGCTGCTCAAGACCGCCATCAACCGGGGGACCGTAGAAAATGGAATTGAGGGGAATCCTCAGTTCAACGTGCATGACTGCACGATGTGCAAGGGCGTGACAAGCACCAAACCCTATTGCTCCCAGTATGCCGGTGCGCTCCAGTATTTCGTCGATCAGGCATACGGCAAGGGAATCTATCAGATGATCGAAACGAAGTGCAAGGCCGTCGGCGACGACACCTGCCTGTTCGAATTGAGAAAGAGATAGCCGCCGGGCGTATTCCAGCGGGTGCCCGGGATCTGATTCTCCGGTGGATGGGCTCCGGGGATATCCGGGTGCTCGTAGCGTGCGTGTGCGTTCCGGACGGCGTTACGAACCGGTCGCCGTGGGATTGGAACGAACGAAACGGATGATATTCAGCATGGAGTACGACCGATTATGAAGGTGGACCTGCCCGAGCTCCTCTGGTACGGAAACACAACCCTCACCATCGACCTCCCCGACGACTGGGACGTGACCCTGCATCCCATGCGGGGGGCGTCGTCACCGCCCCTTTCAACCGACGAAATGAAACAGGCCCTGGCATTACCCTGGGGCTCTCCCCGGCTTTCGGAGCTGGCCCGGGGGAGACAAACCGCCGTCATCGTCTTCGACGACATCACCCGACCCACCCGGGTGGGGGAGATCGCGGAGCTCGTCATAGAGGAGCTCATCGCCGGGGGCATCGACGAGGAAGAGATCACCTTCGTCTGCGCCCTGGGAAATCACGGCGCCCATACCTCCCACGAATTGAGGATGAAGCTCAGCCCGGAGATTCTCGAGCGCTTTCGCGTCTTCAACCACAACGCCTATGAGCACTGCGTATTCATGGGGGAGACCTCCCGGGGGACGAAGGTCCTCATCAACCGGGAGGTGGCCGGGGCCGACCTGAAGATCGGCATCGGCTGCGTGACGGCCCATGCCAACACCGGCTTTTCCGGCGGCGGAAAGATCATGCTTCCCGGCGTGGCCCATATAGACAGCGCCGCCTACTATCACATCCAGGTCCACGGCACGGCGCCTGAGACCTGCGGCCTGGGCCGCTTCGACGACAACGTCATGGAGGCGGACATCCGGGAGGCGGTGGTGCTGTCGGGGTTGGATTTCAAGGTGGATGTCCTGGTCAACGGCAGGGGGGAGACGACGGCGCTCTATTGCGGAGACGTTTTGGCACAGCACGACCGGGCGGTGGCGGAGGCCCGGGGCTTCTACGCCCTGGATCCCCCGCCGGAACATCGCGACGTCATCGTCTCCAACGCCTTCATCAAGGCGAACGAGCTGTTCATCGCCGTGGCCCTGGGGGACCAGGCCCTGGAGGGGCGTCCCGGCACGGTGGTGGTCATCGCCAACGCCCCCGAGGGGCAGATACCCCACTACTTCCAGCGGAGCTTCGGCAGGGACTACGGCGGCCGGCACTATCCCATCGCCCGGATCCGGGAGGGGCTCGAGGTCATCCTGGTGGCGCCCCATTACGACAGAACCTTCACCGACTGGATAGAGAACCGGGAGGCGATCACCCGGGTCGCCTCGTGGGAGGAGGCGAGGCGTTTGTTGGAGGCGTTGTACGGCCCCGGCACCCGGGCCGGGGTGATCCCCAACGGCACCATTTCGTATATCAGAAAGTAGCAGGGGCGCAGGCCTATTTCCGAGGGGGGTCGGTCGGCCCGTCCGCCCCGGATCGCCCGAACTCCGCCGGGGCAGGATCCCCGGTGCACGCTCATTTTATCCGGGGAGGGGACGGGGGAACCGTCTCGGCGGTCGCCCCTGGCTCATCATAGTATACTGAAACAGAATGAGCGGGGAACGGGGTGCCGCTTCCCCTGGGGCGACGGGAGCGAAGATGGAATACGGGGTACAGACGGGAGGGAATGAACAGATGCCAGATGAGTATGACGTCATCGTCGTGGGTACCGGCCCCGGGGGCGCCACCGTGGCCCGGGAGCTGGCCCGCCGGGGAAAATCGGTGCTGATGCTGGAGCGGGGCGGCAGGTTCAACTTCGTGGGGAACACCCTCGCCATGGCGGCGATGTCCAAGCGTTTCGGCCTGACCATGAGCCGGGAGAAGAAATGGGTGGTCAGCGTGCACAACTACGGCGGCGCCTCCAATTTTTCCGCCGGGGCAGCCGCAGACCCGCCGGCGTCGGTGTTCGGCCGGGTCTCCATCGACCTGGCGGCGGAGGCCGCCTGGGCCCGCCGGGAGCTGGGAGTCGGCCCCCTGCCGGACGAGCTGGTGGGAGAGCCCACCCTTCGCATCCTGGAGACCGCGAATGACCTGGGGTATCACTGGACTAAGCTGGACACCTTCATCGACCCCGAGACGTGCAGGGAGGGATGCGGCGACTGCATGCTGGGGTGCCGGTATGACGCCAAGTGGACCTCCCGGGTCTTTGGCGACGAGGCGACGGCCGCGGGGGCGACGCTTCTGCTCCACGCCCGGGTGGACCGGGTGCTGTCTGAAGGGGGGCGGGCCGTGGGGGTGGAGGGGAGCCGGTTCGGGAGGCGGGAGAGGTGGCGGGCGAAGGCGGTGGTGCTGTCGGCGGCCCTGGGAAGCCCCGTCATCCTCAAAAACAGCGGGATTTCCGAAGCGGGCCGGGGATTCGCGTGTGACTTTCTCTCCTTCGTCGGGGGGGTCGTCCCCGGCATGAACACCCATAACGCCAACCCGATGACCGTGGGCACCCTGGAGCACTACGAAAACGACGGATTCATCATCGTCCCGGTGTTTCCCGGGTGGGCCGCCTTCGCCATGCAGCTCTTCTTCATGGGGCCGAGATACCTTGCCAGATTTCCGAACCTGTGGCGCTATACCGGCATAATGGTCAAGATAAGGGACGAGCTCGCCGGGGCCATCCACTCCGACGCCGATTTCTCCAAGCCGGTCACGAAGCGGGACAAGAAGCGCCTCGACAAGGGCGTCGACATCATCTCCCGGATAATCCGAAAAATGGGGGCGAGGGACGACTCCATCTTCACACTGGACCCCTTCGGCGCCCATCCCTCGGCCTCCTGCCGCATCGGCGAGGTGGTGGACGAGAACCTGGAGACCGAGTTACCGGGCTGTTTCGTGTGCGACTCCAGCGTCTTCCCGGAATCCCTGGGGCTGCCGGTGGTGCTCACCGCCGTCTCCCTGGGAAAGAGAACGGCGGACATCCTGGAGGCCCACCTCTCATAATATATTGAAATATTACTCAACCGCCCGCCCGCCGTCCCCGCCGATCGAAGAATCTACAGGTCCGTGTAGAGGAATGTCAGCTTGAGGATGCGCTCGGTCTTCTCGGTGACCTGGTAGCGCCGGTCCACCGTGTATCCCACCACCCACACGGGCGCATCCCCGCAGGCGACGATGGGGATGGAGTCCCTGAGGGACCGCTCCACCTTCCGGTCGATGAAATACTCCTTCAGTTTCTTTGAGCCGACACCGCCCCCGGGGCTGATGCGGTCGCCGGGGAGACGGCCTCTGACCGAGAGGGGGGCGTCGACGAGGTCGGCGTCCAGGTAGGCGAAGTCGTCCGCCCGATCGATGCGGGAGAATATCCCCTCGGGCGGTGTCGCCGGGCGCTTTTTCGTGCCTTTCTTTCGCTCCACGAATTCGGCGGAGAGGGTCGCGTTCCAGCCGTCAAGCTCTGTGCTGCCGGGGACCGCGACGCTTACCGGCTCTACGGGATCGCTCTCGGGACAGGCGACCGTGATCTTCAGGCCGTCGTAGCTCCTGACGGCCCGCAGTCCGCCGGGCAGATCGATGGAGCGCTCCCCCCGGGAGGGGCCGGAGACCAGGCGGCAGACCGCCTGGATGTGGGCATCGGTGATGCGCGGCGAGGGTCTCCCGTCGTCCGCGGCGTCGTATATCAGCTTCTTGACGACCTCCTTTTTTACGCCGTCGGGCAGCCCATCCAGCTCCCGGGCGGAGAGCGCCGCCCCGGACCGGGTCCGGTTTATCAGGACGTTCGCGGCGGCATCCATCGACGCATACATCTCCCTAAGCCGGACTATCGCGTCGGCGATGTGCTCCTGTGCCCGGGGGTTGACGGCGAGGAGAGGGGGGACGATCTCCCGGCGGATGCGGTTTCGGGTGTAGGCGTTCGAGAGGTTGGATGAATCCTCCACCCACGGGATTCCCCGCTCCAGAAGAAATGCCTCGATCTCACCCCGGGTCACGTCGATCAGCGGGCGGATGTAGGGCGGATCCCACGGGCTGATGCCCGAAAGCCCCTGGGGTCCGGATCCGGTGACCAGGCGCATCAAAAAGGTCTCCACGTTGTCGTCCCGGGTGTGGCCGGTGGCGATCTTCCGGGCCCCCGAGACGTCAAGGGTTCTCCTGAAGAAGGTGTCCCGGACCGTCCGCCCCGCCTCCTGGACGCTCACCCCCTCCCGCGTGGCGACGGTCTTGACGTTGACGTGGGTTACGTGGAGGTTGAGGCCGAGGAACCGAGCCAGGGCGACGGCGTGCTTTTCGTCCCGCTTGGATTCGCCGCCCCGAAGACCGTGGTTTACGTGGGCCGCCTCCAAAGTGATGCCGTATTCCCCCCGGAGCTCCGCAAGAATCACCAGCAGGGCCGTGGAGTCCGCGCCGCCGGAAATCGCCGTGATCACGATGTCGCCGGGCGAGAGCATCCCGTGGCGGTCGATTGACTCCCTGGCGAGGGTGAGAACATCCCGTTTCATGGGCGTAGTATACCACAACGCACACCGGAATACATCTTGTGTGCCCGAATGCCCGGTGAGACCGCACCGATATGAGCAGGACATCGCTCATTCGATTGGCTTATGCGGCTTTAATTGAACAGCGGGAGCTGTGACGACGTAATGCATCGTTTTCGTCAATGATGTGCAAAAAATTGTACACAAAACGCAAATTTTTTTGCACACCTAATATTCTGTAATAACAGCGTTTTTTGCTGATTGGTAAAAATCGCCTTCGGAAGAAATGACATTTTTCATCATGAAGCGGTTTCAAGGGGGTATACCGGCGGACGAGACGTAACATACTGAAAACAAAGGACATATGCACTGCAAAAAAACTGGGAAAACGACAACTCTGGCACGTGGATTGCAATATCAATTGGCACGCACACTATGAAAACACCATGAAAAAACTATCGTTTGGTTTTTTTAT
>Ga0180432_10001425_pt1 | contig 37914 bp, 60 predicted proteins | sample SS_ome_10_FD_132414 | JGI IMG/M metagenome (GOLD analysis project Ga0180432, IMG submission 132414) | Hypersaline lake sediment archaeal communities from the Salton Sea, California, USA - SS_1_MS_2 metaG | ecosystem: Environmental > Aquatic > Non-marine Saline and Alkaline > Hypersaline >... | reverse complement strand
TGGCTATATGCCATGGGATGATTCTGCCAAGGGGCATGGCAGGGCTGATGTGCTTATATGTGCTAGGTGCTTAGGGCTAATGGAAAAGTTAAGGCTTTCCTCTGTGTGCCGCTTAGTTACCCTGCACCGCCTTAATACTGCTGGCCCTGTATTCATGAATAGGAAAGGAGAAAACAAATGAGGTACTTACTTATCATACTATTACTCTCTGCCTGTGGCAGGGAGCACTTACCCCCTATCGGTGATACTGGCAGTAATGACGCCACATCTGAGGGTATCACTATGATTAAAGTAGCTTGTAGGCAGGACTATGGGAATACCTATTTCCGGTACATAGCTATCATTTATCCTAACGGGGATAGTGATGTGTACTGTGGTTTAAACTGGCTTGGGGAGAATAGATTATATCTTAGTAATGAGCATCACTGGGCCAGGGAGAATGCCTGCACTCTGCAAAGATCCCCCACCTCTTATTGGGCCTTTACCAGAAATGGCGCGGATATGAAAGCTGAGCATGTGGGTGGCGTGGCTGAAGAAGATCCTGGTAGTAATCCGCCCATTATGATACCCGCTGAGTTTACTTTCCAAAACTGCACCACAGAATCATGGGATGATGAGTATTGGTATAATAGGTATTATCCCTTTAATGAGCATTTACTATAGGGGGTATAAAGTGGCGGCACCCAAAACTGTTAAGAATCTGCTTAATGAATGCCTTGACCTGGCTTATAAAGAGGATATAGATGATGGCCTGCGTTTAGCTAAGATAATAGGCCGATTACACACCCTTTACTTCTGGGCACACGGAACTAATTCGATTTCCAGGCTGCTATCAAATCTTAAAATAGTAGATGGCGAATTAGAGAAAAAAGCTAAACACAGGCGGCGGAAAAAATGAAGCGTGATAGAGACATACACTTTAAGATAAACCGGGCAGAGCAGGATGATATGATAGAGGCTCTAAAGATATTGAATCACCAACTTAAGGCTATGGGCTGCCCGCCCATTACTAGCTATCATAAAGGCTGGTATCATCTGGCTCTGCTCGGTATCAAAAAACTACGTGAGGGGGCCAACCGGGGTAGGTCCGTCACCCCCTAGTCTTTCATGTATTTGAAAACCAAATTCACAAAAGCCTGCATTCTGGCTAAATAATCCTGGGCTATTAATTTGGCAAGCGCTATAAGCCATCTCTCTCCCAAATCCAGCTTAGGATCTTCTAGGGCACTATCCCTCAGTGCCTGTTTGGCCAAGTCTTTCAATAATCTGCTTTGATCCTTCGGCATTTGGATAACCTTTCCTAATCAGATAACCCTCAAACTGAGTATGGCTAGTAGTAAAAGGAGCCCATATAACACTATCACTAGAAAAAAGGGTTTGAGGTTCGCCCAATATTTCATTGATGCGGAGACAAATAACCTTAAGCTCATCAGGATATAGTGGTCTAGTCTCATCATGATCTAGCACCTCAATTCCTGCCAAATCTTTTGGCTCTATAATCACTTCTTTTTACCTCTGTATACGGGCTTACAGTCTAAAATCAAATGTGATTCTGGATACTGCTCATATTTCATTTTAACCAGATCTTTCATCTCCTGGGTATTAAGTTTTTCTATGCGTTTTCTTTCACATGGGCATATGGGCTCTGAACAGTAATGGCACAGTGTCCAAGTACATTCTGCCTCTTGTGTTTTGGATTTGGCAAATACCATAAGGCTAAAGAGCACAGCTAAAATGGCTAGTAGCCATACAGCGCCATCAATGTGTGCGGCTATTTTTTTCATCGGCTAACTCCTTAGCAGCGCTTTCCATTTCCTGCCACCACTCGGAAAAATGTGTCAGTATCTCAAACATGAGATCTTTAGCAGGGTCTTCCCATATAATCTCTGAAAACTTTTTAGGATCTGGCCTGCCACGCTTGACTAGTATGTGCATACCACCCACATAGTTTTTACTCTGCATAGCTCTAATTACTTCTTCTTTTGTCATTTTTTAATTCTGCTTCTCCAAAGCCTAAAGCCATATTTTAATATTTTAATCCGTATCTGTATTTTGGCAGCGGCAGCATCAGCGGCAGCATAAGCAGCATCAGCGGCATAAACGGCAGCAGCAGCGGCATAAGCGGCATAAGCGGCAGCATAAGCGGCATAAGCGGCATAAGCGGCAGCATAAGCAGCATAAGCAGCATCAGCGGCAGCATAAGCAGCAGCAGCGGCAGCATAAGCAGCATAAGCAGCATCAGCGGCAGCATAAGCAGCAGCTCTATTCTTTTTAGTGTTTCTTTTTAATACTTTTTTGGCTGAGGCTATTGCCCGCCCTGGAATTTTATTTTCGGGATATTTTTTCTCATAAATATTCAAAACCTGCTCTGCCGCATAAATGGCATATTGTAGTTTTTGTTTTTTGTTTAATAGCCTGACTATTATCCAGTTGCCCCATCCGAGCCTTTCTTTCTTTCTAAAGCCTTCTTTAAATAAAGCTTCTATATCTTTATTAGGCTGGGTCTCAAGCCAATCAATGGCAGATTGACATGCGCCTTGTTTTTTGAGCCATTTGCCAGTTAGAGTTTTCATTTTTTAAATTCCTGTATATGACTGCATAATTCATCAAACTGCCTCACAGTCAATTCATTAAGGCTTGTACAGCCGCAAAGGCTGCTCATAGCATCCTGTACCTCTGCCATATCCCAGCCACATTTCTGGGCTACCTCAAGTATAGTTTGGGCTCTTTCTTTAAGCATCTCTTGATCTTCTTCAGCAGGACCTTGCTGCCTCAAAGCCAGCACCCTATCTATTTGAGCCATAAATTTTAAAGCGTATTGGGATCTTTGTGGCTGCTCATGTAACCACTGCCTCATGCTAGCTAAGTCCTTACTCTCTATTTCTTGAAACTTTTTGCCTCTATATTTTTTCCCAAATTCAATCACCCATTCTTCTGGATTATCTCCCTCATCTACAGGCTGAGAATCTACTGCTTGTGGGGCTGGCTCTTGTGGTGTGCTCTGTGCCATTTCCTCTGCTGAATATAGGCCACTGGTCTCGGTGGGAAATGCTTTTCTAAGGGCTAGGCTCTCTGCACATTTGGCTAGCATTACCTCTGGCATCTTGGCCCACATAAACATGGGAGCCCCTTGCTTATCTGTTTGCACATAGCTATCCCACTTGGCTACACAGCACAGAGGCTCTTTAAAACCTTTCTTGTATACACCCACTTTAGCAGCTAATGGTGGGGCTTTTTCTAGCCACACATCTACCCACGCACCATCAGCACCACACCATACCGCATCTGTTTGGCCTTCATATTTCCCAGATCTTTCTGCCAAAAGTCTTAAGCCATCTACAGATACCTGGATCTGCATTTCCTCTTTTCTGGTTTTAGAATTCCAGCGCTTAATGGCATATATCTGCCTAGAGAAGGGATCTAGCCCGGTGCGTTGACATTGGTTTAGAAAAAGCTTTAACTCATCAGGACTAGCCCCACGACAAATTTGCGTCCTGATAAGGTCAAGCTGATCTTGAGTAAACGGAATAGGCTTTGACTGATCTATTTTTTCTGGTAGTTTTGTGCTTGTAGACATTTTTTGTCTTTCCTTTTGTTTTCTCCGTGGCCCTAGATTTTTCTAGGGCCTTTTTTATTTTAATGATTTCTTTATTAAGGGCTTGTCTGCAGATTTGAGATACTGGCAGGTTATATTTCTGACACTCAGATCTAAAAGATGGACGTACCCAAAAACCCATATATGCAGTATGCTGCTCTGTGCTATACATGGGCTGGATCTTATAAATGGTTTATAAGATAGTCAACTATTTAGTTATCAGATCTCCCGGTCTCTAGCCAGCCATCTCCTGACCTGTAAATTTGAGTAATACAGTCATGATCTCCAGGTATCCAGGCAGCAGATAACTTGTGGTTTGATACATCTAATAATTCCCCGGCATTGGCCCCTGTCCAGCACATAGTAACCTCATGCCCCTCAACATATGTACCACCGCCAAAGTTGAAAGTCCTATTAGCAGCCACAGCATCATCAGAGCTAATCTCAATAAATGAGGTGTCTGATACGTCAAGTTGAGTATTATCTGCTGTAAGGTTTACCTGGCTCATAGCTTTAATAATCCTTTGAAAGCCACGGCCATCAACTTTAATTCTGCCATAATCCCCAGAGGCAGCCCCAGTGCCGGGTTTTAAATAAACATCGCCACCATCACCACCAGCGCCATCAAGATTATTTATGCCTTGAAGCACTACATCACCAGGTTTACTTGGCTGGTTAACGTCGATACCTTTTACACCGTCTGGTAAAAGCACTACACCACCGCCCACTGATACCTCATCAATAAAGTGAGCTTCTTGATATCTGCCGCTAGTGCGGGAAATGCCGATCTGGGGCGGGTTTGTTTCAGATCCACCCCAGCCCGTATATACCAAACCATCACTGCCATAGGCATATTTATTAATCGGGTCAAGGTAAATAGTAGTTTGATATCTGCCGCCACCACCAGCACCTAACATTAGCCAAACAGTTGCCGGTGTAATTACTCCTGGTTGATTGGCATCCCATGGGCCATAGCCGAGATAGATATCAGATACTCTTTGGCCTTTATATCGCACTCTTAAACCATGATAAGCACCGGCTGGTGCCGGATTCCACTTACCCACAAATTCCCATAAAGAGGGCTCTGCAGCATCATCTGCCATAAACCTAATAGAGTTATCATCATCTCCCGGGAGAATAGACCAGTCTCTAGCCAGCTTAAATATAGTGGGGCCTTTGCCACCAGTTTGGATAGTCTCAAACCACACGGCCCATCCGGGGTAAGCGCCACCACTCCAATTAAGGGCAAAGCTTGTGGTCTGCATCTCTACTAAATCCTGGCCCTTAAGATCTCCGGTATAAGTAAAAGTCCAGCCGCTTGGGGGGGTAGCATCTGTAAGGCTACCACTTACTGTGATATTGCCTGAGCCAATATTAGATAAAGCTTCAAGGGCTGCCTGAACTGTGGCTGCATCATCATTCCAATTTAGGGTAGCGGTGTCTTGTCCGCTATATCTTAGCTTGTAAGTACCTGAGGTGGCTGCATAGGCCAGGTAAAAAAACTGCTTCTCTGATGTGGTATCTCCAGGGGTAAAGGTAATCTCATCACCTGATAATTGCCCAATAGGTCCACTAACGCCAAGAAAGCCAGAGCCATGGGCGGTTAGCCCAAAAAGCATTAAAGCTAAAAATAGATATTTCATATTACCCCCCTTACCAAACCCGGCACTGGAAATATCCGGTATTAACTACCCCAGATACACCCCTCATAAAGACTTTATTAGCTAATGCGTGCATATCTAGGCAGGTACCTGTGCCATTAGCATAGCGCCAATCATCACCACAGGCAGCAGCCCCATTTGCCCTAAGACAAATATAAATATCTGCCCCTGTTCTGTTTTCACAGCATATGCTATTAGCCCTAACACCGCTCATTAGCTCTGATCCAGCATCAGCATAATTAGCTGGGATGGCAGTAACCGTGGCATCTCTGATAGCAGTTTGTCCAGCATAGGCAATGCCAGACAATAGTAATAAAGCGATTAAAACTCTCATTTTTTACCCCCTATAGGAAAGCACTTTATCCCTTTTTAATATGCCTAACCAGCTTTAATAACCGCCTGGCACGCAGCCATGGGAATAACACAAAGCGTCTAGCTTTGAGTCTCTCTAATTTGGCCTTAACCACTACCATGGCATACTCTTGAATCTCTCTTTCTAAAACGTGTAATTCCATATTACCCCCCTTTAGATATAGAATAGCACGGGCCAGTACACCAATGCACTGGCCCGCTAGTCTCCCATTCATCCACCCTTTAAGAGTTAGCACAATTATCACACAATCTCTCAAACCCAGGATCATCTAAATCTTTGATGCTACATGTTAACCAGTAATGGTTATGGCATCTGTCACAAGAGACTATGGTGCGGATCATATTTCTCTTAGATTGGCCTGTACGGTGTTCTTTAGCCCCGAGTGAGCCCAGCACCCTATTCACATTCTTTTGAAAGCACAGGAGCGAATGTGACTGCTTTAAAAACCATTCATCACTCATGCCAAGATACTCTGTGATGAGATCCATGGCCCGATCTGGCTTTAAGGCTTTCACAGCCCATCTGGTAATCTCGGCATCCTTGTCTGTGGTATATGGCTCAGCCTTATATCTAGCTTCAAACTCAGTTTTATAGTGACTGAGTAATTTTTCCCCATTCCTGTGTAATTCTACCTCATACATCTGATACATTTGTTTTCTCCTTTGACGCGGTGTGTATCACCTTACTGTCCCTTGTTTTGACTTGACACAATATCCCGTAGTATAACGGGGTTAGTACGGGTGCCGAATACCCTAACGGGTAACTCTCGATTGGGCCTAGCCACTGTCTCGGTTAGGCCCTTTCTTTTTCTATATGTCTCTGCCTATAGAATCATCCTCATTCTCTATTAGAAAGATTGAGAGAGCCGGGAGATGGGAGAGTGCTAACGCTCTCCTTCTCCCCGGCTCTCTCTCTTTAAACTAACAAAAGACTATAAACCTTTGTGGGCACACCTCACTCACTACGGGGGGTATGTGAACACTGCGTTATCAAGGATGGCATAGGTGCACTAGCCAAAGCTAGTAGCCAAGTATTAGCTCGGTGTCCTTAATTACTCTCCTAATGGATTTCCAAAAGGCTCTGCCTCTCCCCTTGCGGGTAACCCCCATGCTGTCTGAAACCACGCCTTGCTTTTGAAGACTAGTACGTGGTGCCATTTGTTCCCCTGTTACTATGGAGTGTCATGCAATATCATAACCTCTCATAAGATTTTACTTGATAACACGCGGCGTGAATGGTGAAATGAATTCACCTAAGCCTAGAAAAAATTGTAAGCCCCTGTGAGTGACAGTCAATAGGATCTCATAGGGGCTTTAACTTTTTCCCTATTTTTGATCAGGGAAATTCCCCGGCCTTTGCCGATAAAACTTGACACCTCAAATCATACAGGCTCATAGGTAGCTAGGAAATCAGCATCAGACATTTTAAAAAGATTGCTGCCATCCCATATTAACCACTCACCCTCTGCTAATTTAAAAAATTGCTCTGTATCAAGGGCCCCTACCTGCCTAAAGAAAATATTATCTGTTTCACTGACTTGGGCAGTAGGATCAAAGGAAATTGTTAGCTGGGCTAGCCAGGTTTTTATATCATTTGGTTTGCCTGCACCATATTTCTTAGCTTCTACTGTCTCTGTGATTCTTTTATATTGAGCCATTTAACCCCCTATGCGGTGTGATGGTAATAAATCCTATTTCCCAGTATCATATTACTAGCATCTAACGATCTGCAATATCCCAAGCCAAACCACTAAATACAATGAATACTTATCCTGTAATATTTGTGCCTGATGTGCATGCCCAATGGCCACACTGGCCTAGTATCAAATGCCTGCTGAATATTATTCCCCAGGTACATGCCAAGGAAATAGTATTTTTGGGTGACTTTTTTGATGTGTACTCCTTATCTCGATATCGGAAAAACCCACAAAAAGCCTACGCCCTTTTTGATCAAGAGGTGCGTCCTTGTACCGATTTACTCCATACTATAGTAGCAGCCTCAAAATGTCGGAAAGTCACTTTCCTAGAGGGTAACCATGAACAGAGAATCTTAAAGTATATAGAAGAAAAATGCCCGGCCTTTATCAATTACCTAAAGCCCCGTGACATACTCGGCATTGATCCTAAATGGCGCTATATACCATATGGCCAGGGGGGCTATTACAAGATCCGTGATCTCATAGTCACTCATGGCACGCTCTGCTCTAAACACGTCTGCTTTAATATGATCCAGAAATATCACGCAGATGTGCTGTTTGGGCATACTCATAGAGTACAGATCTACACTACCCGCACATGGGATGGGAAAGTGCTCAAAGCCTATAACATTGGCTGGCTTGGAGATTTTAAAAAAGCCGCTCCCTATGTAGAGGATGTGCCTGATTGGTGCCATGCCTTTGCCATTGGATGGTTTTACAGGGGGGGTTACACAATACAGATAGTAAACATTGATAAAGGAAAGGCAGTCTTTAATGGCGAGCTATACAGTCAAAAAAGATAAGTGGCTGGTAGAGGTAGACTTTTATGATCATAGCCAATGTGGGGGCTCTAATCTTTTACCTATGAAGTGCAGGATATGGGGCATTCTATGGGCTGAGGCCGAGCACTATCTGCACATACTTACCTGGTGTACTAATGGCAATCCAGATGATGATAATAGTGAAAGCTATTGTGTCTTTAAGCCCGCCATACTCAAGATTAAAAAGCTGGTTAAGATAAAAGAGATTTAATCCGCCACATGCTCAGCTACCTCTGCCATCTGCTCTTTAGACATAGTAAAGGTTACTTGCTGGGCCAATTCAGCATCTCTAGATAAACACTGTATACATATTACCTGGGCATCTAATCTTATCCTGGTTTTATTGGTGGCTGGGCTTACCCATAAATCTTGGTTACATCTTGAGCAGGGAATTCTCACACTGCCCTTAACTGGATTGCCCATTTCATTGGCTCTTGGTGACATTATAAAAGGTTTATTCATTTGTTTTCTCCTGGTTTCTAATCTGATTCAAGCTAATGGGATATCCCTCAAGCTTATCAGCCCCCACATAAATATAATCTCTGTCTTTTAACTCATTCTGATGTACATGGCCGTGTATATTTTTCTTGCCTCTTAATTCCTCTGGATGTATAGGGCAGTGAGAAAGCCAGTAGCTGTGCTTTTTCACAATACCCTGGATACTGTTAAAAAACTTCAGATAGCTGAGCGTGCTTAAGTTATCGTGATTACCTCTTACCAGGTGCTTAATGCCCAGGAGCCTATCAAAAGTAATAAGCCCCTTAGCATTAAAGGCCACATCTCCAAGCACCCATACCACATCATTTTTTTTGACTACGGAATTCCACCTTACCACCATTAGCTCTATGTACTCATCGTGATCCATGTCCTTTATCCAGGGCACAAATCTTTTATAGTTCAGGTGGCCAAAGTGCAGATCGCTTATGAAATAAATTTCAGACATTTAATACAGATCGCTTTTCCTTTTTTAAATACGACATAGCCCCACTGTCCGCATTTATTACAGAGTAATATTTGGACCCTCATGATATTTCCTCAATACAGATTAGGCAACGTCTCCAAATATTTAACCCCCGCCTGGATTCCCCACCCAGGTCCTCTCAGGCCTCAAATAGGGATGACAGCGCCTATTTTATTGACTCACTCAACACGCCCGCTGCCACGGGCCGGGGGTAACCTACCGTAAAACGATAGGTGGGTATTTCGCGGGCCGGGCATTCCCGATTCGGCGTTAGGTACCATCGCCCCACAAAGCCCGCGAAATCTATTCATCTTTAAAAACCCAAAACAATTTCTCTACAGACATACCTAAGCGCCTAGCTATAAGCAGGGCCTTATACACACAAGGCTTAGTAGCAGTATTTTCTATCATGCTAATCTCTGATTGTTTTATGCCTGTAGCTTTAGCTAAATCTTTCTGTCTTAAGCCCCTTGCTTTCCTCACGTCTTTAACAATGTTTACATACTTATATGGCATTAATCGGGATCCTGTTCAGCCACCACTTGGCAGCACACCTCTACTCCCTCTTCTTTTAGCGCCTGTAATAGGGTAGCCATTGCTACTGCCCCGACCACCTTATCAACCTTGTTTTCCTCAAGAGTATCACAAATCAAGTTGATAGCATTCTCTAAGTCTTTATCCTGCACTTGGATTTCTGATCTATTAATCATGCACTTTCTCCTAAGCTTCTTTTGGCCACAATATAAGTTTGTTTTTCAATCCTATTTCTAGTCTCTTCATCAACTCCCTCTGGCCATGCCCAGTATGTCTCTCTAGTAGTTACCTCAACCGCCACTAATGGTGCATTAGAGCTACAGCCACAGCCAGAATCAGCATAAATATAATGCGGATAAAACCTTGGGGCCATTACTCCCCTGTGCAGCATATGAATGTGGCCACACACACCCACTGTGCCATCTTTAAAATCTTTAGCCACACCAAACTCATCCCGGTTATATGTCCAAGTTAGCTCTTGCTCTGAGTACTCTTTCCCCTTCATATGTGGATCTCTAAAGCTTTCCCTTGGCACGGGGGCATGAGAAAAAAAGAAGCCCTGCTCTTTATGGTAAAGAGGTAAGCGCAGCATCCATTCTAAATGCTCTTGAAAGACCTTGGCAGTAGGATAGCTCGCTTTAGTGGCATCTCCGCCATTTATTTGCCAGAGGATCTCATCCTCTATGCTGGCTCTCAAGCAGGCATTAAGACAAAGCCTTTCATGATTACCCAAGACACAGAAAACACTATTAGAGTAATTGTGCATCATGCCCATTACAGTATCTATTACTTCACAAGACTGTGGCCCTCTGTCTATAAGATCCCCCAAGAAAACAAACTTGTCGTCTGAGTTTTGGTTAATAGTAAAGTACAGGTCATCTAATAAATCTTTCCTACCGTGCACATCTCCTATGGCGAATATCTTTTGGCTCATTACTCTTGCCCCCTTTCTGTACAGCCAGTCTTTTTATTAAAGATTTTTTAGCCAAAAGACTATCAAGCGCATATCTCACTAAAAATGAGAATTCTACCCCCGTTTTTTTGATAGCCTCATCCTGCTGCTTAGTGATTCTGACACTTTTAAGTATTGTATTCATGGCCTTATAAGTATGCAGTATTACACGCTTTGTCAAGCTCTAAAAAAGGCTTGTAATATCTTGTTTTACAGGAGTATTACACTCTGTACTAGCTGAAAAAACAACTGAATAAAGGAGAAAGCAAATGGCTAAAAAGGTAACTGTTCAAGTAGCTGGGGGCAATCCTCAGGTATTTAGCGGGCTCAATACGGTAGAGGATGCTAGGGAAAAGATCAAAGCAGGAGATGATTACTCTGCCTCTATCAATGGTGTGCCTGCGGATGGGGATGAGGAATTAGAGGATTTCTGCTACGTATCCTTTGCCCCTAATGCTAAGGGAGCCTAATCCATTATGCCCGCCCCTCTGCTTTATGGGGGGCGGGTAATTATCTGGGGGATTCTTATGTCTCTAAAAAGCGATATTATTTACCAATATGGGAATAGGCTCTCAATAGATGATCTTTATTTTTTGATACAGAGAAATTTAGATGAGGATAAGGTCTCAGAAGCTACAGATAATCTCAATCACATGGTTACCGTAGTCAGCGGGCATATGCTGGACTCTATGGCGTTCCTTTATCTGAATTACTTTAGCTCGAAATTTATTCCTTTCCCGCCCAAAAAATTTAATAGGCTTTTTATGCATGAGAAAGAAGCTGGGAAATTTAAAGATCTGAGCCTTAAAAAAAGCTTAGATGATAGGGTGTTTACTTATTACCACACCAAATTTAAAAAGCTAGACTTAGATGCCAGTGAGACGTGGCAATCAAACAGCTATATTAGAGATATTAGGGGTAGAATTGACAGGCATCAAAGGGACCTTAACTCGCTTTACTGCAATCTAATGCTTAGCTTCCAGGAGTTGTCGAGTAAAGTTAACGGGCAAAGTTTGGGTGAGCAGATATTTAAAATAATAGATGAGGGGTTTTACTCTATACACAGGCTATACGAAGATCACCTAGAGCTAAATACCCCTCATATAGTACTTAGTGAAAAAGATCCAGCTAAAGCTATAAACTATTCTGTGCCAATGGGCCAATATAGAGTGCTGCTTTGGTTTCAAGATATGCACACACAAATAAAAAAGGGAAAAGATAATATTTTAGTAGATGGCGGAATTCATCCATTCTGCTCTAGAGATGGGTATCTCTGTTATGGTAATCAACGTGAAGCCCTTCTAGATTGTTATGCCAAGTTTGATATTTATGGCGTATTAAAGTTAACTCAGATCATGCTTACCGTCTATAAACCTGCAGGCCCTTATATACAGCTATATAAGTTTAGGGAGAAATACGAGAGGATGCTCTCTCAAAAAAATGGAATAAAAAAAAATGCTGGCTCTAATATTTCAGAGGTAGGCAGAGAAATTGACAGGATAGCAGTCGATACTCTTATAAACAATGTTGTCCGGAGAGAAGCTAATGCAGATAACAATCGATAATCTGGTTTACCAAAAGATAATGTACTGGGTGAGGAAAGCATCACCACAAGAGGTAAGTGGTTTGGGTAAAGTAGTCATTATTGAGGATGGTTTTAGGGTGATCAATGCCATGCTACTGCCTCAGGAAAACTCAAGAGGTGCCACTGATATTGATGGTGAGGATCTGTCTAAAGCAATGTTTGAGTTAAAAGATGATCCTGGGCACCTCAATTTCTGGTGGCATAGCCACGGACAAGGCACTGTGTTTTGGAGTGCTACAGATAAAGAGACAGTTAAAGATCTTGGTAGTAATGGCTGGTTTATAGCTTCTGTCTTTAATACTAAAGCAGAAATCAAATCCTGCTATTACCAGGGTAAAGTGACGGGGCTACCTGCCATTTTTGTAGATGAAATCCCCACAAGACCAGTCTTTTATTATGATAGTGAGTTAGAGAAGCAATGGAATAAGGAATATGATGATAATGTAAAAACCAAAACCTGGGCAGGTTATAGTGGGGGATCTTGGAGAGCGCCTATAAATGATGAGATCAAAACACAGGCAGATTTGAAGGGTGGATACTATGCTATAGGGGATAGTGTTCAGTATGTATCTCCAGGAGAAATTAAAGAAAACAAGATCAGAATCTCCTTTGATGGGGTGGCTGTGGTATATACCAGAAAGCAGTTTTTCAATGCCCTTAAAAAACAAAAAAAGGCAGCTAAAAAAGATTACAAATGGGAAAACCTCAACCGCAATAATACCCAGCGTACTAAACACCGCACATTAGATCCTTGTGATTTAGATATTCTGTATGCCCTAAGTTTCACAAATGCAGATATTAATGGCATGGATGATAGAGAGATAGATGAGTGGCTTGAATATTATTATGACTATAAGGAGTGGCACGGAGATGCGAGAAGAATTGACTAGGCAGTTTGATATTATCCCTGAGCAGATACTTTGCACACCCATTACTATTATTGGGGCAGGGGCTGTGGGTAGCTTTACTACTCTATCTCTGGCCAAGATGGGATTTATTAATATAGATGTTTGGGATGGGGATGATGTGGAAATAGAAAATCTCAATGCCCAGTTTTATGGGGGCCAAGATGTGGGCCATAAAAAAGTAGCCAAGCTTTATGAGACAGTGCTCAGAATGGGGGGTGGATCTATTTCTTATGCCCCAGACTTTTATGCGGGGCAGGGATTAGGGCCTGGTATAACTATAAGCGCTGTAGATTCTATGGCTGTGAGGAAAATGATTTGGGAAAACCAAAAAAATAACCCTGAGGCTGAACTACTCATAGATCCCAGGATGGCATCAGAATACTTGAGGGTATTTGCCATAAGGCCAGATATGCCCCAAGACCAGGAGATGTATGAGAAGACCTTGCATAGTGATGAGAATTCAATACAGGAGCCCTGTACAGCCAGGAGCACTATTTATACTGTGCTGCTGATAAGCGGGCTCATATGTAAGATCATAAAGGACAGGCTGTGCCATAGGAATTATTACCGGATAGTTGAGTGGCATGTGGGGGCCAATCAAATGAGGGGGCACCTCTTGGATGCCCCCCAAACCATGCCTTAGGTGCCAAAGTAGGTTTCCATAAGGGCGATCTTTTTAGTGGGCGGTACATCATCATCCTCTAACATGAGGAGAATGCTGGCTGGTATCTTTTGAGTGCTCCTGGGCACTATTCGGCTATTGCCATTATTTCCCTTTATTTTATGAATACCTTTCCTATCCCAGCCAAAAAGACTGGGGGCAGGCACTCCAAGCCTCTTAGCCGCAGCATAAGCGCTGAGCCCTTGATCTTGTAGATTTTTCCATTTACTTAATAGTTCGATTTTTTCAGAGGTATCTCTGAATATTTTCTTATGTCTAGCCATTTGTTTTTCTCCTTTTTAACATTGTTTAAGCGGGGCTAGCCACTCCCTAACGCATCAAGGAGTTTGGTGCTTTTGGTGGCTAGCCCCTATCTGCCATGAGCATTTTACTGAATTGACGCTTGCATAGAAATCGTGAGAGGTGCTATATTGCAGTATGTCAATTCAGTGATATTCTTATAACACGGTCTTGAGTAATACGCAAGATCGTGTTACAGGGTATTGACATCGATTAGCTCACTTAGAGGGGGCTACTAGTAAAGCCATAATTCTCCCGACGATAGAATCTGGCTTGGCCCTTCACGGCTAGTAGCTCCCTTTTTTTCCTGCTAAAATTCCCATTCATGAATCCATCAGAAAAAGCTTTGGTAAAAAGCATCAAGCATTATTTCACTATTCAGGAAAACCGGGATCTTCTTACTTTTAACCGAATAACTACTACCGGAAAGATCTATGGCAATGGGCCTAGTCAGAAATTCATCCCTAATCAAGATCAGATAGGCCACTCAGATTTCACCATACTGTGCCGTGGCAATATGGGTTATTTAGAGGTTAAGAAAAAGGGTGGTAAACTGACAGTAGCTCAAAGGGAATTCTTAAAGCTTAAAGAAAAACACGGGGCTAAAGTAGGGGTGGCCAGAAGTCTTGACGATGCCATTCTGTTCACTAGGCAGCTATACCAGGGGGATCTCTCTTGTCTGAATTTGAAATAGTCAAAACGGCAGGGCCTGTGGGCCTTGGGATATTTGCGGTCTATCTCATCATTAAAGAGATATTCGGCTATGTGAAAACCAGAAATGAGAACAGAAATGGTAATGGGCTCAAGGGATCTATCACCGCCAAAATGTTTGAGACTTTGATTGAGTTAAAGACAGAATCAGTAAAGCAGACCGGACTTTTAGAAAAGCTAGTAAAAAAAGAATCTAATCCCACTTAGCCTCATGAATTTCTTTTAGCTGCTGCTCTCCCCACTCAGCCAGTTTGGTGCTAGTCACATCATTGCTAGCCTCTTTCACAAACTCAAAAAACTTCTGTTTTGTCTCTTTACTGGCATTGATCCGCTCTAAGATAAAGCCCACTATCTGCAATACTACGGTAATGATTACACTCCACATATGCCCCCCCTTACTGTGGCCGATTTACCCTTACTCCGCTAAAGCCAATAGTGGTAAGCCTCATTAGCTCACGTTTTTTATTATAGCCATGATAAAGGCACTCTTTCTCAATGAGTTTGATTTCCCATCTATGGCCATATTTCAAAACGGGATCATTGCAGTAATCTGGCTTGGGGCTGGCCCACCGCACCTCTTCTTTAAACTCTACCACCTGTAGCGTGCCCACTCTCTGCTGACATACCCCCACTCCGCCGTGCTTTGTTTTATTGAATTCCCCACCACAAATGAGATCCCAGTCTGTAAGCTTGTACATATAGGGGTTATCAAAATCGACGTGAGCCCATCTGTGCTGATTATGATCACTATCAAAGGCCGACATTCTCAGTGGGCATACCCTGTTAGTTTCTGAGTTTGGCACTGGTATATAGGTGTATTCATATTTGTTACTGCCCAGAGGAATGAAGCCCAGCTTTTTTTCATCTTTCTCAAAAGTCAATTCTCTGTGGCAGGTGCGCATGATGAATAGCTCCGGCACCTCATCTTTAGGCTCAATGATGAGTTTATACTCTTTAGCTTCTGGTAGGGTAGCTGCCCCTGTATAGACCGTGCCATTAGCTTCAAATTGGAGATCCCTTGGATAAAATAAGTCTTTCTCTAGGGGCTGATACTCACTACAGCCAAATAGAAATAGGGCTATACCAAACCATGCTTTTTTAATTCCCATAAGTTTAATTCCACATATTGTTTTTTTCTCTCTGGATCTTCTGGCCTAGGTGGTAATCCGATCCAATGGCCCGCTGCGCGATAAGGGCCCAGGGGCCTACGGGTTGATATATCTAGGTGAATGCCCCCTTTTTCAATTAAAGGCCCCTGAGCGGTGCGTCTTGTAAGTCTCCAGTAGGGATAGATGCCTATACCTGAAAACGGGTACCTGGTGGCCAGTAAATAACAATCGCATAGCGTTAAGTCGGGGTTATGGGAGAGCAGAGGGAACAGATCTATCGCTTCAGAAAACCCCTGTTCATTTGGATAGTGTGGGCTCTGCTCTCTATCATAACTTACTGATCTAGAGACATAGAGGGGTATGCCTAATTCTTCTCGGTATGCGTCAAGGATGAATAAGAGTTTGTGATCTACCTTTTTGGGATCTCCCCAATTCTCAGATCTCTTAAAGTGCTTAAGCTGTGGCCAGATATTCATAGTATTGCCAGGGTGAGTAATTCCGTCCTAGCTCCTTAGGTCTACTCACCCTGGCTTGCACACTGTAGGAGAAAGAAAATAATGAACACTTACTTTTTTAATACTATCAAAAATTCAGCCAGAGAAAGGGCTAATTTTAAACCCTTCTCGATTTTTTCCTTAAGCACAGGCTCTGGCACCAAAGGCCCAAGCTTCTGGCTCATATAGGCCACTAGGTCTTTAGCCTCATCCTCATCAAGATCGCCTAATTCCTTAGGCACTTTTGAGATGTCTTGGAAAGCAGGGCCTGCACTCATCACCACAGGCATGAGATAGGCCAAATCATTGAGATCAAGCTTACCATCTGCTAGGGCAGATTTGACTGCACCACCGCCTGCAAACATTAGGTCTAGAACTTCTTTAGTTTCCTGTACGCCGTATTGGCTCATTGTTACCCCCTATTAAGTTAATTCTACACTATCAAGAATCAATTCAACCGCCGAAAACAAGCCGCTAGCCAGAGCTATTCTACCAACTCCTGATGCTATATTTAATTGGATAATATAGGTGTGTGGCCCTGCTGGTGGTAAATCAAGGCAGTTAATTATGCCCAATGGATATCTAAATACTCTAAGCGCTGTGGCTGCAGTATCCAATTGAATGCCAAGATTTGAATAGTTTATAACTATTGATCCATCTCTTATTATTCTAATTTGCCCTATGGTAGTGGTTTGCCCTACAAAATTTTCTATTCGCCACTCTCCTTGCCCCACACCATTTCCCTGCGCGCCTAATTTTACTAGATTTCCTTTGGTGGTAATATTTATAGTAGAGCCAGTAACAGTAGCCCACCCAGAAGTGGTCGAATAATTAAGCGTGCCAGTAAATACAGTATTCCCAGCCCCATGATAAGGAAACTTTCCAAAACTAATCATGCCCTAATCTCCCATGTGAGATACAAATTAAATTTCTCATTGTTAGTTTGCGGGGTAATAATATCAAGCCTAATAAAATCCCCGGCATCTAAATCAGTAATAGAAATCGCGCCATTAGTGGCAATGCTATTATTACCACTACCAAAAGTAAGACTTGGCCTAGTGGAAAAAATGGTAGTAAAGGCAGCTGCACCTCTTTTATATTTCACATCTACATCAAGCGTGCCAGCCGTACCATCATCTATTACATGCAATACCGCACTAGTTAATTCAATATCAAATGGGATTCTAATAGTAGTGCCTGCCCCTAAAAATGGCATAGTCTCGATATAATATCTGCCAATTACAGAAAACTGTATGGGTGTCTCATTGGTAACTGCTGCCTCAACTGAATTTATCCTGCTATCCAGATCATCAAAGTTATCTTTTATCAGATCAAATAGCTCTTTTTTGGTGGGATCACCAATATCTAGCCATGCTGAGGGTATAGATCCAAAAGCCATAGTCTCACCATATCACGTTGATACCAAAGGTATTGGCATCATTATTTATCATCCCAAAGTTATCGGTAATAAACCCATTTAAAAGCTTCTCAGTATCTGTGGCACTGGCCCAGATATTAGCCGCATTATCTGTAATGGTGCCCGCTCTATTATAGGCATTACCCAAATCATCAATCTGAATATCACTACTGGCAAAGTCTCTTTTGATAGCTGTAATGCCTGCTAGCTTTACCTGTTCACTTGGGGCCCCAAATCTTTCATAAAGCTTTCTATGCACAAGCTTTATCCTATCATGGATCTGTAGCCTGGCTCCCTTAAGAGAGGTGCTGATGCTTATCACAGCAGATACTATCTCCCTTAAAAATACCCACCTCTGGGCAAATACTTTGGCATCACCTTGGCTTTGCAGCACTGTCCTAAGTCTAAACTGCTCATCGGTCTTGCCCAGATACTCTGCTACTTGGCTGCTCTGTGTCTCAATGGCAAAGCTTTCCTCAAGGCTATCAGGATCAAACTCTTTAAAAAGATACTCAATAAGACAGTCTTTTATTACTTTTGAGCTATCACTTTTGACAGATAGCTTTAACACTTCTGCCTCAATAAACTGTACATAGCTTGTGGTCCTGCCCGGATCTAGCACCCTATACTCAAGCTTGAAATCATTACTCTGATAGACACTGCCAAATATGCTCTCATTTATTTTATTGATAATTTCCCGAACAGATTTAGATTCTGTGGCTGATACTGTATCTGGCACAGCTAAAGTTATGATCTGTGGGGCTACCTCACTGGCTGTATCAAAAGTACTTTCTGTAATATCATCAGTAAGCCCAGCCCGCTTTAGTATGTCTTTAGCGGCCAGTGGCCCTGTGCCTATAAAATCCCCGGTAGTAGTGCCATCCTCTGTAGCTCCCATAGCCCTTAAGGAAATAGTGGTTTCCCCATCTGCATAGACTTGAGGGGATTTCTTTAATGCTGTGCCTGAGACACTATAGGTAGCTGCTACCCTTAAAGTAATCTGGGTATCACTGTCTACAGATAGCACCTCAAACCAATCACTTTGGTTTTGATTTCTGATCCAGTCACCTGGTTTAAACTGCTCCTGTAATCCTGTGCCAGTCACTGTGCGGGTTGAATTAAAAGTCACTGAGCCATTAACCTTAAGCACATCAGCCACATTGAATTCTGCTAGCTCATCTAGAGTAAGCTTGGCCGTAGAAGCATCAAAGGTATAGTCTCTTGTGAGGTTAAGCCTTTTATCATTGATATACACATCCCATATGGCGCTTAAGGTAACTGCTGTGCCAGGGCTAGGGATGGTGGGTAGGGCAGGTCTCATTTCTATCACATTGCTTGATACTCTTGAGATATTGGTGATATCAGAGCCTACTGTGATTTCTGCCCCCACAAAAAAATCCGCATCATCTACTACTGTAATCACATCAATCTTATTGGCTGAGGCTACTGTAGTAGCTGGTACTTTAAGAGCGTGGCCAGCTATGAGGTGTACTCTGTTTTGGTAACGCTTAGGATGCCCCCCTTTGATCTTTATGGCTTTCCCAGATCCTGTAGATCCGCCATAATCCTCTGTAAGGGTTAGCACTGTGTCACTGGTAACAGATTCTACTGTGTATTCAGTAGTATCATTTCCGAATATGAGATTATCATCTGGGCTTACTTCTTTTAGAAAAAGAGTGCCACTGCCAGTAACAGAAGTGCTGCCATTGGCAGTGGTAGCAGTGCCAGTAATAGTATTGCCCAGGGGCAATGTCTCATCAATATTAGAGGGAATATGGCCCACTACACGGCCATATATGATCCTTTGTTTTCTGTTTACATTACTGGGCTTAAGCGTGGCTCCCGATGCTTCAGATAAATCTGTTAGAGGTACCGGCTGCCTAAGGGCTTTAAGCTGGTCTTTTAGGGCAAACTTAATGCTTTCATCTGTCCAGGTGCGCTTTTGAGTAAGCCCCCTATATATTAGCTTAGCCTCAGTAATAGGTAGATCTCTATGCCAGGAATAGATCAAGATCTTCTGGTTATCCCAATACCACTTATCATAAATAGAATCCCAGTAATCCCGATCATTAATGAGGGTGACATTACCGCCCCCCTCAATGGCAAAGCCTAGATACTCTTTATTGTCTAGCTCTACCCCAAACCTAGAAGTAGCTTTAACATAAGGTAGCCAATACACATTAAAGCCAGTAGACAGATCGTGAGGCTCATGAATTCCAAGAGCATTAGAATAAAAATTCTGAAAGGTGAGGGCAAGGAATTTGCCATTTGGGTTAGTACTGTCTGTAGCCTCAAGATATAGTATTTTAGCCGATCTATCATTATAGAAGTCTCCTGGGGTTATAGCGCCTATACTCCCCACCTCTGTTAGGGCTGTGCCATCCTCAAGGATGCTTTCTATAACTGCATGATCAAAGGGATCCAATTTATATATTGAGCCAGAATGCACCTGCCAGCCCATGAGCCTACGTGATGCCTCAAGAATTACTAGGGCTACTTTCTCGCTGGTCTCTAAATCCTGAAACTGACTATATGTACTAAAAGCCACTACAGGGCCTCTCTAACTGACAGAGGGTAATCAAAGTAATTAACAAACCTGTGTTTAGCCGAATAGTCCTTAGTTAATCTGCAGTAAAGCAGATACTCATTGGCATCAGTAAAAATATTCTCATCACTATCAAGGGCTGTAACTATGGTGCCGTGTTTTCCTACCTCTGTGAATATATCTTTAAAAAGGATCTTGTCTGCTTCTGATAGTGCCTTGAAATTAAAATCCCAGCTTATCCGATTGGGGTATATATCCCAGTATTCATGGCCAAAGGCTGTAGATCTGGGTTTACTCTGATCCTTTATCCCATCTTTAAAGCCAATTTCTGGGGGCTGAGAAGTGCCTGCAGCCTCAGATAGATAAAGCAGAGATAGCTCTATCTGGTTATTAGGATTAGTGCCATCACTGACAGACACAGCCCAATACTGATAGTTTTGAGTAGAGGTAAAAAAGTGATAAGCATTTTTATATACCTGATCAATGGAAAGTGTCACATCTACTGGTGGGGCTCCCCAACTATCAGAGGTGTTAGCCTGTAATTTCACAACTGCACTAGAGGTAAGGGGTAGGGGATTTAGGGCATCAAAAAACATGGCAAAGCTATCTATATCTTTAGCTGAGCCAAGGTTTATCACTACTCTGTCTGTAGTGGTGCCACTGGCAGATCGCCATACTTGAGATCTGCTATCAGAAGTGAGATTTGAGACCGGAAATTCTGCATCCTCTGTGGTGCTGGTAATAGTATTATCCAGGTCAAAAAACTCATTCACATACAGAATTTTAAAGCACTCACTCATTAGGCTGCTCCTATGGCTCTGCCACTACGCTGTAAATCTAATAACTCATCGGCAATCTCAGTGCCACCCACATTGACAGTTACCCTGTTTTCTAGAGTATCAAGCCTGTCTCTGATATCTATGAGGATAGCATTCTGTCCCTGATTCTCTGCCAGAAATTCTGTGAGATCCTGATTCTGCTCTGCAGTTACTACCCTTTCCTGGGGTGCTAGGGTAGCTGGGAAATTATCAGCGGTACCAATGCCAGGCACTGAGGTAATGCCTTCTTGTAGTGGAGTACCACGGATCTGGGCTACTCTGGCTAAACCTGCTACTATAGCCGCTGCTGCAGCAGCAGCACCAAGTACAGGCCCCACAAATGGAATGCCCGCTAAAGCGCTAAAGGCTGCTTGTGCAGATTGATAAGTCTGAATAGTAGTCTGAGCTATGGCGCTAGCTTTACCAATGGCTGCTAACTCTTTATTTTTACTTTGGCTAAGGGTGGCCAGATTACCAAAAGCAGTACTGGCAGCATTGAGCCTTGCAGTCTGCTGCTGCTTTTGAAATGCGGTGCGCTTTTGCTCTTCTTTTTTCTCAAGGGTGGTTATCTTTACAGCCTGCTTCTCAATGGCCTGGCCAAGCTTTTTCCTCTCGGCTTTGGTGGTAGCTGTAGCATTCAATAGTGCTGTGAGTTTTTCTTCTTCTTTCTCTATGGCAGTTTTAGAGCCCTCAATAACTGTATCTATTAATTTCTGCTCTGCCTCAGTTAGGGATTCCCTGCTTTGTTTTAATGCCTCATCATTGGCTAGCTTTCTTTCTAATAGGGCATCTCTTTCATCCTGTATTGTTTTCTCTGCCTCAAGTAACTCTACCTGCTTTTGTTTGGCGTCTTCTGCGCTGTTCTGTATTCTCTGTAAAGCCTCATCTAATTTGACTAGCCCGCCCTCTTCTCCAATTTCTTCTATAGCTTTATTGGCGTCTATCACTGCCTGGGCAAATTCATCTGCCTTGCCTTTTGTGATACCAAGCGAATCACTTACAAAAGCCAATCCTGTAGCTGCTGTAAGGGCTGCTTTCTTTAATTCAAGCCATACCACAATAGCGGTCTGTACTGCTGCAATGAGCCCTCTTATTGTTTTGATCACGGCTATAACTGCAGAGGAAAAACCCACTGAGATCTCATCTTTATTGGCCTTGATTACATCCTGTAATTCTGTGAGGATCTTTCCCACTTCTTTAAATACAGATTGTAGCACTGTGTTTTCTGTAATGATAAAGCCGATAGATTCTTGGAGATCTCCAAAAGTATTATTTAGCTGTGCATAAGATCCAGAGAAAGTATCTACCTGGGCAGCAGCAGCACCGCCAAATTTTTGATTAACTGCTTCTAGGGTATTGGCAAAGGTCTCAGCATTAGTGGCACCTTTTTTGATGATAAGGCCATACCTAGAGAATGTGCTGATCTCACCTGCAGCTGCCTTACCAACTAACAGGGCTGCAGTATTGAGATCCACACCCAAGGCTGCAGAAAGATCTAGGGTGGCTTTAGTGGCTTGTTTAAGGCCCTCTTTATCTAACTGGCCAAGGCTTTGAATAAGGGCTTGGGTTTGTAGGATGGTTTCATCACCAAATTTGGTGGCGGCCTGTAATTGGGATGCATATTCTTGTAGCTCTTTACTGGTATCAGCTGTGAATTTACCGCTAGCCACAAGGGCAGTATTAAGCTGGTTTATGGCATCCTCTTGTACTTGAGCCGCCTGAACGCCATCAGTCACAAAAGTATTAAATAGGCGCTTGGCTGCACGGCCTGCTTTATTGATGGCTCCTAGGAATACTTGTGCCCCAAGTACCCCAGAGAATACCTCAAAGGCTCTGCCCACAGAGACAAGGGATTTTTTGGTGGTCCTAGAGAAGTCTTCTACGGCATCAGTGGCTTTCTCTAGCTCAACCTTAGCATTGCCCTCTACCTTTAATCGTATTGTGACTTCATTATCTGCCATGTTTTACCTGTGGCTTTTGTCTAGCAGCTTTCTCTCTGGCTCTCTCTAGCTGATAGTTTGTTTTATATGTCTTGATAATGCGGAGTACTTCGATTGCTTTAGCTGGCTGATCAAAGTAGCTCCCAGGAAATGGCATTACCCCTTTATCAAAACTGTCTGCTGCCTCAACCCAGCTACACACCATATTATCATAATAATTTCCAGGACAGGTTTTATACGCTATGCCATCAAATTTATGTATCGGATCGCTATAGATATCCCAGCACCCTTTAACGCGCCTTTCTTTTTCTAGGAGTTTGGGCCTGGCAGGATATAGAGTTAAGCAATGATCACACAGAAATCTATTATTATGCAGGGCAATGAGAGTGGATTTGAGTTTAGCCCATTCCATTAGTGTGGGGTAGTTAAGTACCTCTATGGCCCTTAGTAGAAACCACAGAGCATTACTTACTGGGAATTCTTTTTTTTTGATGCCCTAAGGGATTCAAAATCAATTTCAAATCCCTCAATATCTCCAGCCAAAGCATCTGTAAGTATGGCGCTGGAAAGCCTGCTTATGGGCATTGCCCCAATAGCTCTAACTAGCATCTCAATGCTTTCTTTTGTCAGCTTTCCATCTACCCATTCCAAAACAGCAGGTGTGCCATCAAGGAATTCTCCCTCAAAGCCATCAACCTTTTTGATAGACATTATGAGAGTGTCCATAATCATGGCGCTTTGATTTTCCTGTACCTCACCCGATTTCTGTTTTGAATGTTTGGATAGGCTGATTTTTTGATCCCAAGAAATGGGAGACACCCAAATAGTAAGATCCCCAATTTTACAGGGCACCTTGTCACTAGTCCTTAAGATAATCATAAGAACCTTATGCAGTATGTGAGGGCTTAAATCAAGCTGACAAACATTTCCTCATTAGTTCCATCGGACCCCCGAGTAGCCCTAAAGGAAATCTGGTCAATGAGTAAGCCCTCAAGATCCTGAGTTTGAAACTCAGTAGAAAAACACTGTGGTAACCACAGGGCCACTACCGATCCCAAATCAAACTCACCAGTAGTGCTTGACGGATTGAAAGCATAAGCAAACAGAGAAAATTCTGTGCCATCATTCCAATCATCAAAGTAATCAGTAAGGGTATCGTCTTTATATGGGTTGATGCTGCCTGTTATCTCTCTGTCAGTTACCCTTGAGGAAATCCTACCATTCTCTGAACAGGTGCTAGTGGTAAATCCAAGCGTATTAGCCAGAGAAAGGGTGAGTGTATTGATTGGGATCTGAAGCCCGTCTCTATATACACAGGCCTTTAGAATAATGGGTGGTACCTCATCATCATAAGTCGGTGTGTGGGGGGCCACGCCATCAATCTCATCCCCATAAAAGAGCCCCTCTAATCCAAAATTCCAAGAAGCTACCTGGCCCGTGGTCCAGTTATCTACAGACAGAGAGGGGACTTTACAGCCTACAGCACTCTGTCTGATCTCATTAGCCCAGTAGTAGCTAAGAGATAGAGAGGGATGGCCATCTGCAGCAGTGAGATAGGTATTGTATTCAGCTATTACTACACCATCACTAGGAGCCCCATTATCCAGGGCAAATGGGAAAGAGATGCTATTACTGCCAGGAGTAGTAACCACAGCCGAGATAGGCCTAACTTCATGGGCTCCTGCCTCTAGGACCACCACGCTATCCCCTACGTTGTAATTAGCCGCATCACCATCAGAGAGATTGATCTGAGTGGCAGTATGCGTAGTGGTACTTGTGGTCTGTGAGCCATATGCCCTTACAGCACCTAATGCAGAGCGTAGCAGGGGATCAAAGTCTGGTGCGCCACCAGCTACGCCACTACCCCTAAACTCTACAGGCAGGGCAGCGGTGACTGATTTAGTGCCAAGCCTAGGGCTTTCTTTACCGGGTGAGGCATTGAGTAAACCTCTATCAATTAGTTCCCTGGCCGGTATTAGCTCAAAGCCATCAGCCAAAGGCTGCACATAAGATGTAGCTGCAGAAGGGGCTACATAAGTACCCTCTGTGCTCTCGATTTCCACACCAATGATTGAATTTTTCCTAATGATAGGAGTAGCCATGTGATCCCCCCTACGGATTTTTATAGATTTAGATTACTACGGTACTTAACCACATACTGCATTCTCAGGATCACAAACTTACTATCGTCTAGAAATTCTGGCTCGCTTAGGCTTGGATCCTGAATATCCAGCACCACGCTTGCTAAGTTAATCTTGTGGTTTACTAAATTCTTAAATATCTCATCAGCCTTATCATACATTACTTTGAGGCTATCTTCTCTCTGCTTGTCACTATCACCCCTGGCAAAGGTGTCAGTCAGTATCACCTCAAAGCCATGATCCAGGGTATAAGACCTAGTGAGAGTGGCTGCATTGGCCGCGTCTAATGGCCTTACCCCATAAGCTAATTTGGCATCACGGAGATTATTTTTTTCCACATCATAGATAAATCTCAATTCCTGATAGTTACTGCCTAATTCACTAGCTATCAGGCTTTTTGTCTCGTCTATGATTTGCTCTACAGTATCAGCCATTACAATCTCGGTATAAAAATATTGCCAATATCTTTTTCATCATCCTCAATCACACCGCTCTCATCCCAATCAATATCTATCTTAACTCTGTTCAATTCTCTATTGGCATCATTGAATGCCTCATCACGCTTCTCTTTATCACCATCATCTTTAGCTATGGGATTGAGTATCACCCATGCAGTAGCGTGGGTAGCGGCTATGGCTACCTCGTTGATGTCCTCAATCTGATTCTCGTCTTTTATGAGATGATCCTTTTTTAAGCGGTGCACTACCCACTCTTTAGCTGCATGTAACTGCTCAATGAAATCAGATCTCCCCTCAGGTAGATATCTAGTATCGGTCACTAGCTCGGGATAATAGGCCTGCAGCATATCCTCATCACAGAATAAATTTAAGACACTCTGCAGAGAAGTGCCTGCGCTTAAATCCTGGTCTACTGTGATCTTAGCCCAATACAATTCCACATCATCAATAGGAGATGCTTTCCTGGGCTGCCATTTGCCATCATTTACCCATGATAAAAACCCGCTTCTGGTAAAGCCCCAAGTCTGATCTACTATGTCCAGCACTTCTGCCCAATCTGTGCCATCCCAATACTCTACTGTGATAACCACTCCGGTTACCGTATTAGCCGTGTCAAAATTAAAATGCCTAGTAGAGAAGGGTTTTTTAAAGCAAATGTAAAACTCACTTGAGGCAGTTAACTCAAAAGTCAGTGCATCCTGTGACGGGCTTTTGGTATAGGCTGTAGTCTCTGCAGAATCAAGTACTGTCCTGGTTACATTCCTGAGTATGGCAGGCATATAAACCCTCAAGGTGGCTATGCCCAGCCCGCAATGGGGCTGAGCATAACCTGTCAAGTCTGTCTGATCGCTTCTTTAGTTTTTAGAACAGTCCACTCACTGCTATGCAGCAGGTAGATAATATTCAACCATGAATATTACTTTACCAGCACTCAAATCGGCAGTCTCAATAAGTACTTCAAAACTGCCATTTGCAGCAGTGTCTACATAATATTGCAGTTGATGATCGTTAGTATCATCCCATAACAGGGCTGCAGCATTATCCCAGCCATTATGTAGAGAATTAGCCGTTAAGTCTCCCTCTGCTACGGTAGCACCGCTATACCCATCGGGATCACCATCATTGCCCCAGATCAAGGTAGAGCTAGTGCCCAGCACTGCGTCCTCTACATATGCCACGACTGATTTAACTATGGCCCCTACAGGTAGTGGCGCATAGCCAGCCTTGTCACTCAGAATAATGGCGGCATCTTTTGTGCCACCATCTACATCAAAGTCGTAGACGTATTCCTGATAATTTAGTTCGTTTTTAAAAGGCATTGTTTACCCCCAATTAGGAAATGGTAACCACCCGAATGTCAGAAGTCTGCTTAACACCAAACAGGATGGTGCTATTGATCCTGACACTGCGCTTACCCTCAACCCCCTGGTCAAATTCCTTTACATCCAGCATTTTTTGAACAGCCATGTTCATATACATAGGATGAAAGAAATAGGCTACTGCACTTGCCTCAGTGGTAAACTTGGGATTGAAACCCAAGACCTGGGCAGGCAGGGCACCTGTGGAAAGAGGGCTACCCGTGGGGATGAAATCCCTTGAGGTAAAGCCAGTGATATTAAAAATATCATTCCACTGCGGGCTATCCAGAATCATCTGCCTGGATCCATCGTCCGGCACATTCTGGGTATCCAGTAGCTCTTTAGCCTCAAGCATGTCTGCCAGGGCCAGAGTACTGCCAGCATCATAAGGAATCTGATGATCGGGAGCAGCGGCGCTGGGAACAGTGGCTGCAATTAGAATGCTCTGCATCTTTTTAAAGATGCTGTGAAAGGCCAAGTCCCTAAGAGCATTGGCATGCTCAATAGTCTGCACTTTAGCCCGATCTGTGACGATGTAGTCCTTAACCACCTGCTTATTAATAACCAGCTGCTGGTTACTAGCGGTGATAGAATCAGCATCGACTTTCTGATCCTCTTGAATTTCCTCTGCCTCATCAAACTGAGGAAATTCGGTAATGTTAACAGTATCGCCAAGAGCCCTAATATCTCCCTCATAATCCCTAGCGACCACGCCATTAAAAGGCAAGGTCTCTAAGAGAGTGGGAAAGAATGCAGCGCTCCATAGTTCTGGCTTTAGAGCATCAAGCTCTACAGAGCCACGCATAACTTGATCTGCCATAGCTTAACCCTTTCTTTATTGGGCAGTCTGGCCAGCGTACTTGGTATAAATCTCATGGTATTCAGCCTCTGTGATCTTACCCATTCGCCATTGCCTTTCTGCCTTGATTACATCTTGGGCTGTAACTGGCCCTGGTTCCTTTGGCGGGGCACCGCCACCACCGCTATCAACCGTGGGCCCATCAGCCTTTTTAAACCAATGCGCTTTATTGGTTTTTAACTTCTCTACGAATTCCTTAACGCCATGCACCGCATAGCGCCCAGCATCCGTTGTTTCAACTACGATTGAATCAAGGTCTAATAGATCAAGATCGTCTAAGGCTTCTGGTAGCATACCCGATTCCAGGGCTGCTTTTTTAACCGCGTTATATTTTTGGGTATGCTTAAATAATTTCTTTCCGTTTTCCGCCTCTGTTTTCCACTTATCCACATCAGCCTTAGTCTGCTCATATAGCGTTTTGTATTCCTCTTTTTCCTGAAGCTTACCCCTTTCAAGCTCGGCTATTTTTTCTTCTGCTTCTTTTAGCCTGGCTTTTTTATCAAGCATGTCATCAATGGCACGCTTGTGATCTTCCCATTTGACTAATCGTTCGTTAGGGGTGGTATTCGGGTTTGATTCTTGACCTGTTTTTTCTTGATTACCAGGATTGGCACCGCCATCACCTGCCACAGCACCGCTTGTGGATCCGTTATTCATTAGTATACTCCTTTTTGGTTTTTTTAAATAAAAATTTAACGCTTCTTATCAGTCACCCTCTTAATTGCTTTGTTAAATAGCCTTATGTATTTATCACTGATAGATTTTTGGAAATCCTCTCTAAGCTTTTTTTGTGGGATAGTGGGCCTTTCAGCCTGCTCATTGTGTCCTGTCCTGTGCCCGTCTTCTTTTTTCTCAGATAAATCTGTCTTATATCTCACCACAGCACTAAAGCCGGTTTTATCGGGCTCTGCTTTACTGGTTAGAGTGCTCAGAAATTTGCCAGTAAGCTTTAAATTTACAGGCCTTAGCTTCTTACTTACCCTTTCTCCATCTACGCTTACATAGCCTTTTTTCTGTATCTGCTTTCTATACTTACCCCTATATGCCGGGAATTTGCCCCATCCCTTAATTGGGTTGACACCGCGCTTAATAATGCGCTTCATTTCCTTAACTATTACTCTGCCTATTTGCCTGGCAAAGTCTCTAGTCACAGGCTTCTTAAGTTGTTTGGTTTTTTTCTTGATGCTTTCTAGTGCTTTTGTGTCTACCTCGGCTTTAAATTTAACAGGCATTATTCCTCAAATGATTTGATGATACGGCGCATTCCTTTGATGATATCTTTTTTGAATGTCTCCCCATCTTTCTTTTTAGGGATAAAGCGCCTGGTAGGTATCTCAGATTTGCCGCTGTGATTATTGTGGCCATCGGCTTTATCGTTTTGTGATGGGGTTACCTTTAAAACTAATTTCCCATTTCTTATGGGAGCCCTAAGAGAATCTAGCAGATCCCCTTCTAACTCAAGATCTGGCACTGGGGCCCCACCCTGAGCCACCTTTCTAGCTTTGTATTTCTTGGTGAGCCTTTTAAATCTGCCGTGACCAGAGACAGGGGAATTTGTCCCGCCTACTTTATCTAATACAGATTCTAGGACAAACTCCCCCACCTCTTTTAGTATCTCCCTTTTATCAACCCCCCTAGGTTTTTTAAGCCCGGTTAATTCAAAGGGATCAAACTGATATTCGACTGGCTTCTGTTTGCCCATTACACAATGCTATCAACCGTATCTCCTGGCTGCACCAAGTCAGCCGGGTTGGCAATATGCAAGGTCAAATCCTCTACTTTGGTTCCTGGATGATACATGGTTACCCCCCTATTTCTTTTTTTTCTTTACTCTCTCAGGTAGCTTTTTAAGTTTTTGGCCTTTGAGGCTTTCCTTTGCTTTGGCCTTACTCAAGGTTTTGGCTTTGGTTTTTCTGCCCCCTGCCACAGCACCAAATAACCTAGCTTGTGCCCTGCTCTTGACTGGCATCCTCTGCTCCTATTTCTTGGGTTTCTTTTTCTTGCACTTTTTCTTGGCCATCTTCTTTTTCTCCTGGCTTAAGATTGCTTGGTACTTTACTCATCATATCACCCACCATCTGATCTCTGCGCTCTTTCTTCTCATTCATGATCTCCTCAGCCTTAGCTTTAGCCTCATCCTCACTCAGATCGGGGTTATCGATCATGAGTAATTCCGCAATAGTATTAAGCCCCAACTCTTTTCTAAGCTTGATATTCTCTAACTGTTCTTTCTCTGTGATCACAGGCTTAAGCTGGTGGAATTTGAGTTTCACATCACTGTCAGTAAAGGGGGCTATCTCTTGTAGGTTTTCTACTAGTTGGCCTGTCTTGTGATATAGCTCATGCCACCGCTTTAAGATCTCCCAAAACAGGGGTTCCTTATCCCTATACAGATTCTGAATCACTTGAATATCAGCAGTGCTTTCGCTCTGCTCAATGAGCATAGCTATGCCGCTAGCTACATTTGTCACATCAAGCTTAGCGCTGATATTTCTGGGGCTCAGATCATTAGTGCTAAGCAGCATACCAAGATAGCTGACTACAGTTTGCAGCCATTCAGCCACAGGCGGATTACTAGACGCATAGAATACCTGCGGGTTAGGATCGTCTGGCTTCAAATCAAAAGTGAGGGCTCTATCGGGGCCACCCACTATCTTTTTGGGCAAATCTTTACCCGCTATAACCAACTGGCCAAAGCCCTGGGTAAAGGTCACATAGTTGATATCAGTCAATATCTTATTGATTAATAGGCTGCCCTCTACTACATCCTCACCACCAGCAGCCCAGAAAAAGCCGTCCTGATCCCCTGTGATATTGACAAAAGGCATTATCTCAATGGGGTTTTTCCCGGACTTAGCCAATTCTTGCGGGCTATTTACCCCACCATCAAATGGGGTTTTAGTAACTGCCCCTTTGGCATCGGTGGTGAAATGGAAATTATCAGACCACCAAATAAAGCGTCTGGGTTTATCTCCCATGCCTTTATCAATGCGGGTATCAGCTATCTTATCATCACGCCTATTAGAGCCATCTTTTAGTGGTATTCTATTGGCAGGCCTTCTGCCCTGGCTACCTCTAAGCTGATCATAAAACCAATCAAATAGCATTTGGTGCTGCTCTTGGAAATCGGACAGGATTATCACCATGGGCTTAGTGGGATCATTAGGATCCTCTATCACATCGTACTGCCAAGGAGCTAATACCCTGGCCAATAAATCATATACCGCTTTATTGGGTAGGCTTTCCCTTCTGGATATCACAGGCACTATCTGCATCATGGTATTTTTAAATAGCTGCCTGTACCGATCACTTTTTAAAAAGAGGGTGGTGGCGTCTATCTCTCTCTCTAAAGCATCAATGCTTTCCTGAGACTTCTGATCCTCAACCTTTCTGTCCACACCCCCTGTATAGGCCTGAGCTAGCTTATTTACTATCTTTCTACAGATACTTATATTAGAGGCTCTATTCTGCATTTGAAAAAGGGTGGTATCCTGAAATCCTTCATTCATGAGAGCTTGCATTACCCATTTACTGTTTTTATCCCGGTATATCTCATGCTTTCTTAGCTCCCAGAATCTGCGCTGCTTATTCTCCCAGCCATTAGTAATCTCATCCAATACCTCTGCCCTAATACTCTGCTGCAATATGTCTGATTCGTTTTTAATAAGCTGGCTCATCTGTATCTCACCTCTCTAAATCCTCTGCCTACCTTAATGGGGAATTCATAATCTACCATGTTTTTTAACCCATCAAGCCAGTGAGAGCGCTTAAGGTTTGTCTTGTCAATTTCAAAAACTCCCTGCCTAAAGACGCACTGCTCTAGATCTGCCACCACATCAGGACACTTTACCCTATTAATTATAACCTCATTCCGATTAAACATGGCATTGAGTGCATTAAGGCAATTCCTGACACTGATCTTTCTCTTATACCGGATATCAGTAAATCCCTCACTTTCTAGTATGTCTATATCTGTGAGGTGCTTTACTTTGGTTGATCGTGATGCCCCTGCTGGATCGGGAAATATAGCGATCTGATCAGTCTTAAATGTTTTTTCCCGTATGGCTTTGCACACGTCGTATGTGTCTGCTCCTGGGATTCTGATTTGATCCCATGCTCTGAGTATTGCCCCCCTTGTTTTCTGCCTATTTGATTTTTGAGTAATACCAGGTAGCCTATTCCATAAAGTAGCGGCCATAGGATCAACGTTGAAATCAAGAGACACATACACAGGAAAGCCATCAAGCTTATCAATATCATCCGCAGTATGTTTAAACCTATCGAATGCATAGGCACACCTCTTACCAGTTAGGTTAACAAATTTGCCATCAATATACTGCTGCTGCATTAGCTCATCATATGAATCTCTCAGCATCTGGATATAGCTATCCGCATTATAAATATTCTCGGCACTGTTACCAAATATCAGATCAGTGTCTTGTCTAGGCTCCTGTATGAAGTACTCATAACACCAGTTGAATGATTCAGGTGTGCCACTCATGGCTAACTGGAGCAGCTTAGCCTCTTTCTTTCTGATACGAGATATGAGTGCTTTAAAGGCCATCTCACTGACTAGGGTTACCTCATTGATACAGCCCCATGCTAGATTGGGGCCTCTGATACTGGCTCCCTCATCCTCACTGTGGAATATGTAAACAAGAGCCCTGGCATCTGGGAAATACCATTGCAGGTCTGTCTTATTGTATTGGTGAGGTATGCCATTCTCATAGCATATTTCTTTTATGGTGGGGTAGACATCACGCTTATACATTTTGATACTAGGGCACAAGATCCCGCCCGCCATATCCTGATTAAGGTGCATAAGCTGAAAGGCCTTCATCACAAGGGAATAGGTCTTACCAGCACCAAAACCAGAGGATAAGTAGACTTTGGGTTTGGTAGATAAGTGGAAAGGCTTTTGATAAGAGAGGGGTTTATACTCTATTTCCCTGCTCATACTCCCTTAAAGGTAAATCCCTGTGGTGCTTCTAGCTGGTTTTTTACATTATCATGCCAATCCATCATATTTTTTAGGCCAAATATGATCATTGTGTTATTACCAGCCTTGATCTTTTCAATGGTTTTCTGCATAAGGAGAATCCGCATTTTAACGCGCTTTTTATCTGCATAACTCTCAAAGTTTTCTCCTTTTTCCCTGAGGCAGGCTCTGCGGATAGTATCATGCCCAATATTAAAGAAGTCGGCTATATCCTCAAGTCTGAGCCAGTGCTCTAGAAGCCAATCAAACTTATCCCAGTCTATTTTGTCTTGGGCATGTTTGGTGCTACACCTTGGATATGTCTTATTCTTTTTTGGTTTTAGTCTGGCCATATTGTGTTATTAGTTCACCCCTAATTATAACAAAGTCTTGTGCCTGGCCCTCTTTTATTAAGTGATCCCCTATCTGCTGTGCAGCACATTTCCCATCACAGGGTACAAAATCTGTATACAGGCCATGTGGTGTCTGTCTGGCAAATACCAAATAGTATTTTTCACTCATCGGATTTCTCCTTAAATATTTCCTTCATTTCCTCTTTAGCTCTCTGCTCTGGTGGGTTGGCCACCATGTGCCTTTGAATATCACTCATTAACTGCTGATGCTTATGCTGCAGTGCTGCAGAGCAGAATATCTTGACACCCTCTTTAATGAGTAAATTCCTTTGGGCTTTGGTGGCCCGGGGGCCTGCTGCATTCTCATATGCCAGCACCTGAGCACAGAGATTGGTTAGTACTAAAGTCCTGCGCTCATGGGTTTTCAGGAATTGATAGGCATTTGGCTTATGGCCTAAGTAGGCTTTTAACTGCCTATCAAATTCCTGTGTCACATCTAGTAGCAGCATTGCGTCTTTCCCTGTGTGATGCCACTAAAGACCTGCTGATTAATACTGCTCTGCATCTTTCTGAACAGGTCTTGGCTGTTTGTTTTAGGCCTTTACCCCAATCTTTAGCTTTGAATTTCTTCTTACACACAGCACATTTCTTGGTTATGAATTTCATCTATTCCTGCTTTGTATTTGAATAATTGCCTGTGCCTAACTGCTGTAAGGCTTGTGCCTGGGTAGTGGCCTGATGTCTGGATACCATGGGCTGAATCTTTACCCTATCTCTCTCTTGGGCTTCTTTCTGTGTAGCTTCGCTTATGATGTCGGTGCCTATGTACTCTAGGAAATGGGTGTGGTTATCCTCAATGTAGGTTTCATTACCCTCATCATCTACTAAAGGCCATTTAACGCGCACCGGCTTTTTGACAAATCTTTTAGATCTGCCAATGCGGATGCTGGCCATGGTAAGAGGGGGGCCTACTTCAAATTGAGGGCCTGAATAAGTACGCATTGTGCCATCTGGATCCTTGAATTCTTTTGTGATGGCTGGCTTATCCCAATGGACTTTGACTTCATGGAAATGCCCACCCACAGGGGCACTGTATTTGAGTGGTCTACCGGACCTATCTACCGAGTGGTAGAAATGAACGTGCTCAATGGTTTGGATGCTGGGCTCTAGGTACTTATAGGAAATATTCCTTTTGAATGTGCCAAGGTGCAATTTATAGGCAAGATGCTTGAATACTTTTGATGCTCTCTCGTGCTCAGCTGGCATGGCAGGCGTGGGTTTTTTAATCTCTAGCTCTTCAGTTTCTGCGGGATCAGTTAGATAATCAGAATCTTTTTTCTTAGGCATATACCCCCCTTTTTACTTAATCAGTAGGATGTGGGATCAATCCTCATCTACTGGGCCTAACTTCTCTATAATAGTATCTACCTTAGCTATCAAGCTATCTATTTGATACTGAATGGCATAGAGAAGGGTTTTATCATCATAGTAATAGGCTACTAGCTCAAGATTGTTTTTACCACAATGCTCACATTTGACACTGCGCAGATGTATTGGGCGATCTTCTGGAGTGAAAACGGTGGTCTCTCTCTCACATCTTTTACAGAAAAAATCATATCTGGGCATTGTGTGTCCTGGTGGGTTTGCCTATATTGTATCTCATAAAGGGGGTAAAGCATGGCACGCAATGAGATACCGATTAGGTGTGAACATACCGAGATGAAAGCTATTGAGGATCTTAAGCCTCATCCCAGAAACCCCAATAAGCATACCGATGATCAGATAAAACGTCTGGCAGATATTATTGAGTACCAGGGGTGGCGTAGGCCTATCAGGGTGAGTAAGCAGTCTGGTTATATCACCGCAGGGCATGGCGCTCTTGAGGCAGCTAAGCTAAAAGGCTGGCCTAGTGCCCCTGTGGATTATCAAAACTATGAGAATACCGATCAGGAATATGCAGACATTGTGGCTGACAACTCACTACATGAGTGGGCAGGGGTAGGTATTGACCTTAGCTTTGTGAATGCTGAAATGGAAAACTTAGGCCCTGACTTTGATGTGAATATGCTGGGCCTTGAAAATTTTGAGATGGAGATAGCTGATAAGTTTGAGGATAAGGATGCGGACAGTGTGCCAGGGAATGCTGAGGCTAGGTGTAAAGAGGGAGATCTGTGGGTGCTTGGTGAGCATAGGCTCTTATGCGGTGACTGCACTGTAAAAGAAAATCTGGATCGGCTAATGAATGGTAAGAAAGCGGATATGGTGTTTACTGATCCACCGTATAACTGCGGTGGGAAAACAAGCTGTCTTGGCTCTGATGTTAATAAAGCTGTTAAAACATTGAAAAACTCAGAATGGGACCAGGATTTTGATATTAATCCAATGCTAAATAATTTGCCCGCTCTATCTAAGTCAGGGTGCTCTTATTATATTTTCACATCACAATTCGTTGCACCAAAAATATGGGAATGGATGGGCTCTTATTGCTCTTTTTATAGCTATTTAATTTGGTGTAAACAAAACCCTATGCCAAGCTTAACAAAGAAGACATGGAATTTTTCTAGTCTTGAAATGATATGCTATGGGCATACCCCAAATTATTATTTTAAGTATCCAGATGAGGGGCACGCATACGGTTATTGGGTTTTTACAAAAACGCCACATAAAAGCCATCCCACCTCAAAACCCATTTCAGTTATTGAGCATGCCATTATTCATTCTAGTAAAAAAGGAATGCTTATCTGGGATGGCTTTCTAGGCTCTGGCTCTACCCTCATAGCCTGTGAGAAAACAAACCGCACTTGTCTTGGCATGGAAATAGATCCCGCTTACTGCAATATCATAATTGAAAGATGGGAAACATTCACAGGGAAAGAGGCTAAATTAATAAATGGAAACAAAGGCTGAAAAACGCACGCGCCAAACTCAAAACACCAGGAATTACAGAAAACGTCACCCAGAAAGGGTTAGAAGATTCTTGAGATTAATCATATTAATGGGGGCGGGACTACTGAAATAAAAGCCATGGGCGGTTCTTTAGTAGATGCCATTCTTTCCGGCAAAAGAAATCCTGCTGGGCTAAATGTGCTTTGCAGAGTATGTAATGCTGCTGACTATTTAAAACGGAAATGCCCAGATGGCGGAATGTTTACTATTACCTGGGAAAGATTGGGGGGCCAGCATAACGTCAAGGTATCCCAGCCCCCCAGGTAGCCATCCCTAACCAAGTCTCCCCTATATCCTACCACCCCAGTATCACCCCAGTACCACCCCAGTACCACCCCAGTACCACCCTAATACCACCTGACACAGCGGGCATCACCAACCCGTCTAAACTTTTGACACACTATGAAACATTGTGTGATCCGCTTCACAATTGTGACACATACTGACACAGTGTGTTATAATGGAACCATAGAAAGGAGAAAACAATGGGAATGGATGTATACGGAAAAAATCCAAAAAACAAAACGGGTGAATATTTCAGAAATAATGTGTGGTGGTGGCGGCCACTCTGGGATTACTGCCTTAGTGTAGCCCCAGAGTTGTGCGCTGGGATAATGGGCCACACAAATGATGGTGATGGCCTGAATGAAGAGGATTCTTTACTGTTAGCCCAAAAGCTTCAAGATCGCATTGATATCGGATCAACTGGAGAATTTCAAAAAGGCTATGAGCAGCACCTAGAAAACCTGCCCCTTGAAGCCTGTGAGATCTGTAAAGGCAAGGGGATGAGAAAAAAACCACCAGACATTGGGCCAGGAGATATGAGGTGTAATGGCTGTGACGGGAAAGGCATGAGAAAAAGCTATGAGACACATTATCCATTCAGTGTAGAGAATGTGCAGGAATTTGTGGAATTTCTAAAAGCCTGTGGTGGGTTTGAAATCCTATAAAGAAAGGAGAAAACAAATGAATAACACGCTATTCCAGTTATATATTTATGGCTCATCTACACAGCAGTGCTATGAGTGCCAATGCCTCATTAAAGAGGGAGACAGGGTGCTATACGCATTTAATAGAATCTATTGCCTCTCTTGTGGCACAGAATTTATTACCGGAATTAAAGATACCTGTGAGTGGCTATTAGAGGATTTGTCTGCTGAAAACAAGAAAGGAGAAAACAAATGAGTAAAAAACCATTCACCAAAAAAGACCTGCAGGCTATGGCCAAAAGGCTCATAGTCCTTAATCACGTGCTGGCTGCCCTCAAGCCCCTCTATCAGGAAAAAGATGTCCTGGTAGAGATGATAGTTGAGGGCTGTGAGTTAAAAGAGCCAGCCAAGTACTTTATTCAGGATGTGAAAAACTATACCTTTGAACCCTTTGAGGAATTGGGTGACCTGTATCAATCTCTCATTGATCCTGTCACCATTGAGCACGCCACGGTAGGTATCATAGATAATTTTTCTAGTAAAAATACAGCATGGCGACCGGCCAAGGTTATGAGGTTTGAGGATCATATTATGAAAGGAGACAAGAAATGAAAAAGAAAGGGCCTATTAGGTTTCAAGGAAATTTCAGGTGTAGTGGGTGTAATAAGATTAGGGCTAGAAGTAGAGGTGGCTATATGCCATGGGATGATTCTGCCAAGGGGCATGGCAGGGCTGATGTGCTTATATGTGCTAGGTGCTTAGGGCTAATGGAAAAGTTAAGGCTTTCCTCTGTGTGCCGCTTAGTTACCCT
>Ga0180432_10001422_pt1 | contig 37927 bp, 37 predicted proteins | sample SS_ome_10_FD_132414 | JGI IMG/M metagenome (GOLD analysis project Ga0180432, IMG submission 132414) | Hypersaline lake sediment archaeal communities from the Salton Sea, California, USA - SS_1_MS_2 metaG | ecosystem: Environmental > Aquatic > Non-marine Saline and Alkaline > Hypersaline >... | reverse complement strand
TCGGCGATGACTATCGAGTGCCCTACCCCGGACGCATACGCGCGCTCCACGACTACTGAACGGTCAGAGTCGAAGCGCGTGTCGCCTAGATGGCAGTGTGTATCAACCAGCACTGAGGTGCCGGGGTCAGCGTTATCGCACGACCGTGGCGCCGGCTTGAGAAATCGTCTTCGCGCCACGTACGTCCTCACCGGGCCAGCGCCGCTCGATAGCGAGCAAGATAGGTGACGCGATGAAGATCGACGAGAAAGTACCGGTGAGCACCCCGAAAGTCATGACTGCCGCAAACCCACTGATTGATTGCCCCGCCAAGAACAACAGTGCCAGCGTGGCTGCCAGGGTGGTCCCGGACGTGAGCACCGTACGAGGTAGCGTCTCGTTGATACTCCGGTTGAGAATCTCATATATGCTCTTGCGCTTGTACTTCTTGAGATTCTCTCTCACACGGTCGAAGGTCACGATCGTATCGTTGAGCGAGTAACCAATGATTGTCAGCAGTCCAGCCACCACAACGAGTGAGACCTCGAGGTTCACCAACGATATGAACGCGAGCGTCGTCAGAATGTCGTGCACCGTTGCCGCAACGGCTGCTAGGCCGAAGCGCCATTCGTACCTGAACCAGATCACGACAAAGATCGCTCCAAAAGCCAGGAAGAGCGCCTGCTGGACTCGTGTTCGAAGCTCGCCACCGACCTTCGGACTGATTGCCTCCGTTCGCTGGATCTCGTATGAATCCGCCCCGAACACCGCAGTCAGCACACTGTCGAGGACCACTCCGGTTCTTTGAGTCGTCGCTTCGCTTACTTCTTCGTCAGAATCGAGCCTGGCACGTACCACGAACTCGTCTGGCGCACCAAACGTCTGGATTTCGGCTCCGTCGAGTTCGGTCGGTGCTAGTGCAGACCGGATATCGGCGGTCTCAATACCTTCGCTGGCGCTGAGCTGGATCAGAGTTCCACCGGTGAACTCGATACTCGTGTTGAGACCGCGGAACAGGAGCAGCGACAAACCAGGCAACATGAAGACCACGGCGGCGATGGCAGCAATGCGCCAGACAGCCAAAACATCGTATTTAGCGTCGTCAAAAAGCCGGAACATCAGATGGATAGCTCCTGTGTGACCGTGCGGCGTTGGAGCCAGATCAAGCAGAAGGTGCGCGTAACGAACACCGCGGTTATGAGCGATGCAACAATACCAATGATCAAGGTCACAGCGAATCCTCTCACTGCCTGCGTACCGAATTGGAATAGGAAAGCTGCAGTAAGCACCGTAGTGACGTTCGCATCGATGATTGCAGGCATTGCGTTTTGAAATCCCGCATCAACTGCGGACCGAGGTGTCTTGTCCATTCGCAGTTCCTCACGTATTCGCTCGAAGATCAGAACGTTTGCGTCAACAGCGAGCCCGAGCGACAACACGAACCCCGCTAGCCCAGGCAGTGTTAGTGTCGCCCCGAAGCTGGCGAGTCCGGCTAGCGTGAACGTCACATAAAACAGCAGTGCCGCGATAGCCAGTAGCCCGGCCTTCTTGTAGTACACAGCCATGACCACCAATACGAGTACCGCCGCCACTATTGCCGCGCGAGTGCCCTGTTCGATTGAATCGTGACCTAAGCTAGGTCCGACTGCTCTTTCATCGACGATCGAGAGTCTCGCCGGCAGTGCACCAGCGCGTAGTACGAGCGCCAGGTCTTGGGCCTCCTGCAACGCAACGCTCCCGAGCTCAATCTGACCACTTCGTCCGATGCGGGAGCGAATGATGGGAGGCTGCCTGTGAACACGGCCATCGAGGATGATCGCCATATAATCTTCAACATGTTCAGCCGATTCCCGCCCGAATATGCGACCACCTCTGCGCGTGAGTTCGAACCGAACGATTGCGCTCCTGGTCCCTGGATCAATTGTCGCAGAAGCATCGGTCAGATACTCACCAGTAATGACCGCCCGATCTTCCACCGCGTACAGAGGTCGATATGGCCTTCCGCCCATCGAGACAGGCTCCAAGCCCCAGAAGAGTTCTATTCCGCGCGGTAATGCCCGCTCGGTCACATCCAGCCGAATGATCGAATCGACCTGCAAGTACCGCTCTTCCTCAACATGAAACTCACCGGGGATTTGACCGGCGAACAGGTACGAACTCAGATGACCTGGTCCATCTTCGAGAACGTCACTGGAGTCGGCGTCGGCCAAAGTCGTGTCCGCAACTGTCGTCTGAGAATCGGCTCCCAGCAGCTGTTCTACAGCACTCGGAGTTGCAGCTTCAACGCCCGGTGCCGCTCTGACTCCCGCTCTTCGAAGAGCCCCGTCGATTGCCGGAAGAGCCTCTCTGAAGCGTTGATCCATGTCCGTAATACGCCATTCCAGGTATGCGGAGCGTTGTACGATCTGTTTCGCCCGGCCTGGATCGTCGATTCCGGCTAGCTGCACGACGATTCGGTCGCTGCCGACCTTTTGGATGAGCGGCTCGGTGACACCGAACTCATCGATACGCGTCCGAATCACGGTGAGGGCACGGTCGATGGCGTCTTCGGGATCCTGAACACGCCCCTGACTCTCGTCGAGTTCGAGCGCCAGGTATATCCCACCCCTGAGGTCCAAGCCCAGATTGATTGGAACGCGGCGAACCAAGGTGTCCTTCATGGTTCCATCTACCGCCCTCACCCTCTGTGTAACATTCCTCGGAATGAGGAAGAAGATGCTGAGGCCGATGAGACCCGCGATCATGAACAGTCGATTTCGTATGCTTGAAAACATGGCAATATCTAGAGTTGCAAAGACTTAATGGTTACCGAACCCGTTCGGGCCTGTCAACGCACTACGAGCTGCCAAATAATCCTTTTCCAACTGCTGGACCAACTCTTCGGGCGAGTCGAAAGTGGTCACATCCCTCAATCGCTCGACCCAACTGACCTTGACCTCTTGGCCGTATAGCTCCTCATAGGCGTCCAGCAGATGTATTTCCAATGAGCGCTCGGCTTCACCGAACGTCGGCCGCGGACCTTGATGCATCATCCCTGCTGATGAGCCGCCTGCCCATTCCACGAACACTGCATACACACCGTTCGGCGGTAGGAGTTTCTGTTGAGACTCGACTCTGAGATTGATGGTTCGATAGCCGAGATGTCTTCCTCTTCCTGCACCGGGGATTACCTGGGCAATCATCGAATAGTGGCGCCCAAGCAACTGCCTGGCCGCATCCAGGTCACCGCCCGCTACCTCACGTCGAACGCGCGTTGACGAAACGGGCCTCGACTCATAGTCCACTTCCGCCACCACATCCACAGCAAAACCCATTTTCCCGCCAAGCACACCAAGCAGATCGACGTTGCCCGCCCTGCCCTTGCCGAAACCGTGGTCAAACCCAATGACCAGTTCCTTGACATTGAACCTGTCGACGAGCCGTCTGACGAATTCCTCGGGTGAGCACTTCGACAATGCTCTGTCAAACTCTATGAACGCAACCGCGTCCAACTCGCTTTGCGCCAGTATCTCGTGGCGTTCCGCACCAACCGTCAACCGGGGGGGGGCAGCCTGTGGATTCACGATCTCGAGCGGATGTGGCTCAAATGTCACGAGCACACTGCGACGCCCCGCGACCCTTGCGCGCTCCGCTATTTCCTCGAGCACGCGCTGGTGACCGAGGTGCACACCGTCGAATGTCCCGACGGTTATCACGGTGCCGTTCTTCCCTGCCCCCGGCGGCATGACCAGCCTCAACCCTCCATTACCACTCTTGGTTTGAACATATCGTCGCTTCTCTCCGCGATTCCAATCAGCTGCTGCCCGTCGATCAGAGCCACCAGCTCTTCATTGCTGCCGGTAGCCGGGATCGGCTGCCCGTGGACAACCTTCTTCCGCACATCCGGATTGTCTATCGACAACCTGGGCAGGTGTTCAACAGCTTCGGCCGGCGACCCGATTGAGGCACCAAACTCTTCAATGTCTGGGAGCGTCCGCGCCTCCTCGACTCTGAACTTGCCCACTGCTGTCCTCCTCAAAGACCTCAAGTGGGCGCCACAACCCAATGCGCCACCGAGGTCTCGCGCAAGTGCTCGGACATATGTTCCACTGCTCACCGAGCAACGGAAATCGAGGTCGGCGCCAACGATAGAGACCACAGAGAAGTCGAACACCTCAATCTCCCGAGAGGGTAGTTCGACGACTTCCCCCTTTCTCGCCAGCCGGTGAGCCCTCTGACCGCCGACCTTCTTGGCTGAGTATCTCGGCGGTCGCTGATCCGTGCGGCCCGTGAGCGCTTTGACCTCTTCGTGTAAACGGTCGCGGTCGAGCGTTCCCCAGCTATCTACTGTTGCGGTCACCTCTCCAGTCAAATCGTGCGTATCGGTCGAAACGCCGAGCCTGATCGTACCCTCGTACACCTTATCCAGACCTACGAGATACTGCGACAAGCGAGTCGCACGTCCGACCAGAATGACGAGCAACCCTGTCGCAAACGGGTCAAGCGTTCCCGTGTGACCCACGCGCCGCAATCCAAGGCGGCGCCGAATTCTATCGACAACGTCGTGGGCGGTGGGGCCCGCCGGTTTATCAACGAGTAGGTAACCGTCCTTCAGTGCGACTGCTCGTCTTCCAATTGGTGCAGAAGCTCGTCGATATGAGCCGCATGTTCTAGTCCGCGGTCGAGCTCGATATGCAATTCTGGGGCGTTTCTGATACGGAGGTTCCGCGCGATATACGTCCGCAAGAAACCACTGGCGTGCTCTAACCCGCCCATCGCTCTCGCCTTTTCTTCCTCCGAGCCCAGAACGCTTACATACACGGTCGCATGAGAGAAATCGGCTGACACGTCCACCCGTGTCACCGTGGCGAAGCCGACACGGGGGTCCTTCAATTCTGTCGCGATGGCATCAGCCATCGCATGCCGAATCAACTCCGACATGCGTTCGCGCCGATGACGCTCTGGTTGTTTCACAAGAAACTCGTTGATGAATCGACTATACGTGAAAACCCGTCCGAATCGACGAGCTTGTCGGCCGCACTTAACACCGATTGCCCGTGGCGTCGATCGGTGGCGACAACGCAGCAAGTCAATTCCGCTCGCTGCCACGCGTCTTGATGCGAAGTCTCGGCTACCGAAACATTGAATCTGTTGTGTAGACGGTCTTTGAGGCTCTTCAGGATTCGTCGTTTCTCTTTGAGCGACCTGCAACCGTCCAGGTGCAACTCCCATGTGACAACGCCAACGATCACTAGTCGCCCTTCGACGCTCCCGTGGATTCGAGAGTGCGCGCGACCTGCTCGATCTGATATGCCTCGAGTACGTCACCGACCTTTATGTCGTTGAAGTTCTCAACTCCGATTCCGCACTCTAAGCCTTCTTTGACTTCCTTGACGTCATCTTTGAACCGTTTGAGGCTCGCCATTGCCCCATCGTACACATCGACCGCATCCCTGATGACGCGAATCCGGAGTCCCCGGCGAACCAAACCACTTCTCACGTAACATCCAGCGATGGTTCCGACGCCGGAAATCTTGAAAATCTCGCGGACTTCAACTTCTCCAAACACCGTCTCTTTTTCCTCGGGTGAGAGCATGCCCTCGAGCGCGGATCTCACATCCTCCACCGCTTCGTAGATGACCCGGTAAGTGCGGATATCTACCTTCTCCCTCTCGGCAGCGGCGCGCGCATTGGCGTCGGGTCGCACATGGAATCCCACAACCACCGCGCCCGATGCCTTGGCCAACAGGACGTCTCCCTCAGATACTGCGCCGACACCCCTGTGTACTACCTCCACCGCTACTTCCTCGGTCGAGAGCTGAGCGAACGCATCGGCGAGAGCCTCAGCCGGACCACCCTGGTCAGCCTTGATGATGATCTTGAGAGCCTCGGCATGACCAGCCCCTATCTGTTTAGACAGGTCCTCGAGAGACACAGCCCTGGAAGTACGACGGTGTTCGGCTTCTCTATCCAAACGCTGTCGTTTCTGCGCGATTTCTCGAGCGTCAACGGCCTCTTTCACCGCAGAGAACTTGTCGCCCGCCTGGGGAACGCCGCTGAAGCCGAGGACCTGTACTGGAATTGAAGGCCCAGCTTCTTTCACCCGTTTGCCGTGCTCATTGATCAGGGCGCGCACGCGGCCTGCCAAGTTACCACAGATGAAGTTGTCGCCGATCTTGAGCGTCCCGTTTTTAACCAGCACCGTCGCGACAGGGCCCTTGCCAGAGTCGAGAGAACCCTCGACAACGACACCGGTTGCGAGCCTGTCGGGGTTGGCTTTGATGTCGAGCAGGTCTGCCTGCAGCAGGATTTTCTCTAGCAGATCGTCAATTCCGATCCCGGTTTTCGCGGAAACGTCGGCGCACATTGTGTCGCCGCCAAATTCCTCCAACAGAACTTCGTGTTTCAAGAGATCCTGTCGAACTCTGCTCGGATCCGTTCCAGGTAGATCGATCTTGTTGATGGCTACGACGAGTGGGACGCCAGCGCTCTTGGCGTGACTGATCGCCTCGACCGTCTGCGGCATGACGCGGTCGTCCGCAGCCACCACCAGCACCACGATGTCCGTGACTTGAGCACCACGCGCTCGCATTGCAGTGAACGCTTCGTGGCCCGGTGTATCCAGGAACGTTATCGTTCTCCCGTCAGACACCTCCAGGTGGTAAGCACCAATGTGCTGCGTGATTCCACCAGCTTCGCCGCTAATCACGTTTGTCTCGCGAATGTAATCCAAAAGCGACGTTTTCCCGTGGTCCACGTGTCCCATGACTGTCACCACAGGTGATCGCGATACCAGCGACTCGTCGGAGTCTTCCTCTTCGGTCTCCAGTGCTCCGGCCGGCGCATATTCCTCATCCCGCACCGCATTGAAGCCAAACTCACCAGCAATCAGATCGATCTGATCAAAGTCCAACCTCTGGTTGACCGTCACCATGAGCCCCAACTCCTTGAAGCAGAAGGTGACGATCTCGGTGGGCCCAACTTCGAGTGTGGTAGCCAATTCGGAAACCGTTATGAACTCGTTCACGCGAATGGTCGTGCGGTCGCGTTCCTTCTCTTCGGCGATCCGGAGCTCTTCCAACTCACGCGTCGTCGCTGCGTCGATGCGACGTTTGCTCGAGCGTTTGCTTGGAGTCTTCATCGACGCTAGCGTGCGGTTGATGTTGGCCTGTACCGCATCTTTGTCGACCTGACCTCGTTTACTTCGCTTGCGGCGTTTTCGATCGCGGCGACGCTCCTCGGCGACTTCGCCAGGAGCTGCTGATGCGACCGGTCGCGGCCCCGCCGCCGCTGCTGCTGGACGGCTCCGCTGAGGTTGCTGCGGGGGAGGTGTTGGTGCGCGCGTAACGCGACGCGGGATTATCGGCGGTTCCTTCTCGTCGACGACGGGCTCCACGTCGGCCTCGTCCGCAGTTTCTTCTTCGACTTCTTCCTCCGACACAGCCTCGGCCTCAACCTCAGCCTCGAGTGCTTCTATTTCTTCAGTCTCCGCCTCCTCCTCGACTTCGGTCGTTTCAGCAACCGCTTCTTCCACCATCTCGGCCTCGGCGGGTTCCGGCACTTCGTCATCGGAGGATTCCGCCTCCGGCTCCTCGAGTGCGACTTCTGCTGCGTCCTCTGGCGGAGCAGTCTCTGCGGTAGCAATGACTTCGGCAGGCCCTTCAACCGGAGCGGTCTCCGCATCGAGAGCGACCGCCTCTACAACTTCTTCGGCCTCTGGAGGTGGTTTGGTCGGTTCAGCCGGTACTTCCACCGTTGGTTCGGGCTCGGGAACCTCCGCGGCTTCGGCTACCTCATCTGGAGCGATGCCAGCATCTGCGGCAGCTCTAGCCGCTACTTCGGCGGCCGATCTGCGCCGGCGCCGCGGCCGCTTGGCCGGTTCTGCGGGCTCTTCCTTCTTATCGGTTTTTTTCGCGGTGCGGCGGCGCGTGGCCTTCTTCTTGGTCGGAGTGGCCGCTTTACGTTTCTCGCGTTCCCACCGTGCACGCACGAGGGCGACCTGATCCGCAGCTAGCGCAGAGAGGTGGCTGCGCACGTGTATGCCCATATCGGCCAGGAGCGATATTAGCTGACCGCTCTCAATTCCGAATTCGGCTGCAAGATCGTGGATCCTGGTCTTGCCCAATGCGCCCTCCTAGCGACTTTCTGCTCTGTCGGCCCTTCCAATTTCTCGAGCCAGGTTAGCATCCAATAAACCCAAAGCCTGTAGCGGCTTTCCGCCGAAACGCCTACCCAACTCGTCCGATTCGGGGCCCTCCACTATTCGGACACCTTTTGCTCTAGCAAGGCGTCCAACCTTCTCTTCAGTTCGCGCGCTTAGATCTGCCGCCAGCACAACCAAGAATATCTTTCCCCGCCTCAATCCATCGCGAACCTGCGATGTACCTACCACAACCGACCCGGCTCTCCTTCCGAGCCCGATCAATCGCAGGTCTTTCTCGTTCATTCGCTGTTTGGCGAAGCCTCCTCGGAATCTCCCGTTTCCGTTCCCGAATCGGCCGCGCCATCCGTATCGTCATCGTCACCTGATGAACCTTCGGCCTCTTCGGTCAGCTCCGAGAGGAAGGCCAACAGGATTTCGGCATGCTCCTGCTCGATGCCATCAATCTTGAGCACATCGTCCATCTCTAGATCCAAGATGTCACGCAGGGTTTTGAGCCCAGCATTTTCCAGGATCTCCACTACTTCTGTCGGAATACCCTTCAACTCATCCAACATCACATCCACCACCAGAGCCTCATCCGCTGAAAGTGGCGTAAAGAGAGGGCCCTCTCCACCTCGCTCCAACCACTCTCGGCTAGAGTAGAGATCAATCTTCCACCCTGTGAGTTCCGATGCCAACCGGACATTCTGCCCGTTGCGTCCGATCGCCAACGAGAGCTGATCTTCGTCGACAACGGCTTGGATCGTGAGGGCATCAGGATCCGAGAAAACCCTCGACACTCTTGCCGGAGCGAGCGCCAGTTTCACAAACCGTTCCGGATCCGGAGACCATGGCACGATATCTATCCTCTCACCGCCCAGCTCATTCACAACAGCCTGAACTCGGTTGCCTTTGAGACCCACGCACGCACCCACCGGATCGACTCCGTCATCCCGACTCACGACCGCAATCTTGGTGCGACCACCGACTTCGCGCGCGGCTTCCTTGATTTCTACGATCCCCTGCTGGATCTCGGGCACTTCCAACTGGAACAACGCCCTGACAAACCCCGGATCGCCGCGGGAGAGTATGAGTCTCGGTCCCCGCGGAGTTTCCTCGAGACGTTTCAGAACGGCGCGAATAGTATCACCCTGGTGAAACCGCTCGCGAGGGTTCTGCTCCCTGTACGGGATTATGGCTTCGGCTTCCCGGAACCTGTTCACCAGAACCACGAGCCTTCCGCGCTCGATCTGCTGCACCTCGCCCGAGACCAATTCTCCAACCTTCTCACCGAACTCACCGCGAATTCGACTCCGTTCTCCTTCTCGTACTCGCTGGATTATCCGCTGCTTCGCTGCCTGTGCTGCATTACGGCCAAGACTCTCGAACGGAATCTCTTCTTCCAGAACGTCTCCGATTTCGAATTCCGGATCCTCGTATTGAGCCTCTTCCAGCGAAACCTGACAAGCCGCGTCCTCAACCTCTTCCACCACACTCTTCAATAGCGTAACCGTGACGGTGCCCTTGAGGTCGTCGATTTCAATCTCTTCGCGCACAGTAGGGCCGTAACGCCTTGCGAGTGCCGCATGGATCCCGTCACGCAGAAGGTCGAGCAGCTCGGACCTGTCGAGCTGCTTCATATTCGCAACCTCCTGGAGTGCCGCCAAAAGTTGCGCGGAACTCGTCATTGGCTCTCCTTGCTTGCTTTCCTCGCCAGAGACCGGTCCAACGTTGACCAATCAACCACCAATGTGGCGTCTTTTGCTTCTTTCAACGGCACGATCTGCTCCTCACCGTTGGTTCCAAACCGCAACATCACAGTGCTCTGGTCCGGAATCCGCACTATTGTCGCTATTTCACGGCCACGGCCCGGCACGCGCACTCGTACCTTCTGCCCCACGAACCGTTCCCAATGCCGCAAGAAACGGATCGGCCGTTCAATCCCGGGCGAAGACACCTCGAGAACATATCGGGCCCCCAACATCTGCGACCCATCCAGCCATGCCTCGAGCTCTCTGCTAACGTTTGCGCAATCGTCGGCAGTAACACCGCTGCCAGGCGCCGACCCTTCTACATCTATCCGTATTTGCAGCACCGTGCGGCCGCGCAAATCCCGCCTTCGAATATCAACCAATTCGAAACCGAGCTCCGCGACTCGCCGATCAACAGCATTCGTCAAATTCTCTGGAGCGTACTCCATAGCGTTCTTCGCCGCGTTCTTCGCCGCGTTCATTCGCCCCAATAAAAAAGCGGGCCCACTACGCCCGCGCCTCAGCCATGGAAATATAGTCCTCGCTGATTAGTGGTCAAGACAATGGCATGCCTAGATATGCGGCCATCCTACCCGCGCCCTCGCGTCGAGCCCGAAAAGAATGGAATCCCCCTGAATCGTGAACTGTACAGCGGGAACTCACGGTTACGCGCTCGATTCCCAACCGGAAGGCCCTATCGGCGAGAGCCGCCCTGAGATCCAAGTTCCCGGGAGCATCCTTGCCAACCCCAAGCACCTTTTCAAAAACCTCAGGTCCTACTTCATAACAACGCCCACAAACGCTTACACCACAATGCATTACAAACCTTTCACAACCGGAATCTCCGATGGTACCAAGTTGTTCGACACCCGCTTCGAGGATCCCCTCTGCTATGCCTCGCCACCCTGCGTGCAACAGGGCAATCGTACTAGATGTGGGATCGTACAGGTACACGGGAACACAGTCGGCAACCAAGACCGTCAGCAGGACACCCCTCTGGCTAGTGACGTGCCCGTCAAGTCCCTGCCGCACCGAGAGGCCTCCCTGAGCGCCGTTACACCTGCCAATCGTTGTACCGTGCTGTTGGTGTCCAACCACAAACGACCCAAAATGAGGCGAAAACGAGTTTTGGAAAGCCTGCCAATTCCGTGCAATGGTAGCAGCCGGTTTCGGCCCCCACAGGCCCAGGTCAAAATCATCCCGAGCCCCGGTTATCCCAGCAGAAATTCCGAATCTCTCGCGCCATTCTCGGATTTCAAACCTGGGCGGACCAGCGTCTTCTACGTGGCGCTCGGAGATTTCTGCTGCCACCCGCTCGATCACTCCGTATCCTCGCCCTCAAGCCGCTCAATCTGTGCACCCAGCAGGCGCAGCCGTTCATCGATACGCTCGTACCCACGGTCAATCTGCCCGATGTTGTGTATTACGCTCTCTCCCTCGGCTGCCAGAACCGCGAGAAGAATTGCCATTCCGGCACGAATGTCGGGGCTTTCCACGACACCACCTTTGAGCCGAGACGGGCCTGACACAACGACGCGGTGAGGGTCGCAAAGCACCAACCTGGCGCCAAGACTTGCCAATTTGTCAACGAAAAAGAGCCGCGATTCGAACATCTTCTCGAAAATCAGCACCATTCCGTCACATTGAGTACTTACGACCACAGCGATTGAGGTGAGATCCGTTGGGAATGCAGGCCAAGGACCGTCCTCAATCTTGGGCACATGGCCCCCGAAATCGGGGCGGATGCGCCGTTCTTGAGACGGTCGCACATGCAGGGTGTCCCCATCGATTACGGGGTGCACGCCGAGCCTGTCGAACGTCATGAGAATGCTGCGCAGATCGTCGGGCCTTACTCCTTCGATTCTGATATCTCCATCCGTGACGGCGGCAAGTCCAATGAAGCTCCCAATCTCGACGTGGTCTGGGCCCACCTCGACTCGCGCACCGTGCAGACTACTGACACCCTCGATAGTCAGCACACTAGTGCCGATGCCTTCTACGCTAGCCCCCATCGCCACGAGCGCTCGAGCGAGGTCCTGAACGTGTGGTTCGGTGGCCGCGTTCCTCAACACCGTCCGGCCCCGCGCTAGACACGCCGCCATGAGTGCGTTTTCTGTGCCAGTAACACTTGGTTCATCGAGGAAGAAATCGGCTCCGTGCAACTGCTTGGCGTCCATCCGATATTGCGCGCCGATCGACACCTCTGCCCCCAGTGCTTCGAGCGCCTGGAAGTGCGTGTCGAGTCTTCGCCTTCCAATGACATCCCCACCGGGCGGGGGCAGGACTACGCTTCCCAACTTGGCGAGGAGCGGACCCGAAAGCAGGATGGACGCCCTTATAGCCGAACAGAGTTCAGGATCGAGGCGCTTCGCCTCAATGCCGGTTGGATCGACGGATACCGAGTTAGAACCGGTCCAACTCACGGATGCACCAAGGTGCTCCAATAGATCCAGAAACGCTGTCACATCCCGAATCCTCGGGACGTTCTCAACCTCACAGGGACTATCGGCAAGCACGGTCGCAGCCAACATTGGGAGCGCTGCGTTCTTGTTGCCGGCCGGCCTTATTACGCCGTTGACCGGCCTTCCACCGGATACACGAAACCTTTGACTCATCTTGCGGCAAACCATATGACGCCTCAGTCACGAACGCAAGCTCACTCGCTTGACAGCGTGCCCGAGCCTGCGAATCTTGCTTGTGACGAGGCGTGATGGCTGCATGAGAACTCATTTCGCAAAGGGCATCGAATTCGCGATGGAATTATTGGTGTTGGTGCTCGGCCAGGAAGACAAACTCGACTCTATTCTGGCTGGGTTTATCGAAATTGGTATCACTGGCGCTACGATGATCGAGAGTCGAGGCATGGCGCGTCAGCTGTCCGAAGGGGGCGCGACGGCGCCGGTTTTCGCCGGCCTTCAGGAACTACTGGAACGTTCTCGACCTCAGAGTACTACTGTATTTTCTGTAGTCGAAACGAGAGAGAAGCTGGATGCCGCCATAGATATGATTAAAAACAAATGTGGTGACATGGCGAATCCCGGCAGCGGGATTTTATTTACCGTACCGGTCGGCCGTGTCGTTGGGTTGGCGCCTGCGCTGGCCTCGGAGAACGGATGATCTCTCTGGTCTGCACGGATTGCCCCTTTACTCACTCGGCTGGACATACGCACTAGCCGTGCGTTGTAGAAAGAGAGTAGATCATGGGATGGGCTGAGGCACTGACCGCTGTATCCACCGCCACTATTGCACTGTCGCTTCTCGGTGCATGTGTTGCCGTTGTCTTCCTGTTGCGTGACGTTCGCAAACTACTTGCAGAGCTAAAGCCGCTGACGAAGAAAATCGATGAGGAAGGCAAGCCAGCCATCGAATCCGTCCGCAAAATGATTGCCGACGCCTCGACTGTCATGGAGACTGTGAAGACTGAGGTCGACGGACTCGTGGACACCTCACAAGGGATCCGCAAGCGCGCCGAACGTGCGGCAGCATCCATAGACGATCGGCTGCACGATATCGAAACGCTCGTAGACGTGGTGCAGGAAGAAGTGGAAGAAACGGCGCTCGATCTTACGGCTGCGCTACGTACCACGAGGCGAGGCGGAAAGCTATTCAAGCGGATGAGGCGCGCACTCCTCAAGCGCGGAAGGAGGCGATAGGGGGTGACCAAAGGCCGCTTCGCGGCGGCAATAGTCTTCGCCCTGGTACTTCTTGCTGCCCTTCCCACACCTGCCGCGGCGTGGACACCTGGTACTCACATCTTTGTCGCGGACTCGGTGCTGGCCAACTTGCTACAACTACCGGCGGCGATTGCTGACCTGCTCCGCGCTTTTCCATATGACTACCTGTACGGCAACATCGCGGCGGACACCTCGATTGCCAAGAAGTACGCCCCGGTTGGGCGTCATTGCCATTCGTGGAATGTCGCCAACGAGATACTCAACTCCGCAACGACCGATCCGCTGCGCGCGTTTGCCTGGGGGTATATGTCCCATTTGGCCGCGGATACCATCGCGCACAACTTCTTCGTACCACGGCAGCTCGTCGTCACCTCCCGAACTATCGCACTTGGTCATTCATATTGGGAAAGCAGATTCGAGGCGCATCTTGGTGATTCATACGCCTCGGCCGCAATGGACGTCGTGCGGATGGATCACGGAGACGCCGACTCACACCTGGATCGCATACTTGCTCCAACGATCTTTTCGGTCCGAACCGGCCGGCGACTATTCCGTGGAATTGTAGGGGTTGCCGAGACGCAGAGTTGGCACCGCGCGTTCGACGTGCTTGCCGCAAACAGCCGGTGGGACTTGGGTGAATCGGTAATCGAAAAACACATGGCGATGGCTTTTCAACTAGTCATGGAGGTGCTCTCCGGCCAGGACAGCATCGCACGGAGACTGGACCCGTCAGGCGAGTCGTCGCTCCATCTTGCGAAGAAAATCCGGCTCGATGCAATGAGGAACCGAATCCCCAACGACCTATCGAAACTTCGGGCGCTGGCCGATGAGAGCTTTGGCCTGCCTGACTGGGAGGTACCGTTCTGGGAAATATCAGAATCTCAACACCACCGGCTACGGACCGGCATCGGGTTCCAAGGCCCCCAACCGCTCCTCACTGACTAAGAATCGGATACCGCCAATCGCTTTTCCAATACGGTGCGCAGCTGTTTTGGGTTTGCTCGCCCACCCGATTCGTTTAGCGCGAGCCCCATGAAGAAATCCATCAGCTTCGTTTCTCCCGCTCGGTAGCGCTCCACGTGTTCGCGATGGGCCTCGAGGGTCTTTTCCACCCAAACCGCCAATTGGGCATCATCGCTCACCTGGAGCAGGCCCAGGCGTGCCGCCACCACGACAGGCTCCTCCGACGACTCCGCCAGAGCTGCAAAAACCTCCTTCCCCGCCCGTTTGCTTACCTTGCCTGTGACGACGAGCTCAACCAACTCGCCCAACCGGTCAGCGCTCACACGAAATTCGCCTTCGTGAGATTTCACATCCGCAAGCACCGAGTCCATGACCCAATTGGCCACCTCTTTGGACGCGACCGAACTCTTGGGGACAGACTCGAAATAATCTGCCAGTTTCACCGAACCAGTTAACACGTCTGCAGCATAGGCGGACAGACCATACTCTTCCCTGATCCGCGCACTCCTGACCCAAGGGAGCTCCGGGAGCGAAGCACGTTCAGCCTCCACGCTGATACCGGCGGATTCCAGATTCAATGGCGGCAGATCCGGATCCGGGAAGTAGCGATAGTCAGGGCTGACTTCCTTGGCGCGCATGATGCGCAATCCAGACTTTTCGACAGTGAATGTCTGCTGTTCCACGACCTGACCACGTTCCAACAACTCAATTTGCCTATCACCTAGCATGGTCAACGCACGGACCACCCCTGAAAACGAGTTGAGATTTTTCAGCTCCTGTTTGGTTCCTAGCTCCCCGCCTGCCTCACGCACCGAGAGATTTGCGTCCACTCGAAGACTGCCTGCCTCCATGTTACAATCCGAAACATCCAGATATTGCAGCAACTGTTTCAACGATGTCAGATATGACCTAGCCTCTTCCGGCGTGCGCAGATCCGGCTCACTCACTATTTCGGCCAGTGGGATTCCGGATCGGTTGAAATCGACAGCTGTTTTTCCTGGTATTCTGTCATGCACCGACTTGCCGGCGTCCTCTTCAAGGTGCAACCGGCTGATTCCAATGCTCCGCTGCCCCCCCTCACCATCAATCACCAGTATTCCCGAAATCGCGAGTGGGAGTTGAAACTGTGAGATCTGATAACCCTTTGGAAGATCGGGATAGAAGTAGCTCTTGCGTTCGAACGCGCTAACATTTTGAACCCTACAACCCAGGGCCAACGCCGTGCGCACCCCTAAACACACAGCTTCCCTATTCGGAACCGGCAGCGCGCCCGGCATGCCCAGGCAAACGGGGCAGATATTGGTATTGGGAGGGTCGCCGAATTGCGTCGAACAACCACAGAACATCTTGGTGCGGGTCCGCAGCTGAACGTGGACCTCCAACCCGATAACCGTTTCCCATCCCATCACAACTCCCGGGTGTTGTCCAACCGCTTCTCGAGCAGGCCGGCAACGGCGAGCATTGTCGCGTCACCGAATTTCGGGCCTATGAATTGGCCGCCGACCGGCAATCCATTGACATTGCCGATTGGCAAGGACATGGCCGGCAGTTGCGCTAGGTTTGCTGGGCAAACGAACACGTCGGACTGATACATTGCCACGGGATTATGGAGCTTTTCTCCTGCTTTGAATGCTGTCGTAGGCGTCGTCGGAGTGAAGAGAAGATCTATTCCGCTGGGAAAAACCTCTGCGAACTCAGCTGCGATTCGACGGCGCGTCGCCACGGCTCTGCCGTAGTAGGCATCGTAGTACCCTGCAGAAAGCACGTAGGTACCGACCATGATCCGCCTCCGGACCTCCACCCCGAACCCACTCCCTCGCGTTGCTCGGTACATCTCCCCCAGGTGCGCGCCCGACCGGTCCGACAATCGACTGCCATACCTGACACCGTCGTATCGAGCGAGATTGGAGCTGGCCTCGGCCGAGGCTATGATGTGGTAGGACGGTACAGCCAAAGACGTATGCGGCAGCGACACCTGCCGGATTGTGGCACCTCCCGATCGCATAACCGCAATCGCCTCGTGACACACGTCTATCACTCCCGTATCCAGCTCTTCCGGGTAGAACTCCGCAGGAATTCCAACCGTCAGCGCGGAGAAATCGGCTGGCGCCTCGCGCGGCTGAATTGGATCCAGATCGGCGCATGTGGCATCATTCGGGTCTCGACCTGATATGACCGCCAGGACTTCAGAGGCCAAATCAACCGTGGGAGCAAGCACCCCTATTTGATCCAGGGAACTCCCGAAGGCAACAAGACCGTATCTCGAAACGCGTCCGTAGCTCGGTTTTACTCCGACCACACCGCAGAAAGCCGCTGGCTGGCGTACTGAACCGCCCGTTTCGGAGCCCAACGCGACGTCGACGGCCCCTTCCGCTACTAGCGCGGCTGATCCTCCAGAAGAACCTCCGGGTACCCGTTCGTGGTCAACAGGGTTGAGTGTGCGACCAAACGCGGAATGCTCGGTTGACGAGCCCATCCCGAATTCATCGAGGTTGGTCTTACATGAGACTATCCCGCCCGCACTCTTGATACGTTTGATCGCCGTAGCTTCGAATGGTGAGTTGTACCCCTTCAACAAACGCGATCCGCAGGTAGTCTGGTATTCGAGCGTGCAGATGTTGTCTTTTATCCCGATCGAGCATCCCCTGACGCCTACCTGCGGTTCGACGGTGTCTTGGGCAGCAGCCTGAGCTAGAACAACATCCCGCTCATAAGATGTTATCGCGTTGAGCTTCTGTGCCGATTTGCTCTCTAAACGGCCCACAATGCTTCGCCAAGGATCCGCTGTGGGCATTACTCCTCACCGATTGACTCAGGCCTTGGCACCAAGAAGAATCCGGATTCGAACGCCGGGGCGAATGCACTGGGATCTCTTATTGTCCGTGTGGAATCGATCCGATCGAGTCGCAACCGCACCGCCGTTCCGCACCCCAAACCCTGCATGGTGCCAGATGATTCGGAGCATTCCTTGATCTGAGAGAAGTAATCGATGATTGAGGCGATCTCTCGAGTGAGAGATTCTAGCTCGGTGTGTTCGAGTTCGAACCCGGCCAGTTCGGCTAGCCGCTCTATTTCCTCGTTTCCGACTGAATTCATGCTGTCTCCCAGTCCCGTTCCAGACCCGCGTAGGCCACTAGGAGTTTCTTCGTTCCTACCTCTTCGTCGTCAAAGCAGATGATGACTTTCAGGTCGCGCCCGTGCCCGGACAGTTCCTTGATGGTGCCAGAACCAAATCTCCTGTGCGACACTCGTTCACCTTTGACATACCTTGGAGTGTCCTGTGACACCTCCTCTGGTTCTGTTTCTTCAAAGGTCATCCATGTAGTTGACTTGGCAGGGCGGGAGTAGATTTCGCCGCCGAAGAAACCACTCGAGCGTCTTTCTTCGACAACACCCGGCGGAACCGAATCGAGGAAGCGCGACCGCTTGCCAGGCATCAATTGTCCGGCGCGGCGGCGGGTGCGCGCCCAGCTGAGGTATGTGCGATCTTGTGCGCGAGTAATGGCCACATAGGCAAGTCTGCGCTCCTCCTCTGCCCCCTCCGTGGTGTCGAGCGCGCGGCTGAGCGGGAACAGGCCGTCTTCGAGGCCCGATACCACAACGATGGGCCACTCCAGCCCCTTGGCCGAGTGCACCGTCATCAGGTTCACCCCCTCAGGGTCCCCCCCCACATTGTCGCTCGGACTGATGAGCGCAGCATTGGCCAAGAACAACTCCAAGGGAGAGCCGGGTTCTTCTGGATCCGACTCCTCCGACCACTCTGCGGCACCGGCCACTAACTCGCGCACGTTTTCCAACCGTTCCACGCCCTCGATGCCCTCCCGGGCCAAATACGCTTCATAATCGGTGGATTCCAGAATCGATTCCAGGACAGTTACAGGTGACATCTCGGCTAGGTTCGCCCGAAGGCTCTGGAACATGGAAGCGAAGCCCGTCAGCACAGCCTTGGCGTGAGGCCGTAGGTCGGCAATCCTATCAGCGATTGCCGCTGTTTCAAGCAACGATTTTGACCAGGTCGCAGCGCATTCTTCGAGTGCAGCCAGGCTCGAAGGCCCAATGCCCCTCTTCGGGACTCTTACGGCTCGCAGAAAAGCATCGTTGTCGGACGGATTCACAACCAGGCGCATGTACGCAATCAGATCTTTCACTTCACGACGTTGGTAGAAACTCGCAGCCCCCACGATCCGGTAAGGTACACTCGCTCTGCGAAAAGCCTCCTCCACCGCGCGAGATTGAGCGTTGGTGCGATAGAGAACGGCCATGTCGCGATAGAGATAGCCGTCATTGGCATTCTGTTCACGCAATTCGCGAGCGATCCACTCCGCTTCGTCGCGCTCATCGATTGCGGCGACTATGGATACTGGTTCTCCACCTCGACGCGACGTGAACAGCGTTTTGCCCAACCTCTTGGAATTCTCCGCAATCACACCGTTTGCAGCATCCAGTATCACCTGCGTAGACCTGTAGTTTTCCTCCAGCCGTACAATCATGGCGTCTGGGAAATCGGTCTGAAAATCGAGCATGTTGCGGATATCCGCTCCACGCCAAGAGTAGATCGACTGGTCGTCGTCACCTACGACACAGATGTTTCTATGCCTCTTGCTCAATCCTCTCACAAAGAGATACTGGGCCCTATTTGTGTCCTGGAATTCATCCACTAGCACTGCATCGAAGCGCCCTTGGTAATGCTCGAGCCGCTCGGGATACTCGTGAAACAAGCTCAGCGGATGAAGCAGCAAGTCGTCAAAATCCATCGCGTTGGCCGACTGCAGCGCTCTCGTCAATTCCACGTAGACCGCGGCCGCGACCCGAGCCAACATGTCATCGGCGGTACCGGCCATCTCGTCCGCCGCAATCATCCGGTTCTTTGCTGCGGAGATCATTGACTGGATCTGTCGTGGCGAGAACGTGCGGTGTGAATAACCAAGCTTTCCGAGGATTCGCTTGATCAGCGCCAGCCTGTCGTCTTCGTCGTAGATTGTGAACTGAGAGGTAAAGCCTAGCAGCGGCGCTTCTCTCCGGAGCAACCGCGCCGCTATCGAATGAAACGTCCCGATCCACAGTCCGGCCGGATCGCGTTTCAACATCTGGGTAACGCGGTCGCGCATCTCTCCGGCGGCGCGATTGGTGAAAGTTACGGCGAGAATGCGGTGCGGAGCTGTACCAGAGTGTGCGACTAGATAGGCGATTCGGCTCGTGAGGACTCGGGTTTTTCCCGACCCCGCGCCTGCAAGTACCAGGAGAGGACCGTCTCGATGCTCCACAGCATCCTTCTGCGCGGCGTTGAGGGTAAAGTTATCCACTGGTTTCCGGATTCCCCGCGGTGGGCACCTTCGCTACGAAGGTCGCACCACCCTCTGTTGAGGCCAGTTCCAACTGACCGCCATGCACATCCTCCACAATACGGCGTGCGAGCGCCAGGCCTATGCCCCATCCGCCCGATTTCGTGGTCACTCCCGGTTCAAAAAGATTGTTGCGCACCTCGATGGGAATACCGGGGCCGTCATCTGCCACCGAGATGCGCGCATCGTCGCCTTCGGCCTCCACAGTTATCGAGACGTTTCCTCCCCTACCACTCAACGCATCTATCGAGTTTCGGACCAACGCCTCCACGGCCCATTCTATTAGCACCGGATCCGCGTTGATGGTTGGCCCAAATTCAGGCGCCTGCACAGCGAGGTGGATCCGGTTGGCGTGTTTGGGAAGCCTTGGCTCGAAATAGGCGGCCACTCGCTCGGCCATCACTCCAAGACCAACCGTGTCGTGCCGGGCGGGTCGGCCAATCCGCTCGAACCGTTTTACGACGCGCCTTAGCCGGTCGAGATCAGCCGTCAGATACCCGGCTATCTGTTGCACTTTTTTTTCGGGGACGTCGGACAGGCGTTCCACCCACGCATCCGCACTCATCAATGGAGTCCCGAGTTGGTGAGCTGACTCACGCGCCATCGCAACCCACAAGCGGTCGCGATGCCGATCGACCGACGTTCGGTACGCCCACAGTCCGACGAAGATCGCCATGAGTAGCACACCAAACTGGAGGATGCCCAGACTGGTGAATCGACGGGTAACGGGTAACGCACCGAAGTGGATCGTGTAAACGCCCCTGCTTATTGGCGGGTACCTGCGATCGAGCTCGGCAATGTATTCGCGTATCTCGGGAGTATCCTCGATGAAAGGATGCACCCCGCCGCCCTTGAACGGATCCGGGAGGTTTGCCCCGTAATACGGCATTCCATCAGCATCCGTGAGGATTATCGGAATGCCTGTTGCAGTGATGGTCTGGGCCATCTGGAAGATCGCGGCGCCTTCGGTGCCAGGATCGCTCAGGGCCGAGATGATTTCCCCGTAGATGCGAGCAGTCTCGCGCGCCTGATCTCTGAGATGCGTTGATACGTCCCAGGCCTGCCAGAGCGAGAGCCCTCCAAAGAGAACCGCAAGGAACAAAGCGACGATCCTGCCCTGTCGCTTGATAACGCGTCGAACCCTACGCGGTACCATCTGGCATCAACCGATCGGTTCCGAGATACGGCTGCAGGGCTGCCGGTACCTCAACTGAACCGTCCGGTTGTTGATTGTTCTCCAGTAGCGGAATCATCGTTCTCGGCAATGCCAATGCAGATCCATTCAGAGTATGCACGAAATCTGGCTTAACACCAGGCTCGGCCCTGTACCGGATATTTGCACGCCGTGCCTGAAAATCGGTGAACGTACTTACGCTCGACACTTCCAACCACTTGCCGACTCCGGCAGCCCATACCTCGATATCGTAAGTCTTCGCGCTGGCAAAGCCGATGTCGCCGGCTGCGAGCAATATCACTCGATAGGGTAACTCGAGCATCTGCAGGATCTTCTCTGCATGTCCCAACAGCAGCTCCAACTCCGCCGGGGAGTCCTCCGGGCGACAGATCCTCACGAGCTCGACCTTGTCAAACTGATGCACCCTTATTATTCCGCGAGTATCTGCACCGTGAGCACCCGCCTCGCGACGGAAACACGGTGTGTATGCAACAAAAGCCCGTGGCAACTGGTCTGCGGACAGAATCTCCTTCTTATGAAAGTTTGTTACGGGCACCTCGGCGGTCGGCACGAGATACAATCCATCTCTCGTGACGTACATGTTGTCCTCGAGATCTGGCAGCTGCCCGGTTCCCAACGCAGAATCTTCGTTCACCAACAACGGCGGTGCAATCTCCAGATACCCGTGTTCGCGGATATGAACATCCAGCATCATGTTCACCAGTGAGCGACTGAGCCTCGCCCCCATCCCGACAAACATGGGAAATCCGCTGCCACTGATACTCGCCCCTCTTGGAAGGTCCAGGATGCCCAGGCGTTCGCCCAGTTCCCAGTGGGGACGCGGGTCGAAATCGAGGGGGGTGGGCTCACCCCATGCTTTGACGAACGCGAAATCGTCTGCCCCTCCATCCGGCAACTCATCCAGCGGCGGGTTGGGAACCTGCAATATCGCTTCCTGTAGCTCCTCATCTACCGACCGGATTTCCTGGTCGAGTTCCTTTATCGTGCCACTCAGTTCTTTTAGATCCGCGAGGAGCGTAGAAGCATCCTCCCGTTGCTTCTTGAGCCGTGCCACCTCCTCCGACGACTTGTTGCGGCGTGCCTTGAGCTGTTCGACTCGCCCCAGGAGTTCCCGGCGCGACTCATCGAGCCGCGCGATCTTGTCGAGCGTCTCGAAGAGCGCCGGATCGCGACGAGCCAATGCGACCCGCATCACCTCGGGCGATTCGCGAAGTAGTTTGATGTTGATCATTTTTCAGGAAGTCGGGAATCCGGGCTCCAATTTCCGATACCCGCAGTTCGAATTGACGAGGAATTCCAGAGTCAGGGTGCGGTTTGGCCTATCGATTTCCAACACTCGGAATTTACCGTAACGCGGAAGAGACCCCAGGTAATAGCAGTTCCCCGCCGTGTTGCGCGACCGCCCTATGAAGACATCATCCAATGACACCACCAGAGCGGAGTCGACTACGTAGTCATCATACGGGGCCTCTTTGACCTCTTCGAATGACTTGTCGGTCAACTGCAGGCCCGCTTGTGGAGTGAGGCCCAAGGCACCGGCCGGTATGATCACAGCGGTGTCCAATGAGTCGATGTCGAACGCAAAATCGAACGCATCTCCTTCGTCGGTGCGCGCGGCCAGTCCGTATGCAATGTCGAACGCGCTTTTGGCTGGTATTGGAGTCCCTCGCAGCGCGTAGAGAGTCACCGTGTCGATTTCGTTCGGCAGCGATGCAGGGATCAGGCCTGTGTCATCACAAGCAGTGGCGGCAACGGCGAAAACACACGCCACTGCCGTCTGAATGGAGAGTATGGCAACGTTACGTTTCATAGGGCTGGTGAACATTAGCGGCCGCCGGAAATGCGGTCAACCCAGCCGTCCGCTTGACTTCGCAGCATGGCCAACCTAGCTTGGCGCGCATGCCAAACATCCGCGATGTAGTACAGGCATTGGGAAGCCGCGAGGGGGTAGAAGGTGTCATCTTGCTCGGGCATGATGGCCTTACGATCGACAGTTTCATCTCCACCGGCCTCGACCCCGACAGCGTGTCCGCTTTGGTCCCATCAGTGATCGACAGCTGCAGCCGTGTCGGTACCGAGTCGGGGCGCGAGACGTTTGTCACAGGCGTCATGGAATACTCCGGTGGATTTGCCGTCATAGCTCGGCTTACACCAGAAACACTGCTCGCGATCCTCGCCAAACCGGACGCCAACATCGGGGCCCTGCTATACGATCTGCGGCGTTTCCGCGTCGCCATCGCGAAGCTACTCTAGGCATTGCGAGTCTCCGAAGCATCCCGATGCTCTTGTTGCGCCGTTCGTAACGCGCACCGAAGTAGCGGGAGCATGTTTCCCCGCCCCATCAATCAGATCCGGAGCAACCACAATGAGTAATTGGGCCGCAGTACTTGCCGGTGGATCGGGCACTCGGTTCTGGCCTCTTTCTACATCTCTCAAACCAAAGCAGATGTTGCGCCTCTCTGGTGAAAAATCACTCCTCGCTGCAACAGTCGACAGGCTGGAGGGATTGATTGCGGCAGAACGGGTTTTGATCATCACTGGCAGACGGCTCGTGAACGAGACGCGTGACATACTCCCGGATCTTCCGGAAGAAAATATCCTTGCGGAACCACGCGCCGCCTCGACAGCCCCAGCATTGGTATGGGCCACATCGGTTGCAGCTGCCCGCGATCCGTCAGCGCGTGTGCTCTCACTGCACGCCGACTGGCACGTGGGCGACGACCCGCTGTTCCGCGAAACGGCCGCTGAGGCAATGGAGGTTGCCGAACGGTTCGACAAGTTGGTAACCGTTGGAGTGGTCCCAACTCGGCCCGATCCGGGTTACGGCTACATTCAACCGGGCAAGCCTCTTGGTGGAAACGCGAGCGAAGTCGCCAGGTTCATCGAGAAACCCGACGTCGCTACCGCCGCCACTCTCATCGAGGCAGGCAGTTTGTGGAACAGCGGGATGTTTGCGTGGACCGCAACCAGGTTTTTGGCAGAAACGAAGGCAACTGCACCGGAGATTTCCCCTCACCTCGGGAAGCTCGAACACAACGACGTAGACGCTTTCTTTGAAAGCGTGACGCCCATCGCGGTCGACGTATCCCACTTCGAGCGCAGCAACGAGGTTGCATGCATTCCAGGCAGGTTTCCTTGGGACGACGTCGGTACGTGGGCTGCCTTGAGTCGGGTACGAAAAATGGATGATTCGGACAATGTCCTGGTCGGTACCAGCTTTCAACGCGGCTCGGACGGCTGTGTAGCGTGGTCAGACGATGGTGCGGTTGTAATAGACGGAGTGTCGGACTTGGTTGTTGTGCAAGCAAATGGAGTTACACTGGTAACGACAAAAGAACGCTGCACGGCATTGAAGGACTTGCTCGATGTACTTCCACCGGAAATTCGGAGCCTCCCGCAATGACAGATCTCTACATGCTAGAGCCAGAACTCAGCCCTGCTTGGTTTCCATTCGGCGACTGTCGTCCCATCTCCGAGCTGCGAACGGGGGTATGGTTGATACGTGAACGGTGGGAAGCCGTAGCTGGCGGAGAGGCGCAAGCGATCTTCGGCCCGGCCCACCTCCACTCTTTTGTGGAAGACTCCGTTCCGCCCGTAAAGCCACTGGAAACCGTAAGTGGGCCTGCAATCATCGGACGATCTGACTTCGCACCGGTAGGGGAAGCACCGGAACTCACCAAACATGGCTCTAGGCTGACGAACGACGGAGAAACCGTGGGGTGGTGGGTGCCAGCCGGCTCTGCATGGGACGGTCAAGATGTGGACTTGCCAGAAATCGAAGTCGAGGGTGTGCTCCTTCACGGTGCTTACGACCTCCTCACTGCGATGGAACACCTGCTCGCACCTGACACAGTCGATTTCACACATGAGTCGGGAGACGAACTGCCTCCCGGAAGCATGGTAGTGGGTGACCCATCCGATGTCGTGGTCCTCGGCGGGTTTGTCGAGCCAGGTGTGACGTTCGACGTTCGACGAGGAGTCGTCGTCATAGAACAGAACGCCTATGTGAAGGGTGGGACACGGTTCGAGGGGCCGGTATACGTCGGTCCAGGATCAGAAATCCTGGGAGGCAGTATCCACGCGACCACCATCGGACCGCGGTGCAAAGTAAGGGGAGAAGTATCCGACTCGGCGTTTCTCGGGTACGGCAACAAAGGACACGACGGATTTCTCGGACATTCAGTCATTGGCAGGTGGGTCAATCTAGGTGCGGGCACAACAACGTCGAACCTGAAGAACACCTACGGAGCGATTCGTTTGAAGGTCGGCGATGTTGATGTTGATACGAGTAGACAATTCCTGGGCACTTTGTTTGGCGACCATGCCAAGACGGCGATCGGAACGATGTTGAGCACAGGTGCCGTTGTGGGCACGGGTGCGAACGTGTTCGACTTTCCAACGGCGCCGAAGTACGTTCCGCCATTCGCATGGGGGCAGACCGGGACACTCATGCAGAAGGAGGGATTCCTCAAGATTGCCTCGCGCGTGCTGCCCAGGCGTCAAGTGGAAATGACGGACGATGTCCGAACTATGTTGGAGACGATCTACGACAGAATCGTCAACGAATGAAGGTCACGGTACTCGGTTCCGGTAGCCGGGGCAACTCCGTAGCTGTTACTCACGACGGCAAGACTCTGCTTATCGATGCCGGCTTCGGCCCTCGAGCAGTCACGCGCCGCGCAAGAGCGGCTGGAGTCGATATCGACTCGGCAATCGGGATCCTACTCACGCACGAACACATTGACCATACGCGAGAAGCAGCACAGGTAGCGCGCGTTTTCGACTGTCCGATTTACGGTTCGGTGGGCACACTCACGGCCCTACAGGAGAAACTCGACGGAGCGCAACTGATCGAGATGGAGACTCACAAGCCGTACCGGATCCTACCCTTCACCGCCACAGCATGCCTCACCAGCCACGATGCGGCTGAATCGTATGCGTTTGCTGTTGAATGCACCGGTGGTGGTCCCAAGAAACTCGGCGTTGCGTACGACTTGGGACGAGTATCCTCTGGCGTCCGTTATCTATTGCGCGGCTGTCATTGTCTGGTAGTTGAGGCAAACCATGACGAGACCATGTTGCGCACCGGCCCGTACCCCCCTGCGTTGCGCAAACGCATCGCCGGCGTTGATGGCCACCTGTCCAACCGTGCGGCCGGAGCGTTTGTGGCCAGCCTCGTGCACGGAAATCTCGAAACGGTTGTGTTGGCCCATCTCTCTGAAAAAAACAACGAGCCGTTCTTGGCAGAACAGACCGTGAGAGAGGCACTAACTGAGACAGGTTTTGCCGGCAAACTCTTCGTTGCTCGGCAGAGTGAGCCGCTACCATTCATCGAGGTAGCCGGCCCGGCACTACGGGATTAGCCTAGGAATCTTCCTCCTCCATATCCTCATCGGTCAACGTCATCACCTGCGTTTCACGCGACCGGATCATCTCCGCGAATGCGTGGGCGGTAGTGCCATCAAACTCCGTACCCGATCTTTCCTCTATGTACGAGAGGACTTTTTCAGACGGCCAGGCATCCCGATAGGGGCGTTTCGTTCTCAAAGCGTCGTAGACATCGCATACATGCACGAGTTTCGAAGCCCTGTGACAATCTCGCTTGTAGGAAAACCCCGGATAACCACCGCCGTTCAACATGATGTGGTGCTCGTACGCAACCACTGCAGCCATATCCAGGTCGGGTTCGGATGTGATGATTATCCGTGCCCCCTCGACGGGATGGGCATTCATGACGGCCCGTTCCTGCGGGCTCAGTTTCCCAGCTTTGTTGAGAACGTCCAGCGGGATCCTCACCTTTCCAAGATCGTGCAGCAGCCCCGCCGTACCGAACGCTCTGACATCCTGCCCGCCCAAACCGAGGTATTCGGCGAGAGCCATTGTGAGCACACTCACGTTCAATGAATGCGTGGTGGTGTACTCGTCGAATTCCCTCAACTGCAGCAACGGGAGAATCGCCTGTTGATCGCCATGCATCGCGACAGACAGGCCTCGGACCACAGCCTCTGCTTCGACCAGAGGAAGATTCTTGCCGTCACCTACTTCACGATGCAGCCAACGAACTGCGTCCGCCTCTTCACCCAATGAAAGCGCCAGTGTCGCAGTTTCGATCGGTCCCATATCAGCAAATGTGTCGCCTTCACCGCGAATGCCGATTTCGCCCCATTTGATTCCTGTCGGCGCGAGATAACTGACCTCGCAAGTATCGAGGCCGGTTGATGACAAACGGGCGATGGTCTCCTCGATGAATCGTTCCAGATGCTCCCGCGTTACAGTCTGATTGAACTCCAATCGCTGCATGCCGATTGCTGCGAACCGTCGACTCCAGTCCCAGCTCCTGAGGTCCCTGAGCGGCGTGTTTCGGTAAATGACCTCATTCTCGAGGAATGAGTAGAACGGATTGCTATCCTCATCAAGCAGATCAGAAAGTTTCTGATACGTCGCATCGAGCGCTCGTTCGCGTGACACGTGGCCGTCGGGGTAGAGTGCCAATGCTGAAAGCGCCTGAGCAAACGCAGAAAGGAAATCAACTTCGATGGACATCTAGGTACCTCCCCCATCCACACCGGACGCTGCCTGGACGACTTCTTGGTCCCGGGCCTTCATGGCGGCAGCAAGCACTTTTTTCGCTCGCTGGTCCGATTCATAGTGCCGTAACGCAGACAGCGCTGCGAGCAACACTCTGTTCTTTTGCGGCAGCTTGAGACCGAGCAGGGTCTTTTTGGGCGCGGCCATCTGAATCAGCGCGTTCAACGCGGATGGATGACCACACTCGCCCAGCACATTGACCGCACCCACACGAACCTCATCCGGCAGCCTGGCATTGGCCAACTTCACGAGCAACGGAACCGCAGCGACAGGGCACGAGTCGAGCGCTGCCGAGAGCCCCATCCGTACAGTTCGGGGATCTTTATCCGCCAACGCCGCACAGACCGCCTTTTCCCGCCCTTCGCCCACCCGCAGGCTGATTTTCATCGATTCGCGGCGAACACGCGCGTCGGAATTGCGAATATACTTGGCTGCATCGAATCCCGGCGGCGGTTCCGGCAGTTCACCGAGTATAGCAAGGGCGTTTCGCTGAACGAACCACCGAGGGTCGTCCAGGCGCTTCATCGCAAGCGGTCCCACTGCCGGACCAAGCTTCACGATCCGGTCAAGGAGCACACGTCTTGTCTGTTGCGACTCAGATTCAGAGAGCACGTCGAGCATCTGGTCAATGGCGTCATCGCCGACTCTTTCCAGCATCATGTCAAGCACTTCGGCGTCGATCGGTTCGGCCCGCAGCACCTCATCCAAACGCTCCGGGGAGCACACGTAGTCCCAGATTGCCCGGCCGCATTCCGGGGTTTCCGCCTCGGCCAGTGTATTTACAACCCATCTGAGGCTACCACCGTCTACCAGTTCTTCTATCGCACGCTCTACAGGCTCTCCAAACGCATCAACCTCGAGAGCCATCTGAAACATCCGCATCGGCTCCGGCTTGTGCTGTTGATCAGGCGAGACAGAATACATGGGCCCGGAGGATGCCAACGCCTCCAATGCTGCCCCGTAGGCACCTGGGTTGGGATCCTTCAGCGACCACCCACGAATCAGCTGGCAAACTTGATCGCGCACAGCACCTTCAGCTATAGTCTTTCGCTTTCCCGTACCCGTCTCGGCATGATGGGTGAGTTTCTGGAGCATTCGTAGCAGGGAATGCGAGACGTTCTGTTCGTGAGATTCACTCGCAACCTTGACCAGTTCGAGAACCGCATCCACCGCCATACCCTCTGCGGCGCTGAGAAGGAATCGCTTTCTCTGAGCCCGATCTCCACCCATTTCCAGCAGACGTTCAACCGTGCCGCCACTCAGTGAGCCCACGAGTTTGGACAGGCGTTTCTTGAGGGCAGCCGCTTCGCTGCCCTCTGAAGTTCGCAGTTCCTCGGCGATCTTGAGCAAGTACCCCACAATGACCTGGTCGTACGCCGATTCACCGTGGTGCTCGTCGATCGCCTTGGCAACCATGCTTGGATCGGTTTCTATGTCGTCGTCGCTAGCTTTGTCATCGCTGACTTCTTCGGCCGCTATTGCGGCCCTCGCCAGGCCAATCCAAAGTTGAGCCGCTCTTGTGCGCGCTGCACCATCGGCGGCATCCTTACTATCCGGATCTTCGTCCAGAAGCTGAAGCGCTTCGTAGGTCAGGGAGTGGAGAGTGACATTCGGCCAAGCCGTGAGTTGTGACGGCGGCCCCAGTCCTATTGGCTTTCCACTTCGGTCGGCTTCAGTTGCGAGCAATGTGAGGAGATCGCCGATTTCGAACGCATCCGCTCCTCGTCGGAAGCTCACGGCTCCCAATTGATGGCGGTGAAGTCGTCCGGCCAAATCCAGCAAGACTGGGTTCTTTGGATCCGTTGCTACACCGTCAATCACGAGCTGATCGCGAGCCACACCCAACGAAAGTGTACCCCGTTCTGCAAGCAGTGGGTCGAGTCTCTGCGCGACTCGTTCGCATGCAGGCCCAAGTGAGGGGTGCCCCTCGGGGTACATAGCGTGTTTGTGGAGTGCGATCGACAATTCGATTAGAACGTCGGCAAGGTCACTCGACAATGTCGTGCGGCCACCCTGTTCCTCGGGCTGTATGTCGCCGTTTTCAGTCACTTACGTCCATCCCACAGACCTCGTCACAAATCGAACTCGTTCAGGACGGTCCTTTTTCTCTACGAAGCAGCGCCGCTGGACCCACTCGTACCAGGACAACCGGATCCAAGAGATCTCCCCCTGAAAGAGTGAGGGTGTTCTCTATCAATTCGAAGTTGTATCCCAGCCATTCATCACCGAATTTCACAAAAATCGTGTCAGCCATAACACGCCAGCGAACCGATTCCTCTCCAAAGCTGGCAGTGAAGTCATCGCGGACCACGATCACGTGCGGTCCGTCCGGAGTCTCAGCCTGCCACGACCCGGAAAGTTCGACCGGCGCCTGTTGCGCCTGCAACGCAATTGGTAACACGAGTAGAACGAATACCAACGACTTCATAGATCGTCTCATTGAAACAAGTTAAGGTTCTCACGATAGTGTTACAACCAGAAGCGCCCCGAGGTTTCCCTCGAGGCGCTGAACCCGTATGGACGTATTGTGTTTTGTCCGGTCGGTCTAATACATGCCACCCATGCCACCACCAGGAGGCATTGCGGGCGCTGGCGGCTCCTCTTCCTTCTTCTCGACCACTACACACTCGGTCGTGAGCAACAGGCCTGCCACTGAAGCCGCGTTCTGTAAGGCCGTACGCGTGACCTTGGTAGGATCGATAACACCTGCCTTGACCAGGTCTTCGTACGTTTCAGTCTGCGCATTGTAACCGTAGTTCTTCTGCTTCGACTTGCGGACGTTCTCGACCACGATTGAACCCTCGACGCCGGCGTTCATTGCGATGCAGCGCATCGGCTCTTCGAGTGCACGGGCCACGATGTCGGCACCGATTTTCTCTTCAGCGTCGTCAAAGCCCAACTTCTTCACCGAATCCTGCGAGCGGAGCAGCGCAACGCCACCACCCGGTACGATGCCTTCCTCAACCGCGGCGCGAGTTGCGTGCAACGCGTCTTCAACGCGGGCCTTCTTCTCTTTCATCTCGGTTTCGGTCGCAGCACCGACGTTGATCACAGCGACACCACCGGCCAGCTTGGCCAGACGCTCCTGCAACTTCTCCCGATCGTAGTCAGATGTGCTCTTGTCGATGGCGGCTCTGATCTCCTGGATCCGACCCTGAATGTCCTTATCGGTCCCGGCGCCATCGACGATAGTGCTGTTGTCTTTGTCGATAACGATGCGCTTGGCGCTACCTAAATCACCGAGTACCGCGTTCTCGAGCTTGAAGCCGACTTCCTCGCTGATGACTTTTCCGCCTGTGAGGATGGCGATGTCCTGCAGCATGGCCTTGCGCCGATCGCCAAAGCCGGGAGCCTTAACCGCACAAACCTTCAGCGTGCCACGGAGTTTGTTCACGACCAGCGTCGCGAGGGCTTCACCTTCGACGTCCTCGGCGATGATCAAGAGAGGTTTGCCGGTCTGGGCGACCTTCTCGAGGACCGGAAGAAGATCTTTCATCGCGGAGATCTTCTTGTCGTGGATGAGGATCAGTCCATCTTCGAGAACCGCTTCCATCTTCTCAGGATCGGTCACGAAATAGGGCGACAGGTAACCGCGGTCGAACTGCATACCGTCAACTGTTTCCAGCTCGGTCGCCAGACCCTTGGCCTCTTCAACCGTGATGACGCCGTCTTTGCCGACTTTTTCCATCGCGTCAGCGATCAGATCGCCGATCTCGGCATCGTTGTTTGCTGAAATAGAGCCAACCTGCGCGATTTCGGTCTTGCCACGTGTTGGAACCGACAGTTTCTCGAGATCCTTCACAACCGTCTCTACCGCCTTCTCGATGCCACGTTTGATGGCCATCGGGTTCACACCGGCCGTCACACTCTTCAGACCATCGCGATAGATAGCCTGTGCCAAAACGGTGGCCGTCGTAGTGCCGTCGCCGGCAACGTCCGAAGTCTTGGTTGCTACTTCCTTCACCATCTGCGCGCCCATGTTCTCCAGCGCGTCTGACAGCTCGACTTCCTTTGCCACCGTTACACCGTCTTTGGTGACTGTCGGAGAACCGAACTTCTTGTCAATAACGACGTTGCGGCCCTTGGGCCCAAGGGTGACACTCACTGCATTGGCGAGCTTGTCAACACCCTTCTTGAGTGCGCCGCGCGCGTCAACGTCGAAATGCAATTCCTTAGCATTCGCCATTTCTACAATCTCCTTGAGTTCTCTCTAAGCTCTCTGTCAACCCACGACGGCGAGAACGTCTGTTTCTTTGACGATCAGGTACTGTTGGTCGTCAAGCGTGACCTCGGTACCGCTGTACTTGCCGTACAGCACCTTCTGACCAACTTCGAGCTCCATGGGAACCCTCTCGCCCTTCTCCATACGCCCAATACCAACGGCGACGATTTCACCCTGCTGGGGCTTTTCTTTCGCAGTGTCGGGGATGTACAACCCGCCACGCATTTCCTCGGTCTCCTCGAGCGGGCGAACGACGACTCTGTCAGCCAATGGCTGAATGTTCACCTTCGATTTGGCCTTGCTCTTTGCAGCTGCAGCCATGAGCGCGTCCCTCCATCAACGTATCTGATTGATATGATTACAGTTAGTACTGCGTTAGCACTCGTCGACAGCGAGTGCTAACGATTATGATGGTGGAAAATAGCGATGCAAACCCCTGTGTCAAGCGGTCTGCATCGCGTCTATTCGGCAATGCCTGCACACGCCCTGGCGAACTGCGGAGGACCGATCTCCAATCAAACTCAGGATGGCTAGTTGATCAGACGACGGGCAGCAACCCACCGCTGACGCCACCATTGCCCGTCACCTTCGGGTGTCGTGAGACTCGACAACTTCACCCCGGATGACGAGCTGTGTATGAACATTCCGTCACCCACATACAGGCCGACATGCGTGATTCCGCCACCGTTGTCAGCGAACCCCAAAATGTCTCCCGGTTCTAGAAAACCCTCTGACGGATCAACACGTTGGCCCATTCTCGCCTGATCGCCGCTGGTGCGCGGGAGTATCAGTCCGTGCTGACCGTACGCATATTGGATGAGGCCCGAGCAGTCAAAGCCGTCTCCCCCAGCCGCCCCCCACTTATACGGGGTGCCCATAGCATCCATTGCCGTTGACACCACGGCATGCCTCAGCTCGATCACGTCGCGCGGAGCTCTTCTCTCCGTAATCGGGGCTGCTTCGGTTGCCGGTGCACGCTCAGCGTATGGACCCGGCTGCCGAGGACTGTTGGGTACGGCACGACTCTGAGTGCCGAATCTGAGAATCAAGTGCGCCTGTATCAGGATGCCACGGCCGTCGTCGGGGTGAAGGCGCCAAAACCCCCTGCTGCCGCGGTCTTCAACCCGATATCTCCCCTCAATTCCCAGCGTGAGCGCCGAAAGAGCTTGGATCTCGTATCCGGCACCGGTACTCCATTGAGTATCGAAATTGCCGCTGGAATGGCGCATTCCCAAGCCCGCAGCCGCAAGCAAGTAAGGCCCCGCCGACCGGCCTCGGAACAATCCCACTGAAAGCTCGCCACCCGTGAGCCGTTGATCATCCGTGCCGCCCGGGACATGGACGTGGGATATCCCTATGCCGTAGTCGAACGGCCCCAAGAGGCGACGCTGCAAAGTCAACGTGTAGATCGTCGACACGGAGTCGCTCCACCACAAACCGAATCCCAGGTCGAGGCCGCTGTTCTGCGCGTGAACAGGAGAAAATGTGGCTGCGGCGATTGCCGCCACTATCGGCGAGAGTTTAATGATCTTTGCTACGGTCACGGCACGTAAACGCAAACGTAGCAATAAAATAGCCCATCGTCAACGCAACCGGCGGCTATTGCGCCGGGAATTGACGCTTGACCAACGTTCCTTTCATCACTAGCTAACCTCCATGCAGAGAGTTACCGTCACCCGTAGAGTCCACTTCAATGCGGCGCACCGTCTCCACAATCCAAACTGGAGTCCTGAAGAAAACAACAGAGTGTTCGGCGCATGCAGTAATCCACACTATCATGGGCACAATTACGAACTCGACGTGAGCGTCGAGGGCGAGATCGATCCTAACACCGGGTACGTGGCGGACATGAGGATCGTCAAACAAATCGTCGAGAAACTCGTTGTAGACTACTTCGACCACAAGAACCTGAACGTAGACATCCCAGAATTCAAAGAGCTCAACCCGACCACGGAGAACCTGGTTCTAACCATATGGGAGCGCCTTCGAGGACACCTCCCTGGTCGACTCTCAAAACTGGTGTTGTGGGAAACGCCGAGGAGTTCAGTTGAGTATACCGGCGAGTAGCCGGCTGATCTTCAGGTATTGAGACAAGACAAGTGGGGCGATTGCCAACAAGAGCAGACGCCCCACTCAATAGTCAATGATGGGATTCAGGCTGTGAATCCCGACGACGAGAACTGCTCTGCCGACTCATCCAGGACGACAGATCCTTCCGCAACTTTTGCCCTCAGTTCTTTGGAGGGCTTGAACACAGGTACCGGCCTGGCAGCAACCTCCACAGGTTCTCCCGTGCGTGGATTCCGTGCCATGCGCGTCTTTCGCCGCCGAATCTTGAATGTCCCGAAGCCGCGGACTTCTATGTTGTTCTGCTCAGACAAAGCGTCTTTGACAGCATCCAGGAACGCGTCAACTACCCGGGCGCAGTCCTTCTTCGAGATCATGGGACCGGCCGTACGAGCAATCGTTGCCGTGACTCGCTCGACTAGATCCGCCTTGGTCATATACCCTCTCCTCATTTGGGCAAGGATTGGGGGACACCGGAGACCATTCGAGCGATCTCCGGGCTGCCATTAATATCGGCTTACCTGTTGACTGTCAAGAGCTTGGACGAATTCCGTGAAGTGATTGCGGGCGTCGTGGGGCCCTGGAGAGGCCTCCGGATGGTACTGAACACCGAATGCAGGCAGGTAGAGGTGTCTGACGCCTTCTATGGTGTCATCATTGAGGTTACGGTGCGTCACCTCAAGTGATTTAGCACCTGACACCACCTTACTCCTTCCCCTGACTGCAAATCCGTGATTTTGGCTGGTAATCAAAACAGATCCGGAAGCCAAATCTCGGACGGGATGATTGCCTCCCCGGTGCCCGTAAGGAAGCTTCATAGTCTCCGCACCATAAGCCAATGCGAGCAGCTGATGGCCGAGGCAGATGCCAAACGTCGGCAGGCCTGAATCGGCCAGTTCGCGTATGACTGGCACCGCGTATGACACCGCTGCCGGATCCCCTGGACCATTGGACAAGAAGACACCGTCGGGTTCCAATTCTCTTACTTGCTTTGCGTTCGTGTTGGCAGGCACCACGGAGACGCGACAATCCAGAGATGTCAAAATCCGGATGATGTTGGCCTTTACACCGAAATCGAATGTTACAACGTGAAACCGGGCAGACATTGGGCCTTCGCGCCTAACCTCGCCGCAGGTGACGCGGCTGGCCAGGTCCAGGCCTTCCATGAACGGACTGGCATCGAGCTGCTCCCGCACGTCCGGAGCTGGACTTTCCCCAACTGCCATTACTCCTCTCATTGCTCCGCTCGACCGGATATGCCGAGTGAGACGCCGCGTATCGACACCCTCGATAACCGGGATACCCCGTTCCGCCAACCAACATTCGAGGGATTGACTGGCCCTCCAACTGGAATACTCTCTAGAAAGCTCCCTCAGGACGACTCCTGAAACGTGGGGTCGATCGGATTCCATGTCTTCATCGTTCACCCCGTAGTTTCCTATCATCGGAGCAGTCATGGTCACGATCTGACCGCTGTACGAAGGATCCGTGAAGACTTCCTGGTACCCGGAGAGGTTCGTCGTGAAAACGACTTCCCCACAATTTGCCGCAAACGAATGGCGCGTGGTTCCGGGGAACCACGCGCCGTCATCCAAGAGCACGTATGCCGGGTGCGCGCTCACAGCCACCTAGTTGCGCCCACCTTCTCCCTCCGGTGGCGGTTGGTCTCCCCCCGTTGGCTGCAGATCGATCGGAGGTGCAGTCGACGGCATGACAGGAGCCGGCGCGGCCAAATCCTGTTCGAGCACTGAACGAGGCATCGACCCCCTGGTGCTCAACCCGGCCAGGATCATCGAAAGGCCGAGGAATATGCCTCCACACCACCAAGACATCTTTGTGAGAATCGTGGTCGCCTGGCGGCCGCCAAAGAAAGAATCGGTAGAGGCCCCACCGCCGAGCGCTGCGAGGCCACCGCCCTTACCCGCTTGGAGAAGGACCACCGCCCCGAGGAGGAACGAGTCGATTATCAACAATACAACCAATAATGGATACATAGCACTCAAGTTTAAGTCGGGGCGGAAGATACCGTCGCCCCGTGCCTCAAGTCAATTATTCTATTCCAACGATATCTGCCCATCCAGCCGCATCGAGCGATGCCCCACCTACGAGCACACCGTCCACCTCGGGCTCCGAAACGAGGTCTCGAACGTTGGCCATCTTCACGCTACCCCCATAAAGCACCCGCACTGAGGCCGCATTCACTCCGCGATCAACCAACCAAGACCGGATGCCAGCATGAACTTCCGCCGCATCCGCCGGAGTGGCCGTCCTTCCAGTGCCAATCGCCCACACAGGCTCATATGCGATCGGCACTTTCGCCAAACTGGCAGCGTCCAGAGAGTCGAGTGCCGCCAATTGTCGAGTCACCACCGCCATGGTTTCACCTGATTCGCGTTCCTCGAGCTTCTCACCAACGCACAGCATAGGAGTGAGGCCGGCTTCTAGGACTGCCAACACCTTCTTTTCCGTCTCTGAGTCCGTCTCGCCGAATACATGGCGGCGCTCCGAGTGACCGACCAGGACGGCATCCGCCCCGGCATCCTTGGCCATTGGCACGCTCAACTCCCCCGTATAGGCGCCTTTTGGTTCCCAAAAGACGTTTTGGGCTCCTACCCTGATATCGTCTCGACCTTGTACTCGAGAGGCAACCACATCGAGCGCAACAGCCGAAGGAAATAACCACACTTCCCGATCCGGTCTCGGTCTGTACAGACCTAGGAACTCCGCCAGATAGCCTCCAGCGCCTGTCGGACCCAGGTGCATCTTCCAGTTGGCCGCAAATATCAATGTGGTCATACGTCGTCCAGCGCAGAAACGCCCGGCAGCTCTTTGCCGGCGATGAGATCGAGCGACGCACCGCCACCGGTTGAGACGTGGGACATCCTATCCTCTAACCCCGCTCGAGCGACTGCAGCAGCAGAATCACCTCCTCCAACGATCGTGGTGGTGCCGGCTTCCGAAGCAAGCGCCAACGCCTGGGCCATTGCGACGGTACCGGCATCGAACGGAGGCGATTCGAAGACACCCATGGGGCCGTTCCAAACGACGGTTTTGGCCTTCTCGATGCACGCCGCATACCGAGCGCGCGTTTCCAGTCCGATATCGTATATGCTCCAGCCACTGGGTACAGCGTCGTGAGCTACATCGCAGGCTTCGGACGGGTCGTAGAGATCCTGAGCGATCACCACGTCTGTTGGGAGTATTACGCGGTCTCCACCCTTCTCCATGATTCGGTGAGCAACGTCAACCATTTCGTGTTCGACGATAGACATTCCAACATCTAGGCCCATGGCCAGGAAGAAGGTGTTGGCCATCGCTCCGCCTATGATGATCTGGTCCACCTTGTTCAGGAGTGTCTCTATCTCGCGAATCTTGCTGGAGATTTTGGCTCCTCCTACTACCGCCACAAACGGCCGATCGGGATCCGCCAGGATATCCTGCAGATATTTGTACTCCTCTTCCATGAGGAATCCTGCTACGGCGGGCTTCAGAAGGTGGGCTATCGCCACCGTCGAGGAATGGGCCCGGTGTGCAGCCCCAAAGGCATCGTTGACGAAGAAGTCACCGAACCTGGCCAGGGCAGCCGCAGTCACCGGGTCGTTCTGGTCCTCGCGGGGCAGAAACCTCACGTTTTCCAGAAGCACTACCTCGCCAGGCTGCATGTACCTGATTTCTCGCTGTACGGGTCCCAAGAGATTGTCGAAAAAGCGCACAGGTGCGCCTAGTTCCTGTTCAACCTGAGGCACAAACGGCCTTAAAGAAAGCTCCCTAACTCGGCGTCCCTGAGGACGGCCCAAATGTGACATCAGAACCACGCGGCAGCCTTGTGAGCAAAGCCACTTTATGGTCGGCATTGTCTTTCGAATTCGATGGCTGGCTCTCGAGCGCTTGGCCTGCAGCGATACATTGAAGTCGACCCTGACCAGAGCAGCCTCACCCTCTAGCTGTTGCGGATCCAATGTGTTCATCACGCGCTTGTGCATCAGAGCCTCTCCCCCATGTACTGCATCATGTCAACGCAACG
>Ga0180432_10001421_pt1 | contig 37942 bp, 26 predicted proteins | sample SS_ome_10_FD_132414 | JGI IMG/M metagenome (GOLD analysis project Ga0180432, IMG submission 132414) | Hypersaline lake sediment archaeal communities from the Salton Sea, California, USA - SS_1_MS_2 metaG | ecosystem: Environmental > Aquatic > Non-marine Saline and Alkaline > Hypersaline >... | reverse complement strand
TAGCACCGGTTTTCGCATTTCAGGGAGCGTCGACCAGACTTCGAAAAACCTGTGCTAGCACCCCCAAAACGCTGCATACACGTGCCAAATCAGCCTCACAAAATCCTAGAAACTACTGACTAGTTATCCGACTGAAAATGCATATCCAAAACACCAGCCACCTGATTATCGTCACTTGCCTTGCTACCACCGGATGCATATCGCAAAGCAGTCCGGCACGCGTAGAGCAAAGCGACGCACAACAGACTTTTGACGCGACAAACAGCGCAACCATTGTCCGGAACGGAATGCAGTTTGTTTGGATACCACCATCTGGCGAGCGTTGGAAGGCTGAGTGCATTAGACGCGGGTTGGGCCAAGCACCAGTGAATGGTTTCTACCTACAGGCTCGCGAGTTGTCGCTGAACAAGTATCGTGAACTTGGAGGAAGCGTCGGCGGATTGTCTACGTTTGAAAACATTGACTGGGAATTGGCTGCGACAATTCCTGACTGGGTGAGCGCGGTCAATATTTCCCATCGGATGACTGTAGATGATCCTGATTTTAGCTATCGTTTGCCCACCGTTTCAGAATGGCTATACGCACAATGGTCTTGTGACCATCTTCTGGCAAATCATCGTCAGGTCGGGTCGATTCAGGGCATGCATGATGGTAGTCTTGAGTTTGCCACCGACTCGATTCTTGATATGTCGTTTCCGATTGGGTATGACGCATCCCACGAACCAGAAACTGCACGTCGCAGCTTTGTGATGAACCGTCGTTTACGGCCAAACGAAGACCCTGACCAAATAGAAACAGCTGCATATCGGACGCCGCCAACAGGGGATGACGGTATCGACGAGCTAACCGAGGTGCGGTTCGTGCTCACGCCAGAAGAACAACATCCTACGGCTGACAGCCCTTAACCTTCGATGTGGCTTCAGCGATTGCAGATAACCAATCGCTCGACCGGAGTGGCCGATTAGGTCGGAATTGAATGGATAGCTGATTGGCGGCCACCCGGTCAGCTCCAACGTTCGCCCCTGCAATTGAGAACCTCATGCATGTGGTCGAAGAAAACCCTTATCAGTCCCCAGAGGAACCGCATTTAACTGATGAGAGACGATCGTACATCTGGTGGACTGGCAGAGCTATACCGCCGTTCGTCTTCTTCGCCGTGATGCTCTTGTTTCTGACGACCAGCTTTCTCAGTCCGTGGTGGAACTCCCGATCATTTCTTCTTGCGGTCGTGTGGGAAATCGGGCACCCAGGGGCAGAACACTGGGTCTACTTGTACCACTACTGCTACAGTTCTCTCAGTGGTCTGGCTGTGTGTTTCGCGGTCATGGCAATGTCTTTCTATTCTGGCTGGAAGGCTTTGTCGGGTGCTTTTCGAGGAATCAGCATGACGAGGTGGTGGCTCTTCTGGATTGGCTGTATCGTCCTCAACTGGTTCCTTGGATCGCAGTTCTACCGACCAGTGTTCATTTCGCATGCAATGCTGAAGATGCCTTGGTGGCAAACGCTACCGTATGTCGGATGCAACATGCTGTGGGTTACTGGAGGAACGATTGCCGTTGCGATGGTGGTTCGACCTTGGCGATTTTGTAGAGAGTTCGGTTGGATCACGACGATTGGTGCCTTGCTCGGGCTTGTGCTGCTGAATCATCTCTTCTGCTCAGGTCTGTTTGTTTGTATTGGGCCACACGGAGTGGAATAATTCGTTGACAACGGAGTAACAGATGGAGTTGTGTATGGCACAGCGTGCCGGGCGTGGCGAACCAGACGTTGCAGCCCGACGTGCTACCGAAACAAGAAACAGGCTGCAAGAAATCCAGGAAAGTGATACAATGAACCAAGCCGTAGCGGACTGGCCCGCACGCGGCTGAACTCGACCGTTCGGCGGCTTCAAGACAGCGCGAACCAGTTTCGCCCTCGATCGGTCCATAGAATGGAATACTACCGAGGCTACGCGAGCTTAGGAAATGACTGATCTACTTCCGGATCGGGTGATACCACGGACACGTGGCGAGAACGCGAGCTATATCATCGAGCAGGTGCGAGCAATCGGATTGAATCCGCATCCAACCTCCCGCCTGATGCGAATGCATAAGGTTCTCAGTTCTGATTTCATTCCGTTTGACGATCCAAGATTCTCCACAGCGCTGGAGGCGGTGCGTGATTTGCAGCAATTGGGATTTGTTTTCGACCAACTCCAATCGCATCGCGACGACGACAAGTTCAAGGCGCTAGTGAAGAAGACGCTGAAAGATTCGACTCTTCCGCAGAACGATCGAGAACAATCTGTCGGTCGAAATTCACAATTCCATCTTTACTTGGCTGCGGTGTGTCAGAATGCAGGACTCCATCCTGTTACTTACGACGAGCCTGATATCTCGTGCACAATCAACGGCAGAGAATTCGGTATCGCCGCCAAAAGAATCAAGAGTCTTCACCAGATCAAGCGTCACATCAAGAAAGCAGCGGATCAGATTCAGGGCGCCGGGCGACCGGGAATCATCGCGATCGAGCTTTCGTTGGCGTGGAATCCGAATAACGCGCCGATCATTTCGCGACTTCACAGCCAGATGTACGTCACGATATCCGTTTTGAAGGCGACCCAATTATTCGATCGGTATCACGCAGACATCTTCCGGTGGGTCCAAGGTCACGGGGTACTCGGTGTCTTGGTATTTGACTTTTCCATCCGACTTCGCCAGGACAACCAATGGGGGCTTGATGGCATGTCCACTTGGCTCGAAACGACCCAGGGTAACGAACAAGCGAAAGCTGACTACAGACTGTTCTACGACCGTTTTTTGGCTGGTGTTCCCAACTTGGAACACGTGGATGCCGATTCTAATGCTTGATCCATAGACAATGCAACTGGTCGTCACGCCCAACGCCACCGAACAAAACGGTGAACCGGAGCGGCTACATTTTTGGCGATTCAAGCGTTAAAATGCTGGAGAGGTTTTCGGTGATTCGGGCGTCTTCCTGATGGTCCGCCGCCCGGTTACCTCAGTCGTTCGATTGATGGAAGCCATGAAATACGGTTCGACATATAGACAAATCGCCGAGGAGCTATACGGGGATGATTTGCCAAAGTCCGGCATTCCCTCCTCGGTGATGAGCGATGAAGAAGTGCGCTTGGGTATCCCGCTCCCGCCAGCATTGCGCGAATACTACGAAATCTTGGGCACATTTCAGAGATTGAACACGGCTCAAGATCAGCTTTTGTCACCCGCTGAGCTTATCATCGCCGATAACGTCCTCGTATTCCTGAATGAGAATCAGGGGGTATTCGCCTGGGGAGTACGAGTATGTGACTTGGCAGAAGCCGATCCCCTGGTCTGGCAGAGTGCGGATACGGAATGGTTCGAGGCGGGCGGTGTTGCTCTTTCGGACTTCCTTCGAGATATGATCTATCTCCAGACCTCGGGCGGAGGCTTCGATTATCTCGGAATACATGAAGAAGAAGACGAAGTCATGCCGGAAGTCTCAAGGACTTGGAAGAAGGTGGTAGACATCAATGGACTCCACATCTGGATGAATGGTAGTTCGCTTATCCGCAATTCGGAGGGGGACAACATCTGTATGTGTGCTGCCAGAACCAAGGCCGACTTTGCCGTACTGGAGGCACAGCATGGCTTTGATCCTCTGTGACTGCAAATCGAACAACTGCTTCCAGCGGACACGCTAGAGCGCGCCGCTGAAGCATGACGTTCGACGTGAGAAAGAAATGAAATTCAAAGAGATAACTTCCCGTTTGACCGGGCTGAGTTGCCCAATTTTCGGTGCATCATGGAATCCCCCTGAACCTGATGTATCTGTCGCCCGACGCATCATCACGTTTCTTGAAGACAGACGCGTGCTGTTCGATCCATGCGAGGCCGAGATTCCGCAGCACTGCGTGCACTCAGTTATAGAGATTCGCAGGTTCCTAACGCAGGAGTTGTCCAAACAGGATCTGTCAAAGGACATTGCCGAGAGCGTTCGTGCACTTCGTGCTGCCTGTCGGAAGTTCCTTACCCGTGTTCAGTGCGAAGATCGAGAGATCATCCCCTTTGCCAATCAGCACGGCCATTTCGCAAGCTGGGTCTTCATGGACGCAATCGGCCAACTTCGCGGCACTTTTGGCATTCATTTGGCACAACTGGCCGTGCGTCACGGACTCGATGTTGAGAGAACCGATAAAGGGTCAGAACGTTCCGGTCGGTTTTCTTTGTGCCGCCCACTCGATGGTGCGGCGGACGAGGTCTTCCAGGGGTTCCGCCTGCTCGGGGTGCGGGCTGAAACAGATCACGCGGCCTCGGCCGTACCGCGCAGCCACCGCGGCGGGCGAGCCGACCATGATCCCCCGCGGCGAGTCGTTCTCCGCCACCTCGGTCCGAAAGACGGCCAGCACGTCGTAGTCGGGCAACGACTCCGAGCCGGCCGGTTCGAGAATCGGGCCGTTGTGGTACTTGACCGCGGGGCGCCCGTCGCGGCGGCCGAAGACCTCCCGGCCCCGCTCGGTCAGCTCGATCTCGACCATGGCTCGGCCTCGGCGCCACTTGGGGCTTTTGGTCTTGGCATCGAGGATTTTCAGCCCCCAGGTGAATCGTTCGCACGCGAGATAGGCCCCGCCGCAGATGCCGACGTATCCGCCGCCGCGGTGGACGAACTTCCGCACCTGCTCGCGGCCGGCGGGGCCGATTGCCCGGGCCTGCGCGCTGCCGCTTCCGCCGGGGAAGATCACCGCGTCGAACTGCCCGAGGGCCCCGCCGCCGATCTCTTCCGGCCCGATGCGGACGATCGACGTGTTGTCCCACTTGCCGAGCAGCTTGACCAATCGCGGCAGCCCCTTGCCGCCGGCCCCCGGTCCGTCGTACATGGCGACTTGAATCCGCCCGGCCGCGTTTTCCCGGTCGACCAGCCAATCGACGCCGACCTCCGGGGCAAGCATCTCCAGGTGTTCCAGGAGTCGATGGACGGCGATCCGGTGCTGCCGGGCGCGCCGGGAGATCGCCTGATCCTTGAACGTCGTCTCGACGATGATGGCGTTGGCGCCGAGGTGTTCCCCGGCGGCCCGGGCAAGGCAACTGTCTTTCGGCGGCCCGAGGCGGACGAATCTCTTCTGTTTCTCTTGGATTGTCTTGTTGACCGCGCCGAGCAACAGCGGTGCCGCCCGCCGAGCCGCCGGCGTCGGATGGACGATCACGCTGCTGCCGACGCTCCCGGGGTTGATCTGGTGAAAGTGGTACCCTTCGTGCAGATCGACGAGCCAGTCGGGCTTGTGCTCCCGGACGAACCGCCAGACGCCGACGGCCGCCGTGCCGCGTGCGTCGGGCGGCTCCCCGGCCTTGGGGAAGTTGCGGTTGAGGTTCTTGAGCTTCTCGTCGACCTCGGGCGTATATCGCTTGTCGGCCTTTAGCGCCGGCGGGTTCGCCCGGGGCAGGACGATGATCTTGCCGCGGGAGATCGGCCAGTGGCGCACTTGATCGGCCGCGTAGGCCCCCGCCGGTTCGTTGCCGTGGATGCCGCCGGTGATGACGACGGTCGGCCCGGCGACGCCGCTGTCTTGGATGTAGTACGGCGTCTCGAACCGCGTACCGGTGTTGATCGTCCCGCCGGACCGCGTGGCGGCGCCGGCGCTCGAGAACGCGGCGAGCACCGTGGCGACGACGACCCATCGGTACGGGGTAAGCCGTCGGCGAAAGCAAGAGCAGGTTGCACACGTTGTTTTCATATTGCTGCTGCCGGTTGCCTTTCATTGTACTATATCCCCATTTTTCCGGGGGAAAACTGGCATCGACGCGGATTGCGGGGTTTTGCTACAATCCCGCCCCGCAATTTCCGTCCCGAAAACCGCAGATTGCCCAGAATCTCGTCCATGGCCCCTTCGCTGACCGAACTGCTCAACCAGACTTACCGCCCGCGGATTCTCGTGGTCGGCGACGTCCTCCTCGATCGGTATCTCTGGGGCGACGTGGACCGGATCAGTCCCGAGGCGCCGATTCCGGTCTTCAAGGTCGGCCGCGAGGAACATCGCCTCGGCGGGGCCGGCAGCGTGACGACCATGCTGGCCGCGCTCGATAGCGACGTTGCACTGGCGGCGGTCGTCGGCGAAGATCCGGAAGGCCGGGTAACCCGAGAATTGCTCGAAGAGACCGGTGTCGGCACCGGCGCGGTCGTCACTACGCCGGATCGCGTCAGCACACTCAAGGAACGATTGCTCGGCCGCACACACAGCCGGCATCCGCAGCAGATGATCCGTGTCGACCGCGAGCAGAGCGACCCGATCGGCGCCGAGCTGGCCGGGCGGTTGCTCGCCGCCATCGAAGAGCAGTTGGGCGCGACCGACCTGGTGATGATCAGCGATTACGACAAGGGCGTATGCGCCGGCGAGTTCGTTCCACGCGTGGTCGAATTGGCCCGGCGGCGGAACCTGCCCGTAGTGGCCGACCCGGTCCGCGACGTCGACTATTCCCGCTACCGCGGCTGCCGGTGCATCACGCCGAACCGGTTGGAGGCATCCTTGGCGCTGGGGATGGAGATCGTCACGCCGGAGGACGGCCTGGCGGCGGCGCGGCGGCTCCTGGATTTCGGCATCGAGTCGGTCATGGTCACGCTCGACCGGGACGGCATTGCCTGGGCCGACCGGCAGGGCAACGAACGGCTCTTCCTCATCCGGCCGCGACAGGTCTACGACATCACCGGCGCCGGCGACATGGTCCTCAGCACGCTCGGCTACGCGATGGCCTCGGGCGTTGCGTGGGACCGGACCGTCGAGCTGGCCAACCTTGCGGGCGGGCTGGAAGTCGAGCGGCTCGGGGTGATGCCCGTCACGCGGCGCGAGCTGCTCGCGGCACTCAACAACGGCGGATACGCGCCGACGCAGAAGATCGTCTCGATCGGGGAATTGCTGGCCGCGCTCGAACGTCGCCGGCGAGAGGACCAGAAGGTCGTCATGACCAACGGCTGCTTCGATCTCTTGCACCCCGGCCACGTCGCCTCGCTGCGGGAAGCCCGGAAACACGGCGACCTGCTCGTGGTCGGGCTCAACAGCGACCGGAGCATTCGGGAAATCAAGGGGCCGGACCGGCCGGTCGTGGATCAACAGGGCCGGGCGGAAATGCTCGCCGCCCTGGCGTGCGTCGACTACGTCGTGATCTTCGACGAAGCGAGCGTGGCGCCCCTGGTCGGGCAAGTGTTGCCCGACGTACTGGCCAAGTCGGCCCAGTACAGCCACGAGCAGGTCGTCAGCCACGAGATCGTCGAGGCGGCCGGGGGCCGGGTCGTCCGCGTGCCGATGCGGGGCAACTATTCGACCACCGAATTGGCGCGCCGCGCCGCGGGGATGCCCAAAGACCGCAGTCAAACCATACCCCTGGACGCCAACGATGACACGCTATCGACTCTTCGACCGCAAGGCGGTGCAGCTTCGGGAGATCGCCGCAAGAGGGCATGACTTTCTGGCGGAAGAGTGCTCGCCGCTTGAGTCCCCGCAGGTGCCTTATGCCCACCCGGAATTCCCCGAGCTGATCGACCGGATCAAGACCGCCCGGCAAGAAGATCGCCCGGTGATCCTGATGATGGGCGCCCACCCGATCAAGGCCGGGACGTCGCGGTTCCTGATCGACCTGATCGAGCGGCACATTATCACGCACCTGGCAACCAACGGGGCGGGTATGATCCACGACTTCGAGCTGGCCACCCTCGGCGGCACAACCGAGAACGTCGCGCGATGGATCCGGGAAGGGCAGTTCGGGCTCTGGCACGAGACGAGCCGGCTGAATGAAATCGTCGCCGAAGCGGCCGGGCGGGGCGAAGGGATCGGCGAAGCACTCGGGCGGGTCATCGAAGAGGAACAGCCGCCGCACGGCGACTTGAGCATCGCCGCGGCGGGATGGCGGGCCGCCGTGCCGGTCACCTCCCACGTCGCCATCGGCAACGACATCGTCCATGCCCATCCCAACTTCGAAGCCGCCGCATGGGCCGCCGCGAGCGACACCGATTTTCTGATCTTCGGCCAGAGTGTTGCGCAGCTCGAAGGCGGCGTGTTTCTCAACTTCGGCACCGCCGTCATGGGACCGGAGGTCTACCTGAAGGCCCTGTCGATGGCCCGCAACGTCGCTCGGCAGCGGGGCGAGGAAATTCGCCGGTTTACCACCGCCGTGTTCGATCTGATCGAGTTGCCCGAAAGCTGGCACGACGGCCCGCCGTCAAAGGCCCATCCACAATACTATTACCGCCCCTGGAAGACGATCCTCCACCGCACCGTAGCCGACGGCGGCACCAGCTTCTACTTCCGCGGCGACCATCAGGTGACAATCCCGTCGCTGTGGAAAGGATTGAAGGCATACACCACCATCCCTTCCAATGACCATCTCAGAGGACTAGCGGCGAACAACCCCCCGCCGCCTGAATGGCTGGAAGGCGACGAAGAGAACCTGTTTTAAGATCAGCCGAGGAATAACTTCCGTATGTCGCTTGCGTTGCAAAGCCGCGACCAGTGGTCGCGGCTTTACAACTACACTGGCCGACCGAGGGAATCAAAAAAATCAAAAAGGGGCCGGGACCCTTTTTGGTAAAATGGGCTGTTGACCGGCTGGGCGATATCCCGTAGAACCACAATATGGGGGAATTCTGGGGACATAATACTTAATTATTCCGATGTTTTGGGCCGCGTTTTCTTGGCTTTAGGACGCGGCCTACTGGTAATTCCGGGGACCAACCGGGGGCGACCATCCACCATTCTTCCGGCGACCGTCACCAATCTTTGCCCGGTTCTCCCCCCGCTCTTTCCGCCCGATGCTGGCGGAACGCTCACAAAAAAAAGCGGCGCCGGCCGAATGTCGACCGGCGCCGCCGGGCGGTTTGTTGAAGGCCGTTTAGTTTTGACCCTCCATCTCCTTCAGGTGCCCGAGCAGCCGGACGAGCCCTTTTTCGACCTCGAGGCGATATCGCACGCCGTCGGGGATTGCGGCGGCGACCAGGTGGACGCGGTCGCCGCCGGAAGTCTTAGCGAGTTCCTCGGCGATGAGTGCGGCTTTCGGGCGGTCCTTCGCTTCGCCCACCTTGGCGACGAACTCCGCAATCGGCCGGAGCGCGAGCGACAGGCGTACCGGCGGAACCGGCTGCGAGGCCTCGTCCGCCGATTGCTCGATCGCCTTTTTGAGCGTCGACATGGCGTCGCGGCCCACGGCAACGTACGCACTGTCGTCGCCGAAGCCGATGACGACCTCGAGTTTCTCGCCGATGAGCCCAACGACTTTCTCGCGGTCCTCGGCGTCGTCGGGTATCGGGATCGAGGCGGTGTGCAAGCGGACGCCCTTGCAGCGCCCGGCGTCGAGCTTGATCCACTCGCCGGCGGCCGGGTTTTCGAGCCGGACGACGGCGGTCAGTTGCTTGGCCAGCTCATCGAGCTTCTCGGTATCGGCGATGCGTCCGCCGGCGATGGCGGTGACCGAGTTCGGCGAAAGGAGGACGGCCATGCCGCCGTCGACGGTCCCCGCCTTGATCGTGGCGGCGGCAACGTCGAAGACGTCGCCGGCCATTTTCTTGGCGGCCTGCTTTTCGGCGTCCGGCTTGTTTTCCTTTTCGATGTCGGTCATGGCCTGGTCGCGGACCGCCTCGACAACGGCGCTAAGGATGGCGATTTTCTTCTCGGGCATCTTTCCGGTCCAATTGCCCGAGACGGCCGCCTCGGGGAGGCGGAACCCGCCGAAGCCGGTCTTGGCGGTTTTCAGGGCCGCCGCTGCCCGGGCCGTCTCGCTGCCCTTCTTGGCGGTGATGTTCACGTCGACGTAGGTTTTCTCGGTCTTGTGGTCGAGCGACCAGCCGAGGGTGACCTTGTCGACGTCGTTGAGCACGGTGGCGACGGACTTGACGATTTCGTCGCTGAGTTGTTTCCGCAGCGCGTGTTCGCGGTCCGATTCACCGCGTTTTCGCTTGAGGTCTTTCCTGGCATTGGCCTTCAGGTCGGCGATTGCCTTTTGGCGCAGTTTTTCGGGCATATTGGCCGCGAGGATTTGGGCGGAAACGTCGTACTGTTTGGCCGGGCCTTCGATCAGGCCGGTTGGATCGGCCGCTGCGACGACCAGCAGTTCCGGCTTCTTGGCGGCGATGGCCCAGCCGGGCAGTTGTTCCTGGACGTAGATTGTTTCGGCCTTGAAGCCCTTGCCGACGATCTTGTAGACGCCGCCGTCGAGCTGTTCGACCCGCCTGGCGTAGGGTTCGACGACCTTTACCAGGGCCTCGAGGTCGGTGACGGGGAAGAACGCGTAGCCGGTGAACTCGTCGCCGTCGGTTTGGATAACGGCGCCCCAGGGCCGCGATTTGTCGAGTCCGGCGAGGCCCTTGCCGCCGGTGAACAGTTCGAGCGCGGCCTCGAGGTTGTCGGCCAACCGGGGCCGGCCGGAAATCTTGCCGACGAAGGCCACGTCGGCCTTCAGCTCGTTGTAGCCGGCAAAACAGACGACGGCCACCGGCTTCAGCGGCTTCGGCGCCGCGGCGGGCGTCGCCCAGAGACCGAACGTGCCTACCAGGCCTACGGCCAACATTGGAAAACAGACCTTCTTTCTCATGATCGATGCTCCTTTGACGAAAGTGTGGAAAAGTGTGGGGATTGCCCCCGTATGGAACCGGGCTGCATCGTACCGCAGAGCCAAAAGCCGGATCAGGGGGTTGGCGGTTGGCTCAACGGGTTATTCGCCGCCGGGGGGAGAATCTTGGAGATTCCCCGGCTTTTTCGGGAGAAACGACCTTGCCGCTCATGCTACAAAGCCACGACCGCCGGTCGCGGAGAAGCGGTAAAACTCGCTGCCAGCGAGAAGACTGGGTGACACCTTACTTGACGCGAGGGAGGATGGCACAGGAGACGATCCCCCAGGGGTTCCGCGACCGGTGGTCGCGGCTTTGTAATGCGAACAACCGCAACCAATGCGCGTGCCGCGCGATTGCCCCTATTGCTCTTCTTCCTCCTTCGCCTCCGCGACCATCCGGCCGAACATCCGCAACAATCCCGGCTCGACCTCCAGGCGATAGTGTACGCCGTTGGAAATGGGCCTGGCGGTCAGGGTGACGTGGTCCTTGCCGGGCGAATCGGCAAGGAGTTCCGCCACCTTGGCGGCCTCCCAGCGTTCCTCCTCGGTCTCTCCGACCCTCGCGACAAACTCGCAGATCGACGCGACGGATATCGACGCACGCAACGGCGGGACCACCTCGGACGTCTGCAAAGCGGACTCGCGGATGGCCCGTTTCAACGAGTCGAGCGCATTTCTGCCGGCGGCGAGGTAAACGCTTTGTTTGCCGAAACCGACGGCCACGTCGAGCGTTTTCCCGAAGAGTTTCTTCAGGTCTTCGTCGTCTTCCTCGTCGAGGGGAACCGAGACGGTGTGGAAGCGGACCCCCTTGAGCTTGTCGGCGTCGAGTTTGATCAGATCGACATCTTCTTCCCCTTCCTCCTTGGCGATTTCGATCATGTCCTTCATCAGTTTTTCGAGCGCATAGCCGTCGGCGACGTAACCGCCGGCGATCATCGTGAGCGACTTCTTTTCCAGGAGCAGGGAGACGGCGCCGTCGATCTTGGCGCTTTGGACGGTTTTCTCGATGACGTCGGAGAAGTCGTTGAGGAGCTTTTGGAGGATTTTCTTTTCCGTCTCGCCGTCGGTTTCTTCCGCGGCTGCCTGGAGTGCGGCGACGCGGAAGATATCGACAAGGCCCTCGACCGCTGCGATTTTGCTTTTGGGCGCGGTGCCGGAGATACGGGCGGTCATCGCGGCGCCGGGGACGAGAAAGCCGCCGAAATCACTCGTGGCCTTCTCCAACGCATCGACGGACCGGGCGAGTTCCGTCTCTTTTTTCGCCACGATCACCGCGTCCATGACGATCTTTTCCATCTTCTGATCGAGCGACCAGCCGAGGGTGACGTGGTCGAGTTCGTCGATCAAGACCTTGAAGAACTCGAAGGTGTGTTTCGAGAATCCTTCGACGGCCTTTTTGAGGGCCTTCGACTCCTTCAGTTCCGGCTGTTCCCGAAGGCCCTCCTCGATCCCGGTCTTGATTCCAGCCAGGAATTCATCTCGCATTGCAGTGGGCACGTTGCCGAGGTTAAACCGCACGGCCAGGTCGTATTCCTTCTCCAGACCGCCGAGTATCGTGAGCGGATCGGCCGGGACGTTGCCGAGCACCTCGACGCCGGCGGCGATGAACGCCCAACCGCCCTTCTCCCGGATGTAGGCGACCTCGCCGTCTTCGGTTGTCAATTTGAACGCTCCGTTGTCGAGTTCTTCAACGCTCTGAACGAGCGGTTTCACGACCTCGACGAGCTTTTTCAAGTCCTTGACGGGCAGGAACCCATAGCCTTCGTAGTTGCCGTCTTTTTTTGGCAGGATCGCGCCGCCCCAGGGCCGCGCGGTATCGAGCCCCGCCAATCCTTTGCCCTTGGTGGCCATCTTCACGACGAAATCGACCGTAATCGCCAGTTCGGGCGTGTCGGAGAGCTTGCCGAGGAACTTGACGTCGTTCATCAATGCGTCGTAGCCGGCGAACGAGGTCACGACCACCGGTTTGGCCGGCTTCGCCCAGGTATCGGTTGCACCAAGCAATACGGCCAGGATCACAAACGGCAGCAGCAGCTTCTTCATGGTCGATTCTCCTTGGAGACGAGAGGAAAGGAACGGCCGGGAGAACGATTCCCGCGACGAATGGAGTTTAGCAGAAACGGCCGGCGGGGGCAAGTAGAAGCCTATTTTCCCCCAGACGGATCGACCGTGGTTGTCCTGTCATCCTCGTCGGCGGTGAAGCAGACATGAAAGCACTTTGCCGGCTAGCGTTCGCGGTAGGTGATCCGACCCTTGGTCAGATCGTAAGGGGAGAGTTCGACCGTGACCTTATCGCCGGGCACGATCCGGATGAAGTGTTTTCGCATTTTTCCGGCGACGTGGGCGATGATCTTGTGGCCCGAGTCCAACTGGACGCGGAACCGCGTGTTGGCCAGGGCCTCGGTGACCACGCCCTCGACTTCAATGGCTTCTTCTTTCTTTGGCACACTCGACTCCCAAGGGGGAAATAAAACACATGCCGGCCGCCCGGCAACCCTGCTATCTTACCATTTTGTGAGGGGGTGTCCAGCGGGGCAGAGCAGAGAATCGGGGGAGAAACGGGGGTTCGCAGGGCAGAAAACCGCCGAAAGCGAAGAAGCAAGGCGGCAATCCCCCCCCGCGCCTCTTCCATTTTGCCCACCGCTGGCGTATCCTCTGGTTTATGCCTGCCACGGCCCCCCCTGATTCTGCTGCCCCGGCTGCCCCGAAGCGGCAGCTTACGCTCTTCGATTCGACGTGCATCATCGTCGGCATCATCATCGGGGCGGGGATTTACCGGACCGCTCCCGACGTTGCCAAGGCGGCGGGATCTTGGTGGGGCGTGATGTTGATCTGGCTGGCTGGCGGACTGCTTTCCCTGTGCGGCGCGTCCAATTACGCGGAACTCGCCACGGCGTATCCGCGGGCAGGAGGCGACTACGTTTACCTGACGCGGGCCTACGGGCGTTGGGCGGGGTTCTTGTTCGGCTGGATCCAACTGGTCGTCGTTCGTCCCGCCGACATCGCGGCAATGGCCTTTATTTTTGCCTTGTATGCACGGGAGATCTACCACCTGTTGCCGGACTACGATGCCTCCTATTCACTCCGAGTGTATGCGATCGGCGCCGTTACCCTGCTGACGGCGATCAACATTGTCGGCGTGCGGGAGGGCAAGTGGACTCAGAATGTGCTGGCGGTGGTGAAGGCCGTGGGCCTGATTGCGATTGTCGTTGTGGCGTTTGTTGCCCCGCGCGGGCAAGCACCCGCAGAAACGGTGGGGGAATTCCCCTTGGCCGTTGCCATGATCTTCGTATTGTTCACCTTCGGTGGATGGAATGAGATGGCCTACGTGGCAGCAGAGGTGAAGAACCCGGAGCGCAACATCACGCGGGCATTGCTGTTTGGCACGGCCGCGGTGACGGTGCTCTATCTGGTGGCCAACGGCGCGTTTCTTTATACTTTGGGATACGCAGGATTGGCCAACTCCAAGGCGGTCGCCGCGGACGCCATATCCACGGTCTTCGTTGATTACGGCGGGCAAATCATCAGTGTGCTCATATGCATCTCCGCGCTGGGTGTCGTAAACGGCCAGATTTTTACGGGGGCACGAATCTCCTTTGCCGTCGGTGCGGATCACCGCGCGTTCCGAATTCTGGGTACGTGGAATCCGAAGACGGGCACACCGATCCGATCCTTGCTCGCACAGGGTGCCATCGCCATCGCACTGATTGCGACTCTAGGCTCGTTCGTCGAGGCGATCATTTACGCCGTGGCCGCTGTGTACCTCTTCTATCTCGGAACGAGCCTGGCGGTGATTGTGCTTCGCTGGAAAGAGCCGGAGGTCCATCGTCCGTACCGCGTGACGGGCTACCCGGTGACGACGCTTGTCTTTTCCGCCGTGTGTGCGTTCTTGATCTATCGCGCCTTCGTGTTCAAGCCCCTGATTTCCGCGGTCGCCTTGGGCGTCGTCTTTCTCGGATTGCCGATCTACTGGCTTTCGCGCGGGCCGCAAGACGAACCGGCCGAGGACGCTTCGTCCCCGGAACAAGAGCACCCTGACCAGAATGAATAGCGCCACCGGCGGAAGCCAAACTGATGCGCAAACTGTGGGGGGGTCGCACTAACACTCCGTGGGATTTCCTGGCCGTTGGAATCGGTGTGCCGGTTCCCTATACTTATGGTTGTCCGGCCGTGACTTGGCCTGGATGTTTTGGACCAAGCTGTTGTGAGATAAATGAGGAGTGAGCCATGTCGATGTCTGATCGAACTAGCCGCCGTATGTTCTTGTTCTGTTGGCTCCCGACGATGTTGCTTGCCGGCGGCGGATTCGCTTTCGCCGCGGAAGATGTCCCCAAGGAGGTTCTCCGCAAGGCGGCCCACGTTGTGCCCACGCCGCAACAGGTCGCCTGGCAGGAGTTGGAGTTCATCTGCTTTACCCACTTCGGGATCAATACCTTCACCAATCGCGAATGGGGCGACGGCCGCGAAGATCCAAAACTGTTCAACCCGACCGAGTTCAACGCCGACCAGTGGGTGGCTGCCTGCAAGGACGCCGGAATGAAGATGATCATCCTCACGGCCAAGCACCACGACGGCTTCTGCCTCTGGCCGAGCAAGCACACCGAGCACAGCGTGAAAAACAGCCCGTGGCGCGACGGGAAGGGCGACATCGTCAAAGAGGTGGCCGATGCCTGCCGTCGCGGCGGGATCAAATTCTCCGTTTATCTTTCGCCCTGGGACCGCCATGAAAAGACCTACGGCTCGGAGGCCTACAACGAGTTCTACAAGAACCAGCTCCGCGAGTTGCTGACCAATTACGGCGAGATCGTCGAGGTCTGGTGGGACGGGGCCTGTGGCGAAGGGCCCAATGGCCGTCGGCAGGTCTACGACTGGGACGGCTACATCGAGACGGTTCGTAAGTTGCAGCCGAAGGCGGTCATCTTCGGCCAGGGGCCCGACGTCCGCTGGGTCGGCAACGAAAACGGCTTGGCCCGCGAGAGCGAGTGGAGCGTGTTGCCCTACAAGGTGGGCGACCGCCGTGGAAAGGATCTCGGCCACCGCAAGTATCTCGCCGGCGCGAAACGGCTGATGTGGTACCCGGCCGAGTGCGACGTGTCGATCCGCCCCGGCTGGTTCTACCACGCCAACCAGGACGGCCGGGTGAAGTCCTTGAAACACCTGCTGGATATCTACTACCGTTCAGTCGGCCGCAACTCGGTCTTGCTGTTGAACATCCCGCCGGACCGCCGCGGGCTGTTCCACGAGAACGACGTCGCCCGGTTGAAGGAGCTGCGGGCGGTGCTCGACGAGACATTCAAGACCAACCTTGCCGCCGGCGCGAAGGTGACCGCCACGAACACCCGCTCCGGTTTCAAGCCCGCCGGCGCAACCGACGGCAAGGGCGATACCTATTGGACGACCGCAGACGACGTGATCGAAGCATCGCTGGAAATCGATCTTGGCAAGCCGGTCACGTTCGATCGGGCGATGATCCAGGAGATGATCAGCACGGGCCAGCGGATCGAGGCCTTCAAGCTCGAAGCAATGGTCGACGGCCAGTGGAAGGAAATCGCCCGGGCAACCACGGTCGGCTACAAGCGGCTGTTGAAGTTCCCCGAAGTGACCGCCGCCCGCGTCCGCCTGACCATCCTCGATTCCCGCGACTGTCCGACGATTCGCGCATTCGGATTGTACAAAGCGTCGCCGAAGGAGAAGATCTGAGTACTCAGTACTCAGTACCCGGTACTCAGCACGAAGTCTACAGCGGGATACGATCCACCACACACGACTCACTTACCCACCGGAGAGCTACCATGCGAACGATCACACGACTTCCAATGCTCCTCGTTCTGCTCGCAACCACCGCTGCCATGGCCGATCCGGGGCCGATGGTCCTTTGGTACGATGAACCGGCCAAGGCGTGGACCGATGCGCTGGCCGTCGGCAACGGCCGGCTCGGGGCCATGGTCTTTGGCCGGACCGACGAAGAGCGGATCCAACTCAACGAAGACACGCTCTGGGCCGGCGGACCGTACGACCCGAGCCATCCGGATGCCCTGAAGGCGCTGCCCCAGGTCCGCAAGCTGGTCTTCGAGGGCAAGTACGGCGAGGCCCAGGGCCTTGCACACAAGACGATGATGGCCCGGCCGATCCGCCAGTTGCAGTACCAGACGGTCGGCGACCTGAAGCTCAAATTCCCGAAGTGCGACGCGACCGATTACCGGCGGCAGTTGGACATCGACGAAGCCATCGCGACGACGACCTACACGTGCGACGGCGTAAAGTATACACGCGAGGTCTTCTCCAGCCCGGTCGACCAGGCAATCGTCGTGCGGCTTTCGGCCGACAAGCCGGGCAAAGTCTCGTTCACCGCCGGGATGTCGACGCCGCAAAAAGCCACCATCGAAACCGAGAAGCCCGACCTGATCGTCATCAACGGCGTCAACGGCGATTCGCAGGGAATCAAGGGGGCGCTGAAGTTCCAGTGCCGCACGCGCGTCATCCCCGACGGCGGGAAGATGGAGCTTGCCGGCGACTCGATCAAGGTCGAAGGGGCCAACGCCGCCACGCTGCTGGTCGTCGCCGCCACCAGTTACAAAAACGCCAAGGACGTCAGCGGCGATCCCGAAGCCTTGACGAAAGCGTATCTCGCCAAGATCGGCGACAAGCCGTTCGACCGGCTCCGCAAGGACCACGTGGCCGAGCACCAGCGGCTATTCCGCCGTGTGGAACTCGACCTGGGCACGACCGACGCGGTCAACCTGCCGACCGACGAGCGGATCAAGAAATTCGGCGAGGGCAACGACCCGCAACTGGCGACGCTCTATTTCCAGTTCGCCCGGTACCTGATGATCTCGGGCTCGCGGCCCGGCAGCCAACCGATGAATCTGCAGGGCATCTGGAACGAGAGCATGAGCCCGCCGTGGGGCGGCAAGTACACGATCAACATCAACACCGAGATGAACTACTGGCCGGCCGAGCCGTGCAACCTGGCCGAGTGTGCCGAGCCGCTGATCCAGATGGTCAAGGACATCTCGAAGACCGGGGCCCAAACGGCCAAGGTCAACTACGGCGCCCGGGGCTGGGTCTGCCACCACAACACCGACCTGTGGCGTGCGACCGCCCCGATCGACGCTGCGTTCTACGGCCTGTGGCCGCTCGGCGGGGCGTGGCTGAGCCAGCATCTCTGGTACCACTACGAGTTCCATCCCGACAAGAAGTACCTGGCCGAGATTTACCCGGTGCTGAAGGGTTCGGCCCAGTTCTTCCTCGATACGCTCGTCGAGCACCCCGAGAAGAAGTGGCTGGTCACCTGCCCTTCGATGTCGCCGGAGTTGAGACATCCCAAGGGCGCCAGCACCTGCTCCGGGCCGGCGATGGACATGCAGATCCTTCGCGACCTGTTCGCCCATTGCATCGAGGCCTCGGAGATTCTCGGCGTCGACGAGGATTTTCGCAAGCAGTGTGCCGAAGCCCGCAAGCAACTCGTCCCGCACCAGATCGGCCAGCACGGGCAGTTGCAGGAGTTCCTCCACGACTGGGACAACCCGGGCAACAAGCACCGGCACCTGTCGCACCTTTACGCGCTGTTTCCGAGCGACCAGATCACCGCGGCGACGCCCGATCTGTTTGCCGCCGCGAAGAAGTCGGTCGAATTCCGTGGCGACGGGGCAACCGGCTGGAGCCTGGCGTGGAAGGTCAACCTCTGGTCGCGCCTGTTGGACGGCGACCGGATGTACAAGCTCTTCTCGACGCTCCTGAGCCCCGGCCGGACCTACCCGAACATGTTCGACGCCCACCCGCCGTTCCAGATCGACGGCAACTTCGGCGGCGCTTCCGGCATCACCGAAGGTCTGCTACAAAGCCACAGCGACGAGATCGCCTTCTTGCCCGCCTTGCCGAGCAAGTGGGCAACCGGCCACGTCAAGGGCCTCCGCGCCCGCGGCGGCGTTGAAGTCGACATCTATTGGAAGGACGGCCGGGCCACCCGTGCGACCCTTCGGGCGAAAGTCGACGGAAAGCACAAGCTCCGCCCGCCGAAAGGCCAGCAGATCGACGGCCCGACCGAGATCGAGCTGAAATCTGGACAGGCGTATGAGGTTAGGTTCAAATAGACGTGCAAAGGCACGGTTGAAATGAGAAATTGCACACTTCTGCTTGCGATCATGCTGCTGATGCTTCCTGCCTGTTCCGACCAACGAGGGAATGAGGGGACGAATCAGGCTGTTCTCGAGACTCCCGATCGAAACGAGATGGGCGACAGCAAATCCGTATCGGACCTAGACCGGTTGTTGGCGGACCGCGACGATTTCGCACTGGTCAATGCGGTGTTTCTGGCGGTCTGCGACGAGGAAAACAGCGTCGGAATCGAGTCGCTGAACGTTCCGCAGCGTACGCTTCTCCTCGTGTGGTCGGCGGGCGGCATCATCGACAACGGCGGTTTTCAGTATTTCTTCGAGCATGATTTCGACGGTCCGGCCGTAACAGCGGCCTTCGATGAAATGGGCAGCGCCGGACGCTCAGAACTGGTTCGCAGGGCGCTCGCGTTTTTCCCCGACTCAAAGCCGCATGAAGACCGGGACGAGCGACTCGAGTTCCTTGATGCGATGGACGAGTCGACGCGCGGCCGGTTCGAAGAGCTTGCCAGCGCATTCCATACGGACGATCGCGATTTCCGCCGCAAGATCGGCAAGTATGTTCGCGACCATGCCGACGCGTTTCGCAGTTTGCCGGTCGCGGCTGGCGAAGACTGGCAACCCGTGGTCCTGCCCGCGCCCAACGCAACCCGGCGGCAAATCGCCGAATGGATTCTGACGATGGACGGCACCAGCATTGGCTACGCACCATCCGATGGAAAACACAAATGGGAGTATGTCAGGTCGGCCGGGGAATTGCCGCCGGGAGATGTCAATCTTGTCCAGATCACTTTTTCCCAATACCGCACCGACACGGACGAGTTGCTCGCACATCTCACGAAACTGAACAACCTCGGCTCCCTGCGCTCAATCGACTTGACCGACACTTATGTAACCGGCGAAGGGTTGAAGCATCTGGCTGCCCTGCCACAGGTCGTTCAACTCATACTCGACGAAACCGACTTGCACGACGATGACTTCGCGGTGTTGGCTGCCATGCCCCAAATAGAAGAATTGTACCTCACGCATACTCCGTGCACCGATCGCATCTTCGACCACGTCGCAGGGATGGAGAACCTTACTCACCTGGGACTGTACGGAACGAAGGTGACCGACTCGGGGCTGGCCAAGCTGGCGGAACTCAAAAGCCTGCGCGACTTGGCCGTGGGCGACGCCGAGGTAACGGCCGCGGGGCTGTCGGCGCTCCGCGACTTGCCGAATCTGGAGAATGTCGAACTATCGTGCGAAGAAATCGATGACCGCACGCTTGGCGAACTTGCGAAAATCAAGGGACTCAAGGGGCTTGACCTTTGCGATTCGCTAATCAGCAACAAGGGGCTACATCATCTTCGGGAGCTTGCTCGACTCGAGAGCCTAAGCCTCCGAAATACGGAGATCGACAACGCCGGACTCGCCCATCTTCGGGACTTGACCACGCTCAAGCACCTCGACATCAGCAGGACAGACGTCACCGACGCGGGACTCGCGCATCTTGCCAAGTTGGCACATCTGGAGGAGTTGTTGATCGAACACAGCCAAGTCGGCGGCGAGGGACTGCAATATCTGGCCGGTATGACCAGACTGCGAGAATTATCGCTCTACGAGGGTCGCGCCACTAACGAAGGGCTACGGCATGTGGGAAAACTGGCATCGCTTCGCAAACTCAACATCAAAGACGGTCTTGTTGACAACGACGGGATTGCGCATCTGGTGGGCTTGGTGCACCTCCATTCCCTCGAACTGGCAGGGACCCGAGTGACTGAGCGCGGTATTGCCCTTCTCGCGGAGTTGAAGCACCTCGAAGAACTCAACTTGGAGGGAACTCGCGTAACCGATGGCATCATCGAGACGATCATGGCTTTTCCGAAGCTTCAGCACGTCAACCTGCTCGGAACCGAAATCACCGGCAAAGGGCTCGCAAAGCTCACGAAACTCGAGCACTTGCACTGCGTTTACCTACCCGACCGAGTTGACGAACATCCCGAGGCTGCCAAGCTAGAGGCAGAACTGAATCGCCGCCACGAGGATTAGCCCGCAACAGATCGGCGGACCGACCGAGATCGAGCTGAAATCTGGACAGACACACGAGGTTAGGTTCAAATAGTACGAGGTTGAGTTCAAGTAGTGGCGCCAGATCATCCGGTACTGGGTACTCAGTACTTAGTACTCAGTACGGAGAGTGCATTGAGTACCGAGCCGGTGCGAAGAGTTGGACTCAACGAACTCGAATTAACAAACTCGACTCAATAAACCCGAATCAGATAGGATCGAGTGATGGCCGCAGCGCGAACCTTCACCGAGCTGAAGTTCTGGCAGCGGGCTCGCGAGTGGTCAAAACGAATCTTTTATCTGACTCGACAAGAACCCTTCAAGAGCGACCGCCGGTTGGTTGCACAGATTAATGATTCGTCGGAATCGGTCATGTCAAATATCGCCGAGGGTTTCGGACGCGGAACGCAAGGCGAGTTTGTGATGTTCCTCGGCTACTCGATTGGCAGTCTGAACGAAACTCAATCACACCTCTGCGCGGCGTACGATCGAGAGTATCTTACGAAGGACGAATTCGGCGAACTCTTTGAGGAAGGAACCGAGATACGGAAAATGACGGTCGCTTTCTTGAAATCGATGACCAAATTCGGCTCCGGCGTAAAGCACATGCGGAAGTACAAGAGTTGGACGGACCAGGTTTGGGAAGTCTACGAACGCACCACCGGAAAGCAGCGCCCGGAGCTGTTTCGGTCGGCCAATTCGCAAGAAGTCGAAGAGTGAAGCAACTGGACTACTGACAGCACATTACCTTTGGCGCCGAGTGCCACGTACTGAGTACCGAGTACTGAGTACCCGGCACAGCGCCTGCAACGGGATTTTTGGCGACTACTCACCACCCCATCACCCACCACCGGAGAATCACCATGCGAAAGATCGCACTCCTGCCTGTGTTCCTTCTTCTGCTTGCAACCGCCGTCGCTTCGGCCGATCCGGGGCCGATGGTGCTCTGGTACGACAAACCGGCCAAGGCGTGGACCGAGGCGCTGCCGATCGGCAATGGCCGGCTCGGGGCCATGGCCTTCGGCGGGACCGCCAAAGAGCGGATCCAGTTCAACGACGATACGCTCTGGGTCGGGGCCCCGCACGATTACTCCCACAAGGATGCCGCCAAGTACCTCGACGAAATCCGCAAGCTGCTCTTCGAAGGCAAGCAGAAAGAGGCCCACTCGCTCTCCGGCAAGCAGTTTATGAGCGTGCCGCTGAGGCAGATGCCCTACCAACCGTTCGGCGATCTGAACATCGAGTCGCCCGGCCATGAAAAGGCGACCGATTACCGGCGCCAGTTGGACATCGACCAGGCGGTTGCCACGACGCGGTACGCCGTCGACGGCACGACCTACACCCGGGAGGTCTTTTCCAGCAATCCCCACAACGCCATCGTGGTGCGCATCACGGCCGACAAGCGGGGCAAGATCAGCTTCACCGCCGGCTTGACCACTCCCCACAAGGACATCAAAACCGAAGCGATCGGCAAGGACGTGTTGGCCATGCGGGGAGCCGTTGCGAAGTACAACTACAAGCGGATCGGCGCAGAAATCGATTGCGGTATTGAGTTCGAAGCCCGGCTCAAGGTCGAAACCGAAGGCGGTCAGGCCAAGGTGACCGGCGATGCGATCGAGGTCAAAGACGCCGACGCCGTGACGCTCATCCTGGCCGGGGCGACCAACTACAAAGATTTTGAAGACCTCACGGCCGATCCGGCCAAGCGTTGCGAAGAAACGCTCAAAGACGTCGCCGGCAAGAAATACGACGCGATCCGCAAAGACCACGTGGCCGATCACCAGCGGCTCTTCCGGCGCGTCGTGCTCGATCTCGGCACGACCGACGCGGTGAAGCAGCCGACCGACAAGCGGCTAAAAGCCTTTGGCCCCGACGACCCGCAACTGGCGGCGCTCTTCTTCCAGTTCGGGCGCTACCTGATGATCGCCGGGTCGCGGCCGGGCTCCCAGCCGCTGACCCTGCAAGGGATTTGGAACGAGAGCACCCGGCCGCCCTGGGAATCGAAATACACCTGCAATATCACCACCGAGATGAACTACTGGCCGTCGGAGCCGTGCAACCTGGCCGAGTGCGGCGAGCCGCTGTTCGATGCGCTCGAGGAGATGACCGTCTCCGGCGGCCGCGTGGCCAAGGTCCACTACGACTGCCCCGGCTGGGTCCTGCACCACAACTTCGACCTGTGGCGCGGCACGGCACCGATCAACAACAGCAACCACGGCATCTGGCCGACCGGCGGGGCCTGGCTCTGCCAACACCTCTGGTGGCACTACGACTTCTCGCGCGACAAGAAATTCCTCGCCGAGCGGGCGTACCCGGTTATGAAGAAGGCATCCGAGTTTTTTGCGAAGTTTCTGATTGAAGATCCCCGCAACGACAACGGGTGGCTCATCTCCGGCCCGTCCAACTCCCCGGAGCAGGGCGGGCTGGTGATGGGCCCGACCATGGACCACCAGATCATCCGCAACCTCTTTGCCAACACGATCGCCGCCAGCGAGATCCTCGGCGTCGACGAGGATTTTCGCAAGAAGCTGATCGACCTTCGCAAGCGGATCGCCCCGAACCAGATCGGCCGGCACGGCCAGCTCCAGGAATGGCTCGAAGACGTCGACAACCCGGGCAACCACCACCGCCACTGCTCGCACCTTTGGGGCCTGCACCCAGGCAGCGAGATCAATCCGAAGACACCGGAGCTTTTCGCGGCGACGAAAAAGTCACTCGAGTTCCGCGGCGACGGCGGCACCGGCTGGAGCAAGGCCTGGAAGATCAACTTCTGGGCACGCCTGCTCGACGGCGACCACGCGTACAAGATGCTCGAAAGCCTGATCCGCACCGGCACCTACCCGAACATGTTCGACGCCCACCCGCCGTTCCAGATCGACGGCAACTTCGGCGCCACCTCGGGCGTCTGCGAGATGTTCCTGCAGAGCCAGAACGGCGAGATCGCCCTTTTGCCGGCCTTGCCAAGCGTCTTCAAGGACGGCAGCGTCACGGGCCTCCGCGCCCGCGGCGGCGTCGAGGTCGACATCGCCTGGAAGGACGGCAAGCTCGCCAGCTACGAACTCCGAGCAACCACCGACGGCACCCACAAAATCCGCCTACCCGACGGCAAGATAAAAGAGATCAAGCTCAAGAAGGGTGAGAAGTACACCGGTGGTGTCGACGGATAGAAAGTCGGTCAACCTTGAAGTGCGACCGTTGCGGTTGGATAACCGCGAAGCGGTTTTACGGCAAAGCCCAGGGTCGCGAAGCGCACCCTGGGTGTGAGGCGCCGCAAGACCCGTGAACCCCGAAGGGGTTCTACAGGCGCGGGGGAAACCGCGGCCGGAACCATTGGCCCCACCCGAACAACTGCCGCCCGGACCGGGTTGCACGACCCGCGCGCGGTTGTAGAACCCTTTCAGGGTTCGCTCGATGGAACGCCTCCAATTCCCAGGGTGCGCTGCGCGACCTTGGGCTATGCTGTACAACCGCTTCGCGGTAAACTGGGTGTGAGGCCGGCACAAGAACCATGAACCCCGAAGGGGTCCTACAAGAGGGGGCAAACGATGCCGCAATCACTCGTGCAGATCTACGTCCACATCACGTTTTCAACAAAACACCGCAAACCATTCTTGAAAGACAACGATTTTCGCAACCGGACCCACCGCTATCTCGCCGGCACTTGCAAGGGCCTTGGCTGCCCCGCGTTGACGGTGGGCGGTGTCGACGATCACATCCACATCCTGTGCCGGCTCGGGAAAAGCGTCGACATCGCCGATCTGATCCGTGATTTGAAGCGGGAATCCTCGAAATGGGTCAAGCGCGAACAGCCGCGGCTTGCCGATTTCTATTGGCAAGCCGGATACGGCGCGTTTTCGATCAGTCCGTCACACATCGACGCGCTACGCAACTACATCGCGAATCAAGAGGATCATCATCGCCGTGAGACGTTTCAGGATGAGTTTCGCCGATTGTGCCAGAAATACGGGCTCGAAATCGACGAACGGTATGCTTGGGATTGATGGCGTGGTTGTAAAACCCCGTTGGGGTTTCGGTTCGTTGGCGATCCCGGACCCCAGGGTGCGCTGCGCGACCCTGGGCTTTGCTGTGGAACGCCTTCGGCGTTATGATCCCGTCCGTGCTCAAATAACGGACCAGTTGCGCAGGAGTCACGGGGCTTCGGTCCGCCCAACGCGCTGGTAACATTCTGCAACAAGTTGCTTGCAACGCTCTTGCGGCCAATCTCGGAGCGGTTCGGTTGCGTCCCAGGCGGCGACGAGCGATTGGCGGATGGTTGCGGCGGGCAGCGGGAGATTGGTGAGAAAGGATGTGTGGTCGCGGGCGTTGCGATAGTCGGGCATCCGCGGCGGGGTTTTCAGGCACTGTTCGATCTGGTCGAGCGGGAAGTCGTAGAGGATCGTGCCGTGGTAGAGGAGGTGGGTCCGCTTGACGCGGATGCTGTTGCCGGAGAATTTTCTTGGCGGGGAATTGCCGTCGTCAATGGCAATGTCGCTGGTGCCTTGGCAGCGAACGCCGGGCACGTGGGCCGAGAGGGCCGCGGCGTGGGTGCCCAGCACGAAACGATGGGCGTGCTCGACGGCACGGAGTTCCGGCCGCTGTTCGAGGCTCAAGACCAGCGCGTACATCAAGCACCCCGGGCCGGTCAAGATCGTCAGCCCGCCGCTTACGCGACGCAGAATGGGAATGTCCAACTGCCGACACGCGTCGCGGTCGACCTCTTCGTCAATTTTCGACGACCGCCCCAGGATGACCATCGGCCGGTCCGGCTCCCAAAGCCGCAGGACCTCGGTCGGCCGGGCGGCCGCTTCGGCGGATTCCAGCAACGCCTCGTCCAAAGCAAGGTTTTCGGCGGGCGTCGGCAGCGTCAGATCGAGCAGTCGCATGGGCCCATTGTGCCAAATCCGCGTTTCCCGGACCAGGGGCGTCGGGTACACTATTTGAATAACGAATATCGAATGATGAATGATGAATTTTGAAGGTCGAATCGGAAGATTTCGATATTCGACATTCATCACTCGATATTCGATATTCCGTAGGATAGGTTTGTAACCTGTCCAATGGCCCACGGACAGGTTGCAAACCTGTCCTACATCGCGGACGGCACACGGAGTGTGCCTGCTACTATGTCTAACCCGAGCGACTCCCAACCCGAACGCCCGTTCTCCACAGCGGTCATGATCCGCAACATGATCCTTCTGCCGGGGGTGGTTGTTCTGGCGATCGTATTGCTCGCGTTGGTGTTTGCGTGGATGACGCACCCGGGCGGCGATGTCGATTCGCTGGTGGAATCATTGGCCGCGCCCGGCCGCAATCGGTGGTCGGCGGCGCTGCAATTGGCCGTGGTGCTGCACGAGCCGGGCGAGGCGTCACGGCGGCGGGATCCGCGGCTGGCCGGTCGGCTGGCCCAAATCCTCCAGAAGGAAATCGACGCCGGGAGGCTCGACGAAGAAAGCCTGCGGCTGCGGGAGTATCTATGTCGTGCCCTGGGCGGGTTCGAGGTGACCGAACCGCTGCCGGTGTTGATTGCCGCCGCCGAAACCCGGCGCAATCCGAAGGAGGCCCGAGTCCAGCGTGCGGCAATCGAAGCGCTGGCCGTGCTGGCCGACAACGTCGGCGTGGAAACCTTGCTCGCCAACCCGAAACTGCTTCCGTGCCTGTTGACGGCCGCCGGCGACGAGAACATGCCGGTCCGCTGCTCGACGGCGTACACCCTCGGCGTGCTCGGCGGCGAGAAGGCGGAGGCTTCGCTCAAGGTGCTCCTGGCCGACGAGTATCCCGAAGTCCGTTACAACGCGGCGACCGGCCTTGCCCGGCACGGCAACGCGGCATGTGTCGAGGTGCTCGTGGCGATGCTCGATCCCAGTCAACCGGAGTCGAGCCGGGGAATCGATCGAAGGACTGTCCAGCTCAACGCTTTGCGGGCGACGAAGCAACTCGCCGCCGCTACATCCGAAGACCTCGCCGAGCTGACCGAAGCGGTCGAGCGGCTCACCACAGCGGAAACCGAAATGCCGGTTCGCGTCAAGGCCATGGAGGTTCTCGAATACCTGACAAGTTGCAGGAAGACGTTTCATTTTGACCGTTCGGGCATCGCTTCCCTGGCGGTGATCACGCCGTCGCCGTTGCGATCGTGCCGGCAGAATTCTTCAGCGGCGGCGTCCGTCCATTTGCTGCTGAACTCGGACATCGAGACTTGCCCGTCGCCGTCGGCGTCCTTTTCGGCGAACCAATCGGGCAGGCCCTCGGGGAGCCGCTCGGCCGCGGTGCGAAAGCGGTACGATTTCCGGTCGTCTTCTTTACCCGAGACGACCCTCTTCGACTCGGGCGATTTCTGTGGGGTGGAGGACGAGTGGCCGGTGCTCTTTTTTCCCCAATTCCAGCGGCGCGCCATTCGGCCGGCCAATTCTCCACGCGTCAGACGCCCGTCGCCGTCTTTGTCGTCCTGCTTCCAATCGTCGGCCCATCTGACCTTCGTAATTTCGTCCGGTTCGAGGATCCGGTTGCGGTTCTTGTCATAGTATCTCAGGATCCGCTGATCGACGTAATCCAAGACCTTCGTCTCGTAGAGCCGTTCGAGCGAAGCCGACGAGCGCGAAGGAGCCTTGTCGTATTCCACGCCAAAGCCGGGGACGGTTGCGTTCTTGTTAGGCGGTTTTTTTCCGTATCCCCACCGGCGGACGGCACGGCCGGCCAGCTCCTCGCGGCTGAGACGCCCGTCGCCGTCCTTGTCGTCTTGTTTGGGGGAATCGCCCCAGTGGACGCGGCCGAACTCCTCGGGGTCGAGTTGCCCGTTCTTGTTCGTGTCGTAGCGGCCCAGCATCCGTCCGTCGACATAGTCGATGACCCTCTGCTCGTAGAGGTCCTCCAAGGTTTCGACCTTGCCGAAGCCGGGGACCGTTTCCCGCTCGCCGAAGCCCGGCACCGGCGGAAGATCCGAATCGTCCGCTGCAAGGGTGCCCCAGGCAGCGGCGGCCAGCCACGCAGTGAGCACCAAAGCGATCTTCAAACAGGGTCGGATCATGGCTTTTCGGAAGCTCCGAGGTTCACACTCTATTGGGGGGCATGGGGGAACTGCACCGACAACCGATCTCCCCCGTTAGCGGGGAAGCTGGGGCCCTTCCCACGTCAGTCAAGTATATGCGATTCATGGTTTTACGCAAGCACGAGTCATCGAGGCCCGTTTCGCGGTGCAAACCACGTGGCAACCGGGCGATGTTCGCCTTGCCTTGGGGTCGTTTTTGGGGGTAGACTCCGCGACCTCGGTCTGCGCGGAGCACCGCCATCGTGCGTTCCCGTGCAGATGCGTTCCCGTGCAGAGCATGGGAACGAGAGGTGCTGGGAACAAGAGGTACTGCCATGCCTGCTGCCGCCGTTGCCTTGCTGATGATCCTGCCACAAGTCGTGCCGGACGTCGTGGTCGTCTGCCCGGCCGAGTTTCGCGAGGCGATCAATCCCTGGCTGGACTATCGCCTGGCGGAGGGACACAACATCCAGTTGGTCGACGGCACGACGACGCAGGAAGAAATCCGCCGGCAGATCCGGGAGATTGCCAAGGGCGGGAAACTGCGGCACGTCGTGCTGGTGGGCGATGCCGACCCGCGGATGCACTTCGATCGTCGGGTGTGGCGGCGGAGCGTGCCGGTACACCATGCCCAGGCGCGGGTGAACGTCCGTTGGGGATCGCCGCTGCACATCGGCACCGACAACTACTACGCCGATCTCGACGGCGACACGACGCCCGAGGTGGCCGTCGGGAGGCTCTCGGCCGATACGCCGGCGGAGCTGAAGCAAATCGTCGCGAAGATTCTCGCGTACGAGCGGTCGACCGATTTCGGGCCGTGGCGGCGTCGGGTGAATTTCGTGGCCGGCTTCGGCGGCTTCGGCGTCCTTGCCGATCGGGCGATCGAGTCCTCGACCAGGTACTTCCTCACGCACGGCATTCCGCCCGACTACCGCCTGTCGATGACCTACGCGAATTGGCGGAGCCCTTACTGCCCCGATCCGCGCTTGTTCCATGCGACAACGGCCTGGCGGCTCAACGAAGGGGCGTGGCTTTGGGTCTACGTCGGACACGGCTTCCATCTTGCGTTGGACCGCGTTCGCGTACCCGATGCCCGGTACCATATCCTGGCGGCGCCCGACGTGGCGAAGCTCGACTGCCGTCGCGGGCCGCCGATCGCCGTGTTTCTGGCCTGCTACACGGGGGCGTTCGACGCCGTGCGGGACTGCCTGGCCGAAGAGATGTTGTCTCAGCCGAACGGGCCGGTGGCGGTGCTGGCCGGTTCCCGCGTCACCATGCCGTACGGAATGGCCGTGATGGCCGGCGGGCTGATGGACGAGTGCTTCCGACACCGCCCGAAAACGCTCGGCGAAGCAGTCCTGCACGCCAAACAGTCGATGATGACCGAGCCGGCCAAAGACGACCGGTGGCGAGCCATGCTCGACACCATCGCCGGGGCCATCAGCCCGGACGCGAAGCTGCTGCCGAAGGAACGGGCGGAACACGTCCTGCTGTTCAACCTGCTGGGCGACCCGCTTCTGCGATTGCACTATCCGGAAGAAATCACGCTCGACGTTCCGTCGACCGCGTCGGCCGGCGGCCGGCTGCGACTGACCGCCGACTGCCCGATCGGCGGCCAGGGCATCGTCGAGCTGGTCGTGCGCCGCGATCGGCTGACGTTCAAACCGCCGCCCCGTAAGGAATATCCCAAGGAGCACGCCGCCCTGTCCCGGTTTCAGGAGACTTATTACCGCGCGAACAATCACCGGCTGTGCGCCGTGCCGTTGAGCGTCTCCGCCGGACGTTTCGAGGCGGAACTCGACGTACCCGAATCTGCCCGGGGCGCGTGTCACGTCCGCATGTTTGTCGAAGGGCAAGACGGGTTTGCCACGGGGGCGGCGGATGTTAAAATCCAAGGGGGCTTCGACTACTTGCGGCTGGCCACGCAACCGCGGACCCGGGCGACCAAGTAAGGACTGGTCGAGAAACAACTGTCGTAGGACGGGTCTCCTGCCCCCGTCTCTTTCCCTGACGGGTCGGGAGACCCGTCCTACAAATGCGACAGTTACAGACTGCTTGCAAACGCCCTGCTCTTCGTGTAGAATACCCGTTCGTTAGCTTCTGTTGCGCTCAAGATACCGAAGAAATGCGGGGTATTCGATGTCCATTCCTCCTCTTGATCCTACGAATCCCTATGCCGCTCCCTATGCCGCGTCGCAGCCCTTCGCCGAGCAACCCGCGAGTGTCAAATTGCCCGTCTTCTGCAAGGTAATGTTCATTATCTCCCTGGTATTTTGCTGTTTGCGGGTGCCGCTGGCGATGTTGAGCGTTCTCGGCTACTTCGTGCTGCAACAGCGAAACGACCCGCTGCTGCCGACGGCGTTGTTCGAGATCGTCACCGGAGCAGGCATCGCTCTGTTTGGTATCCCCGCCAACGGCTTCATGCTGGCTCGGAAACCCTGGGCCTTGTTGCTTGGGTACTCGACGGTCGCGGTTACCGTGGGTTCGGTCTTTGTGGGCATCTGGCAGTTATCGATTATGTCGGGCCAACACCCCGCCGGTTCTCCGGAGCAGATGATCTTCATCGTCGGCAGTTTGCTTGGGGTGGTTCTTCGTCTGGCCATACTGGGCCTGTACGTTGCCGCACTGGTGAAGTTCTCTGCTTGGGCTCGCCGAGTCAGTTCCCCGCAGGTATAGGCCGTGGACGTTCAGCAAGTTGCCGGGTGGCTTGGAAGGGCCGAATCGGCCGTCGCATTTACCGGGGCGGGAATCAGCACCGAGAGCGGTATCCCCGACTTCCGCTCGCCCGGCGGAATCTGGTCGAAATCCCAGCCGGTCATGTTCCAGGATTTCCTGGCCAGCGCCGACGCCCGGCTCGAATACTGGCGGCAGAAGAGCGCGGCCCACCGCGATTTTGCCGACGCCGAGCCGAACGACGGGCACCGCATCCTGGCGAAGTGGGAATCCGAGGGGCGGCTCCGCGGCGTCATCACTCAGAACATCGACGGCCTGCACCAGGCAGCCGGCAGCCGGAACGTCCTTGAATTGCACGGCACCGCGCGGCAGATCGCCTGCCTCGGTTGCGACGCCCGCTTCGAGCCGGGACCGCTGGTTGCGGGTTTCCTCGAGACGAACGCCGTGCCCGAGTGCCCCGAGTGCGGCGGGTTGCTCAAGCACGCGACCGTTTCCTTCGGCCAGTCCCTGCCGCCGGAGGTGCTCGACGAAGCGGTCGAGTGGACCCGGGCGTGCGATCTGTTTCTGGCGATGGGTTCTTCTCTGGTGGTCGAGCCGGCCGCCAGCCTGCCACGGTTTGCCTGCCAACATGGTGCGAAACTGGTCATCATCAACCGCGATCCCACCGGCCAGGACGAGGCGGCCGACGCCGCGCTGCACGCCGGCATCGGCGAGATGCTGGTGGCGATTGACGAGTTGATTTGAGTTGCACCCTCTTTTGGCTGCCACCCAGTCGGGCCTTTCGGGTACGAGATCGAAGGGTTGCCCACGGCGCAGCTCCCAAAAGGCTTTCTATCCACTGTGTTTGGCGATCAGGGCCTCGGCCAGCGCCGTCGTTTTTTTGTCTTTCGCGACTTTGAGGACCTCTTTGAGCACCTCGATGGCGGCTTTGCGTTGCTTCTGGTCACTCATGTCCATGCGCCCGGCGATGGCGACGACGGCCGCCGCGGCCGGTTCGCTCAGCCCCTTGCGGCTCAGGCACGATTGGGCCATGCGGAGCGAATCGATCGAGGGTGACCACGGAAGTTCGGTGAGTATGGTTCGCGCGTTGCGGCCGCGCTCGTCGAGTTCAAGCAACTTCTTCAGGAAGTCGGTCTTCTGCCCGGCGGGTACCCGTCCGGTGATCACGCGGCGAAGACAAGCCGCGACGGCCGGGTCCTTGAGCTTGGGGTTCGGAGGATTCTCGGCAAGGCTCATCAAGACGGCGGTCGCTTTCGGGTCGGGGGACGTACCCAGCACGTCGAAAGCCGTTTTGGAGATGTTTGGATCTTCATCACCGGTTGCCACCGTTACCTCTGCCAGGGCCGTGGCGCCGCCGACTTGCCCGAGCACGCGGATCAGGCGGCAGCGTGCCCTCTCGATGGTTTTGGGAAGCGTTGCCGGAACGGGTGCCATGCTTTCTTCGACCTTCTCGGCACTGCGCCACGCGGTCACACATGCTTTCTCGCCGGCCGCGCGCTCCTGTTCGCCCTCGGCGTTGAGCAGAAAATCGACAAGCAATGGAGTCTGGCTCTCACCGCCAAGGGTGCTTATCGCTTCGACAGCGGCGATTCGCACCGCTTCCTCATCGTGATCGAGATACTCTTTCACAACATCAAGCGTCTTCCGGTCGCCGCGTGCGGCCAGGATTTCGAGAATCCCGGCCAGCGTTTTGCCCTTCGCCTTGCCGAGTTGGGCGACCCACTCTTGGGTCACGTTTTTCCCGGGCAGTTCCGCGCCGAGTTTGACGGCCGCCGCATGAAGACGCTCGTCCGGGCGCCCCAGGGCGGCCAGAATGTCGCCGAAGGCGTCAGCGCCGAGCATCGCCACAAGCTGCTTCAGCCCGGCCGCCTGGTAGAAGTAGTCGCCCGCGTGCTTCTTCATCAACTCGCGGCAGAGCTGGACTCGCTTTTTGTTGTCCTTCGCCGAGACCGACGCGGGGTGGAGATCCTTGGCAAGCCGCTTATCGACGAGGGATTGCAGGCTGACCAGGGGCTCGGGATTCTTGTCTTCCTCGATCGCGCGGATCGTGTCTTCGAGCAATTGGCGATCTTCGAGCGACCGGGTCGTCGGCCGCATTCCTTTTAACCGCGGCAGAAACGGCCGGGCGTTTCCCGCGTAAGTCTGGAGCGCCTTGCAGCGGTTTTGAAATCGGGTGCCCTTGCCCCATCGTTCGTCGAGCGTCTCGAAACAGAGTTTGAGACCTTCCTCGATGCGATGTTTTGCCAGCAGATCGAGGGCGTACTGCCGTGGCAGGTCGTCGAACATCACGTAATTCGGCGCCGGCACCCGGATCACGTCGCAGATCGGCTGGGCCATGGCCGCGGTGTCTTCCAGCGTGAAGAACGTCAGCACATAGACGCCGCAACCCCGCACGCGGCCCGACGGGCTCTTCATGAGCTTCGCGACCGACGCGTAGAGCAGATCGCGATCCATGCCCTGGAGCGGGTCTTCGCCTTTCGGGTATTTCGGAAGGACGCCGTTGAAATACAACGGGGCGGTGTGGCTGGAGGCGTAGCCGATCGAGTAGGCCAGCGCCTGTTGCCCCGGGTGCATCAGCCCTTCCTCCTGGGCGACCAGCGCGGCCCGGAACATGTCGGGCAGGGCCTTGCGGGCCGGCTTGTTGATTCTGGCCAAGGCATAGCTGGCCGCGATGCGGACAATTTCCTCGTCGTCGGTCAGCGCTTTCGAGATCAGCGGCACCGCATCCGCCGCACGCTCGCCCTGATGGCCCAACGCCGCACAGGCCCCGGCACGTGCCTCGGGCTTTTTGCTTTCGAGCAACTTCATCAGTTGCGGCGTGACGTTGCCCTTCTTCTTGCCGAGGGCCTTGGCGATCCACTCCCGCGCGATGGGCGACCAGTCGTCGAGTTCGGCGATCAATTGCTCGGCGCTCATGTTGTCCGTGTCGGCCAGCCGCCAGCGGCCCGAGGCGATTGCTTCTTCGGCACCCTTCTTGCCGAGCCAGAGACTCTTGTCCTGGTCCTTGCCGGTCAAGTAGATCACCCTGCGGGGCATGGTGGCAATCAGCACCTGGGCCACCGTCGGGTCGAGCACTCCGCGGCCGCCGTAGTAGCCGGCCAGCGGTTGCGTGACGAAGCTGCCGTCGGGTTTCCGCGTCAGGGCATAGTACCACCGCAGCTCCTTCAGAAACGCCGCGACGGTTTCCGGTCCGCCGCAGTTGGCCCCGAGCGGGTCCCAGAAATAGCTGTAGGAATTGCCGCTGTGGCCGAATTCGCACGTGTTGTACAACGAAGCCGTCAGCTTCGCGAAGAACTGCGCCGGCTCGCGGCGGCCCAGCACGCCGAACACCACGGCGCCGATCCCGTTCTTGCCGTTGCCCGACATCCCGTTTCTTCCGTTGGCATGGATCTCCAAGTCCGGCCGGTGGAACCCGTAGCCGATCGAGCCGTGGGGGACGAACTTGCTGAAGAAACGGCTCGAACGCATGATGGCATCGTCGATCTCGGGGTGCTCGATGCCGCATTTCTTGGCCAGCACAAGCGACAGGAAACAGGGCAGGCCGGCCTGGTTCAGTGCGCCGTAGCCGCCCAGGCGGCCGTGCAGCTTCCCATCGTTGGTTCGCGTCCAAGCAAAGCCATGCCCCCAGGTTCCGCCGTTGCTCTGGCCCATGGCCGTCTTCACGGCATATTCCCGGATCGCCGGCAGCACGTACTTGTCGCCGGTGGCCAGGTAGTATTCGCACAACAGCAGGCCGCGGTAGCCGCAGGTCCAGGCCATCTTGCCGCCGGACTCGACGCTGATTTTCAGATCGGGGCTCGCCCATTTCGCCTCGTGGATCATGTCGCGGACTCGCTCGACGTGTTGCTTCTCGCCGGTGGCCAGAAACGCCAGCGCCTTCAATTCGAACCGGCACCAGTCTTTCCGCTCGACGAGAATCTTCATCGCGTCTTCGAGGATTTTTTTCGTCTTGGGGCAGTCGTAGGGGGCCGTGTCGCTGAAGCTGCCCATCACCCGAAGCTGCAGCGAGACCACTTTCTCCTTGCCGTCGCGCCACCGCAACAATTTCAAGACGCCCTGGTTCTCTTCCTTCTCGGCTTTCTCGATGGCCCGGCCGAAGGCCTTGCGAGCGTCCTTCGTGAATCGCTTATCGCCGATGCCGAGGATTACGTCGCCGACCGCGAGCACCCCGTCGGCCGGCGAGCCCTCGTCGACTTTGGTAATCAAGATTTGACGGGCCTCGTCGGTCATGAAGTTTTTGACGTACATCTGCCCCTGCGCGCCGGTCGGGCCCAGGTGATAGTAGAAGTCCGCCTTTTCGTACTTATTGCGTGGGGTGAACTTGCCGCCCCGGGTCAAGTCGGGCGGCGATCCGGTCGCCTGCAAACCGCTGAGCAACAGCACGGCCAGGGCAAGAACACGGCAACTCTCAGGAATTCTCTTTCGCATGGTGTTTCGCAATCTCCCGCATGAAAATGATTTCTTCTTGTAAAGCCGCGGCCGGCGGTTATCCTGGCTCATTCAGCGTTTCAGCAGCTTCTTCATGGCCTCGCCCATGCCGTCGCCGATGAGGAAATAGGTTTCGGCGTTCTGGTTCCAGTGGTAGGCCTGGCCGGACGGCGATTCTTCTTTGGGGCGAAAGTAATCCTTGGTGCCGACAAAGGCGACGTTTCCCTGAAACTCCTTGCGCTTCGCAACCGCCGCCTGCGCCTTCATCAGCGACAGCGCCCTCGGATGGGTCTCTTTGTGCCCGCTCATGCCGGTCTCGGCGATGACAAACGGGAGGTCTTTCACGCCAAGTTCCTTGCGGACGTCCCGGATAAAGTTGGCCATGTTTTCCTCATACGCGTCGTTGAAGGCCTGGTTGACCCGGTCGTTCCATCCCTGGTGCCAGCCGATCCCGGCGATCTCCCAGCCGCGGCCGTCGTACTCGGGGAAGTGGGTCTTGAGGTTTTCGAGCACGTCCTTGGTGAGTTTTATCAGCTCGGTATAGTTTTTTCCGACCTCGCCGCCGGAACTGGGGGGGCGGAAGTCCTTCGCCAGGCTGCGGCCGCCCCAGGCGATCTTGATCAAGAGGACCTGGTTGTCGAAATGGTCGCCCACGACGTGGCCGAACTGGAGTTCGGGGCCTATTACGTTTTCGTTAGCGCCGTAGCCGGCGGTCAGCCCGCCCTTGCGCCCGAGGTACCAGATCCAGACGTCGTCGCGCACGACCCAATCGCCCTTGGCATCGACCAGATGCCGGAAGCGATCGGTCTTGTCGGATTTTTTGACCATGTACTCGAGGGTTCCCTTGCCTTCGTTGCGCCTGGGATCCATCTTGATGCGTCCCTGGCCTTGCATGTTGGACTGCCCGGCGAGGATAAAGACCTTCACCGGCCCTTTGGCCTTGGCGGCCGGCGCGTTTTCCGCCGCGGGGGCCGGGTTGCCGAGCATCACAAGCGACGCGATCAACACGGTCGGCAAAACGATTGAGAGGATTCGGTGGTTCATGGTTGTTCTTTTGCCTCCAGGAAAACGTGAATGATGTTGTGAGTGGCCATGGCCTTGCTGAGGAACTCCGTCAGTTGGGCGTACGCAAGATTTGCGTTGGCGAATACTAAGAGGACCGGCGGCGCGGGTCTTCGCCCGGCCTTCTTGCGCCGCTCGGCGTCCGCGTCGAGTTGTTTGCGAAGCGACTGGGCGCTGTCCACGTCGTGCGTGGACACTTTCCATTTCGATTCCGTGCCGGCCCAAACCGACTCGTGCCGGGCTAGCACTGCCGACAGTCCGTCGCTGCTGCGAACCAGGCGAAGCTCCCACGGCTCGATGATCCGTTTCTCGCGGTCCAGCAACTCCCTGTCCGGCAGCAGCGCCCGGTAGTAAAGCTGGCCGGGGGCCGGCGGTTCCACCCGGATGCCCGACTCCGAATCGATGACGGCCAGCACGCGGCACACCTTCCGGACTTCCGCCAGCGACAGCGCCCCGTCGAAGCAGACCGAGACATAAGGATCGCGGCCCTGCCCCGCCAACTCGGCAAAGGCCGCGAGCACGGCGGGCAGTTCCGGTTTTTCGGTCATCGCTTTGCCGGTTGCATCCGTCAGCAAGAACTCCAGGGTCGCCGCGGCCCGCCGCACCTCGAGCACCAGGTCCTTTACCCGCCGCCGGCCGTCTTTATGTTCCGGCTCCAGGACGATCGTCACGAGTTCGTTCTTGGCGAAGTCGTATCCCGGGCCGACCAACCGGGTTCCGTAAACCTCGCCTTTGTCGGCGCGTCGTGGCACGTCGAGCACGGCGATCGGGTCGTTGTAGAGCGAGGCGACCGACTTTGGGTCGTAGACGTCGGCCGCGTAGACCCGCCCGGATTTCTCACTGAGAGCGTGTCCCGAAATTGTGTACGACGGCCTTCCAAGGCCGTCGATCCGTCGTTTTCGACGGCCTTGGAAGGCCGTCGTACAACCGTCCGCCGTGAACGAACCCGCAAAGACGAACCCGGCCTCGGGCAGCGGCTTGCCGGTGGTTCTGTCCTTGACCAGGCTCTCGAGCCGCACCGGCGCGGATTTCTCGTCCGATCCACCCGGGGCAACGCTCGCCAGCACCCGTTCGCCCTTGGGCCAGAACCGAAGTCTTGCCGGACGAAACGGCTTGCCGGGTTTCACGCCGATAAATACCAGGGCCTTGTGTACGTCGCTGGGCCTGGCGAACGACCAGAATAGCGACTCATAGCCCTTGCCGCTGCTTTGGTCGATCAGCAGAAACTCGACGATGGTCTTGTCGCCCAGCCCGGTGGCCTCGGCCATGATCTCGACGCGCCGCCGGTCGCGCCTGGCGATCAACCCCGGCAGAACGAGAACGTCCGCACGATCCTTGTACTTCGCGCGATGAGCCTTGTCGATCTCGCCGACACGGTCCCCATTCTTGGGACGCTCGCCGTACCGGGCCGGCGCCCGGGGCGCAAATTCCTCTTCAGCCGCCAAGTGTACGGCCGGCAGCAGCAGAAAAAGCCACACCGATACGAAGTGTCCGCCCGAAACGTTACTGTTGGTGGTCATGCCCATATGATACCACGAATCCGCCACTTCGCAACCAAAGCACGGCACGTGCGGACGGCGGCAGGGTGTTGGCCACAATAGGTGGCCCCCTTCATGCCTGCCACCAGCAGATGGGCAATCGTAGTAGAATGAGGCAGCCGGGGTAATCCGGCGGTTCAGAGCCGGGCAAACAATGCATCGATCTCCGCCACACCCGGCTCGCGGCGCAGGCCCGGCTCCAACGTGCCGATCATCAAGCTGCCGATCGACGGGTCGACGTCCGGAAGGCCCAGCGTGTGGCCCAATTCGTGCGAAACCACCGTCAGCAGGTCCATCCGGTCGATGACGCGGGGATCGACGGCTTGCAGGCCGCCGTCCTTGGTGAGCTGGAACTCCTCGTTCACGCCGGGCGTCGGGTCGATAAACCAGCCGTGGCCCGCCGCGTTGACGTCGAGATAGATCGCGTCGAGTGTGGCCAGCCCCAACATCGCTCCCGGCAAGTCGGTGATGATGAAATCGACTGCCAGC
>Ga0180432_10001419_pt1 | contig 37952 bp, 32 predicted proteins | sample SS_ome_10_FD_132414 | JGI IMG/M metagenome (GOLD analysis project Ga0180432, IMG submission 132414) | Hypersaline lake sediment archaeal communities from the Salton Sea, California, USA - SS_1_MS_2 metaG | ecosystem: Environmental > Aquatic > Non-marine Saline and Alkaline > Hypersaline >... | reverse complement strand
GGACTCATGTATCGAATGCTACAAGTGCGTTGAGGCCTGCGGCGAACTGGACGCCATCGACTTCGGCATGGAGGATAAGTTCGTCTGGGAGGACGTGGGGTCGATCGTAGTGGCCACGGGATTCGACCACTTCGATCCTACGGCGATGTCGGAGTACGGCTATGGTCGTTTCCCCAACGTGATCACGGCCATCGAGATGGAGAGACTCAACAACTCCGCCGGCCCGACGGCCGGAAAGTTGATCCGCCCGAGCGACGGGGAGATTCCCGAGCGTCTAGCCATCATCAACTGCGTTGGTTCGCGCGACAAACGCTTCAACCCGTCGTGCTCCAACTTCTGCTGCATGTATGCAATCAAGAATGCCGTTCTGCTCAAGCAGGCCTATCCCGACATCGACCTCAGTATCTACTACATGGATATCCGCACACCGTCCAAAGGATACGAGGAGTTCTACAACCGCGCGAGAGAGATGGGCATCCGCTTCATCCAGGGGCGCCCAGGACTGATCACCGAGGACCCGGATACCGGCAACTTGTTTGTGCAGTCGGAGGATCGAGACTTGGGCCGGGTCACCGAACGTGAATACGACATGGTGATGCTGAACCAGGCCGCCGTACCTCAATCTGACGTCGACTCGATCAGCTCGGTCCTGAACATCGCTCAAAGCCCGGGAGGGTGGTTCATGGAGTATCACCCGAAGCTGCGGCCGCTCGACACCCCGACAGACGGTGTGTTCCTGGCCGGCGCGTGTCAGGGACCGAAGGACATCCCCTCCAGCGTGGCCCAGGGATCAGGCGCAGCCTCACGAGCGGGACGGGTGGTCCACGCCGACGAGTGGGAGATTGAGCCCGTGATCGCAGCCGTGTGGGAGGACCGCTGCATCAGTGCCAAGGGGAAAAAGTGCGGCCTGTGTGCGGAGGCGTGCCCTTACGGCGCGATTGAGTACGAAGAGGGAAAGGCACCCAACATCGTCACCGCCAAGTGTCACGGCTGCGGCGGGTGCGTGGCAGAGTGCCCCCACAACGCGATGACCCAGCTGCACTTCACCGATGCTCAGATTCTGGCGCAGATACAGACCTTGCTGGCCGACAAGCCAGAGGAGAAGATTCTGGCCTTCCGCTGCCACTGGTGCTCCTACGGGGGTGCAGACCTAGCAGGGGTCAGTCACTTCGAATACTCGTCCAATGAGCGCGGCCTGCGGGTGATGTGCTCCGCGCGGTTGGATGCGGACTTCATCTACGAGGCTTTCCGCCTCGGAGCGGGAGCGGTTCTCTTCTCTGGCTGTCATCCGCAGGACTGTCACTATATCACAGGCCAGCGCGTGGGCGCGCATCGAGCAGAGCGTCTGTTGAAACGATTCGAAAGGGTGGGCATGACGCCTGGCCGGTTCCGGGTGGAGTGGATCAGCGCCGCCGAGGGCGAGAAGTACGCCCGGGTGATCAACGAGATGCAAGAGGTGCTGGATTCCCTGCCCAAAGAAGAACTATTGGAGGAGATCGAGACCATGCGGTCGGATATGGCGAAGAGAGCTCGACGCATGCGCCAGGTGCCGCAGATCGAAGAGGCGTCCGACTTCGCAGACAAGATCGCGGAGGCATATAGGGCAAGAGAGCCACAAGCGGTATAGGATCACAGAGACCATAACGAGTTGACGATCCTCTCTTTCGTAACAGACGACGGTAGGAGAATGCTTAATGGCAGATCACAGTTCTCAAACTCAATCCTTCGCTGATCAGGTCCGTGCTATCCCCGGTGGCGAACATCTTGAGATGTGCTACTCGTGCGGGACGTGCGTCAGCAAGTGCATGATTCAACAGAAGGTGGAGCCGGAGTACAACCCACGCCGGCTGCTGCGCATGGTGATGATGGACATGCGCGAGGAGGCATTCGAGAGCCCAACCACGTGGCTTTGCTCCGCCTGCGACCTATGCTATCCGGCCTGCCCACAGGAAATCCACATATCGGGCGTCATCGGCGCGGTCAAACAGCTGGCTGTCGAGGCCGGCTACGAATCACCGCTGGAGACCGTCTCAGTGGACGAATCGCTGTGCTCCGGCTGCGGCATCTGCGTGATGTCCTGTCCGTACGAAGCGCCCCACCTGGTGGAGAAAGAAATCGACGGCGTGATGGATCGTCTCTCGGAGGTGGATGCGAACGCTTGTATGGGTTGCGGCATCTGCGTAGGGGCCTGTCCAATGGGTGCGATCGCGCGTCCCGGGGTGGCGAACAAGGAGATCCGAGAACAACTGGACTTCCCCAGACAAAACGGTACACCACGCATGGTTACGTTCGTATGTGACTGGTGCCTTCGGGCGGATGCAGACGTGGCGCTTCTTGAGAGCTATCCCGAAAACGTGCAGGTGGTGCACATTCCATGCACCGGACGCATCGACCCGGAGATGGCGCTCCTGGCGCTGGGTTCAGGCATCGACGGCGTGTTGGTCTGTGGCTGCGCGCCGGGTGAGTGCCACTACCAACGCGGCACAGTGGTCAGCAGCTGCAAGATCGGGCTGTTGAACCGGGCATTGGAGCAGATGAACATGGGTGACGGCCGAGTGCGTTTCGTGCAGATCGGCACACAGGAACGCGGCCGCGTCCGCAGCGAGATAGACGGTATGATGGAGCATCTGGTAGCCTGGAAGGAGGCAGAGTAATGGCGGGAGCAAAGCCCAAACTCGCATTTTACTGGGCGGCCAGCTGCGGCGGGTGCGAGATCACGATCACCGAGTTGGGGATGCAGCTCATAGCCACGGGAGAGAAGGTCGACATCGTCTTCTGGCCCTGTCTGATGGACTTCAAGTACAGCGACGTAGAGGCGCTGGAGGACGGCGAAATCGACGTCTGCTTCTTCAACGGGGCGATTCGCTCTAGTGAGAACGAGCACATCGCCCGGCTGATGCGGCAGAAGTCTAAGGTCCTGGTCTCCTTCGGGTCATGCTCCCACACAGGAGGGATCCCGGGCCTGGCAAACTTCTACGATGCTGAATCGATCCTGGAGCGAGTCTTCGATACCGCCCCATCGGTGGACGACTCGCGAGGGACCCGCCCCGCCCCATCGGTCGAGATGCCAGAGGGCACGATCGAAATACCCACGTTCTACGACCAAGTCCAGACGCTAGATCAGACGGTGGACGTTGACTACTTCATGCCCGGCTGTCCGCCGGTAGCTGATCAGGTGTGGAACGTCTTCCAGACGATTCTGAATGGGGGGCTGCCGGAGCGGCGGGCTACTATCGGTGCCGATGCCAAGACAAACTGCGACGTCTGTCCTCGGGAGAAGGGCGAGGGCGGATTCCGCGTGAAGGAATGGAAGCGGCCACACGAAGTCGAGCTCGATCCCGATGTTTGTTTCCTGGCCCAGGGTGTCATCTGCTGCGGACCGGTCACTCGAGCGGGATGCGGATTGCCTTGTATCAGCGGCAATATGCCCTGCCGTGGCTGCTACGGTGCCCCGGAGGGGGTCGTCGATCAAGGTGCGAAGTTGCTCAGCGCGATTGGCGCGCTGATCGACACCGAGGAGCCAGAAGCCGTGGCCGATATCATGGATACAGTTGTCGATCCAGCCGGGCTGAGCTACCGGTTTGGACTCGCCAACTCTCTCTTGAGCGCGTTGAAGTACGGGAACAACTCTGAAGAAGAGGGCAAAGTATGAGCCAGAAGATTAGCATAGACCCAATTACGCGCCTTGAAGGCCACGGCCGGATCGATCTCTTCCTCAACGACGATGGAGAGCTGGCTAACGCCTACCTGGTGGTCCCGGAGCTGCGCGGGTTCGAGAAGTTCTGCGAGGGCCGGCCTGTAGAGGAGATGCCGCGCATCACGCAGCGTATCTGCGGTGTATGCCCGTTGGCACACCACGTCTGCGCCGCCAAGGCGGGCGACGCGGTGTACGGCGTCGACCCACCGCCGGCAGCCAAGAAGCTGCGCGAGTTGTTGTACGCGTCGTTCTTCGTTGCCGATCATGCCACTCACTTCTACGCACTGGCGGCACCCGACTTCGTCGTCGGTCCCGATGCGCCGAAGGCCCAGCGCAACCTGTTGGGTCTGGTGCAGAAAGTGGGCCAAGATGTCGGGGCCCGTGTCGTGCAGCTGCTCCAGGAGAATCACGAGATCGCAAGCATCGTGGCCGGCCGCTACATCCATTCGGCCAGCTGCATCCCGGGGGGAATGAGCAAGCCGATCACCGAGGATGAACGGAAGCGCATCGTCGAAATCTCCGAGCGCTCCATTGAGACGGCCCAGTTCTCGCTCCAATTGTTCGATGACGTGGTGCTCCAGAACCAGGCCTACGTGGACATGATCTTGAACGACGCATTTGCCCACGAGACCTACTACATGGGTCTGGTAGACGAGAAGAACCGGGTCAACTTCTACGACGGCCAGGTGCGCGTGGTCGGCCCGGATGGTGAGGAGCTCCTCAAGTACAGCGCGGACAACTACCTGGACGTGGTGGCGGAGCACGTCGAGCCCTGGACGTATCTGAAGTTCCCCTATTTGAAGCAGGTGGGCTGGAAGGGGTTCGTCGACGGTCCCGAGAGCGGCGTCTATCGGGCCACGCCGTTGAGCCGACTCAACGCGGCGGACGGCATGGCGACGCCCAAAGCACAAGCTGAGTACGAGCGCTTTTTCGATACACTGGGCGGAAAGCCGGTGCATGCGACGCTGGCAACTCACTGGGCACGGCTGATTGAGCTGCTGTACGCCGCCGAGCGAACGCTCCAGCTAGCCGAAGATCCAGAGATAACCAGCAAGGAAATTCGGACCCTCCCGACCGAAACGCCCAGCGAGGGTGTGGGCATCGTCGAGGCTCCGAGGGGCACCCTGACCCATCATTATGTCACAGACGAGAACGGCCTGCTCGAGCGAGTCAATCTGATCGTCGGCACCACCAACAACTACGCCGCTATCAGCATGTCGATCAAGAAGGCGGCGCAGGATCTAGTGCGTGCCGGACAGCCTGTCGACGATGGTATGCTGAACAAGATTGAGATGGCTTTTCGGGCATACGATCCGTGTCTCGGCTGTGCAACCCATACTTTGCCCGGTCAGATGCCGATGATTGTGCGGCTCTACAACGAAGAACGAGAATTGGTACAGGAGATCCGTCGGGACTAGGAGAGGGTATGGCTAGACGAGGAAGCACGAAAAAACAGACCAGCCAGCGCGCGATCACGCTCACACGTGGTATGGTCACGCGCCAGTATCATATGGAATGGGACCTGGAGCGCTGCGTGGGTTGCGAGCTGGGACCTCTGGTCTGCCCCAAGGACGCCGTGGAGCACGTACCCGGGCAGATCGAGAACGGTCGGCTGGCGCAGAAGCCAGCTGTGGATATCGACGAAGAGGCGTGCGTGCTCTGCGGCATGTGCGAGGTTATATGTCCGAAGAACGCTATCACCCTCACCATCAACGGCGAGCGTGAGAATCCGGTCTTGGTGCACGACGCCTTCCCAGAGTTGATCCAGTCGACGACGTTCCGCAAGGATCGGTTTGATTGGACCAGGAAGGATTTCGTCATCGACAACTGCCCCACCCACGTGATCAGCTTCGATGAAGAGAAAGAGACAATGGTCGTCGATGACGAGCACTGCATCCGCTGCCGTCAGTGCGAGGTCGCCAGCGACGGCGCGTTCCAGGTCACACAGCCCTGGCAGGGTCGAGTCGAACTGCACCGGGATCGATGCGTTGAGGGCTGCCTTGCATGTGCAGACATCTGTCCAACGCGGGCGCTGACCATTGACGAGGAGAGCGGTGATCTGGCCCTGGCCGACTACTACTGCATCAAGTGCGGCGCCTGTATGCAAGTCTGCCCAATTCAGCCGGCGTACGAAGAAGAGATGGTAACGGTTGAGTCTCACGGCGTCACCAAGACAGTGGCACACCAGCGGATCGTCAACCGCGATGAGTTGCCGATCTGGGTTAAGCGGTGGCGCGTCCGCCACCAGCCGGTCCAGAGCGCTGCGTGGATCGAGGCGCTGACCAAGATGGCTGACGATACGGCGGGTATGCTGGAGATCGACAGGAAGCGGGCGCTGAGGCGGCGCGACCTCCTGAAAGCTCTGGCAGGCGCCAGGGCATTCCTCGACCTAGAGGAAGAGGCTTAGTCCTGCGGCGGTGGGCGGAGACCCAGGCAGGATGGCCCTGTCGCGAGGTGCCCTCGCGACAGGGCCAACGGGGAACCGTATGTGACGAAATATCGACGGCAGAGGGGAGGCGCGGCTGGTCATGAGGCCGGTCCCCCTTTGCATAGCCCCTTCTTGACCCGCCCTGTGGTAAGAATGCGGGGCGAGCGCGGCAACTGCCTGGACGCTTGGCTCTCTGGATGATTATCATCTTAGCCCTACCTATTGCTCCCGTTTCGGACGTACCTCAGTCGTATGGCTGATTCCCTACAGACTGTCCGGACCAGATAACCGACCTCGGCCAAGTCTGGGAGAGCAAAGAAGTAGGGAAGCTTCTGCGGTTCCACGCACAGGTTAGGTCGGGGCGCCAAGGAGACACCAAGATCTACCTGAAGCGACCCTTCGCCCCGTGCCTGGCAGAGATGACACCTCCGCAGCCCGGAGCGGTATCAGTCTGAAAGGATCGCATGGTTGCTACTGGCACAGTGATTAACGTCGTGGCCGTCTTGCTGGGGGGCACCCTGGGCACCGTGCTCGGGAACCGCCTGCCGGAGAGGATGCGCCAGACGATCATGCATGCCCTGGGGCTGCTGACGATCGTGATCGGCTTCCAGCTCTCACTCGAAACGGCGAACATCCTCATCGTGCTGGGTAGCCTCCTCCTGGGAGGATTGCTTGGCGAGCTGTTGCGCATCGAAAACGCAATCGACCAGCTTGGACGCTGGCTGGAACGACAGACGGGCGCTGGGAACCCATCCGAGGGAAGAGCGCGCGCCGACGGTTCGCCATCCGGGGCGACGACGTTCAGCTACGCCTTCCTCACGGCAAGCCTGGTGTTCTGTGTAGGCCCGATGACGATCATGGGTTCCATTCAAGATGGACTCACGGGGGACTACACGCTCCTCGCGGTGAAATCCACGATGGACGGGTTCGCCAGCCTCGCGTTTGCCTCCACGCTGGGACCTGGTGTGATCGTCTCGGCCCTCACGGTCCTGGTGTATCAAGGAACACTTACACTGGGCGCTGGCTGGGCCGAAGCAGTCCTGACAGATCCAATGGTGGCTGAGATGACAGCGACCGGCGGCGTGCTCATGCTAGCCCTGGGACTGGGAATGCTGCAGATCAAGAAGATCCGCACGGGTAATCTGCTGCCCGCCATAGTGATCGCGCCAGTCATCGTCGCCGTGGCAACCTGGTTGGCCGCATAGCGTCGCATTGGACGCTGGCCCTCCCCTCCTGAGAACCCGGTACCTCTCGAGACGCCGATACTAACCAGCCGTCAAGCCTTGGACCGCCGTTCCCGCACCCTGCCCAAGAGCTCCGACGAGGGTTATGCTACCGGTAAGCTTGTACGCAAGACGCCGGCGCGCCGAGGCTGGCTATGACGGGCACCTCGGAGCCACCATCGGACGGTCCCAGATGATTCGTCCGGCTGGAAAGGCTCTCCTTCATGCGCTATAATTGATCAGGGGATGGAAAGAAGGCTTGACCAGCCCCTGACTGACGGCAGTCAACGGTAACGAGCGGAAGGGCCGTGGACGAGAGATGGTCCCTCCGGTTAGAGTCTGGGGAGTGACGGATGATGAACGAATTGTTTGACCTTTGGGAGAAGCCCGACGCTGCGAAGTATCTTGTTGCGGGCTGGTATCAGTGGGCCGATGCCGGCGAGGTCTCGTCTGGCCTCCCCCAGTATCTTATTGAGAGAACCGAGGCGCGGCAAGTGGGGGAGATCGATCCAGACGGATACTATCTCTTTCAGTTTCCTGGCACGCACGATCTGCTCCGACCCATGGTGACCCTGGACGAGGGCTATCGGGTGGCGTTGGAGGAGCGCACCAATGCCTTCTACGTCTCCGGTGAGACCGCGACGCCGTTCTATATCTTCATAGGCGACGAGCCCCACATGAACGTGGAGCGCTACGCCGAGGCATTTCTTGACGCTGTCGAGGATCTCGGCGTGGAGCGCGTTGCCGTCGTCGCCGGCGTCAACGGGCCGATGCCCTACGACAGGGACAGGGAGATATCATGCGTCTACAGCCTTCCCGAGATGAAGGAGGAGCTGGGTGGGTACGCGGTGAGACTCTCAAACTATGAGGGCGGTGCCACCATCGGGGTCTATCTGGCAGATCGCGCCGAAGAGCGTGACATCGAGTTGGTCTCTTACTACGCAATGGTCCCAGCCTACGACTTCTCTCAGGCCTCCACCGCAGTTCAGCGGGTATCGGCCGAGGAGGACTACAAGGCATGGTACGATCTCATGCGGCGACTCGACTACATGTTTGGGCTCGATCTGGACCTCTCGGATCTCGAAGCACGGAGCGAGGAATTGGTGGCGGCATGGGAAGCCCGGATTGCACAATTGGAGCGAAAGATGCCAGACATCGTCGGTCCCTACATGGAGCGAGTCAACGACGAGTTCTCCGAGGACCCCTTCGATCCCCTGGGACAGGCCTGGGAGGAGGCATTGGGCGACATCTTCGACGACGCCGAGGATATGGGCTTGCTGGAGTGAGAAAGGTTGACGGCACCCTGGCGAAAACACGATGTGTGACGAGGTCGCTCGCTGGTGCAAACCGAGATCCCGCACCGCGACGCCCTCACGACTTGTCCCGGTCGCGAGTTCGTGATGCCCGATCAGTGCAGGAAACCCAACAGAATGAGGGGACGGACCCGTTCGGGATGGCTTGCAGTGACTAAGGCGCATCTTACAGGACACGTGCAACGCACCGAGGACGTGGCGGTGACATCTCTGTAGTGCCCCCGCGGCGCGACTATTTGACTTCTAGCGCGGGTGTGCTAGCATGACGGTGCAGTATGAAGTGAATGGATGCAGAGCAAACGGGAGACTGTCCAGGCTTGCGGATGCTGGATGGTCTTTTTCTTTGCAGCCTGCCCGCTTCATGAGACGCAAGCATTAGCAAAAAAGGAGCAAGTATGTTCGAGTTCGAAACTGAAGAGCAGAGTGAACTTAATCCTCAGGACGAGTCCGCGGAAGAGACTTCGCCCGAGGCCCAGGTAGAGGAAGAGACCTTCGCGGTCGATGCCGAGGTGGACGAAGCCTTCGAGACGGAGGGAGCATTCGACGAGGTCGAGGCTGAGGCGGATGAGGCCTTCGAGACGGAGGAAGCATTCGGCGAGGTCGAGGCTGAGGCGGATGAGGCCTTCGAGACGGAGGGAGCATTCGGCGAGGTCGAGGCCGAGGCGGATGAGGCCTTCGAAGCGGAGGGAGCGTCCGACGAGGTCGAGGGGACGGAAGAGACGGAAGATACGGAAGAGACCGAGGAGGCCGGGGGGAAGGTTGAGGGAACGGTCAAGTGGTTCAGCAACCCAAAGGGCTACGGCTTCATCTCCCGCGAGGGCGGTGAGGACGTGTTCGTCCATTACTCCGCGATCCAGGGCTCCGGGTTCCGCTCGTTGAGCGCAGGCGAACGCGTCGAGTTCGTCGTCAAGGCGAGCGACAAGGGGCCGCGGGCCGCCGAGGTGCGCTCGCTTGAACAGGACGTTGGAGCGGGTTGGCTGTAACTACACCAAGCTGATCCTGGCTTAGATCACCGACCGCACGGCTCATCCGCAGGCCGTGCGGTTTTTTGCATCCGTGGCCAGGACGTGGTAGCATCGGTAGGGTATGCCCTCGCAAACAGGAACGCGGAGCAGTTGCCAGGTCAAGCTTGTGCTGGTCACGTCTGTGGCGACCGTCACGATTCTGATCGGCGCATTCATCGCCGTTAACGTCAATCCAAGCTTGGCCGCGCAGATCCTGGGCCTCGACCCAATGGGTCCCTTGTCCGGGGTGCTGCGGCCTGAGACGCCTCTGACAGCAGAGGGCGCACCTCTGGAGGTCGTCGACCTCGTCTCCCCGTCCTTGATTGCCCAACCGCTTTCGGTGACTCCCGAAGATATCCTACCGGGCGGTTTCACCACGCCCCCCCTGATAGGTGATGCCACGAGGCCGGGCAAGACCACGTATTACGTGACAATCAGTGAAGAGGGCTTGAACCAGCTCCTTCAAGAGCACCAGCTGGCTGGCGGCGGGGGCGGCGAGAGCGCCGGCGGTACTCGAGTCGATCTGTACCCAGGCGCACTGGTCCTCTGGAGAGACCTTGATCTCGGGCTAACCGAGCACCGGGTGGGTCTCCTGCTAATGCAAGAGGGAACGACGCTTTCACTCGAGCCTGGCGGGCTCCTCCTGAATGATGAGCTCTACGGCATGCCGGCATCCCGTTCGCTAGCCAACATGTTTCTACCAAGAAGCCGCCGGGTCCAGCGGGCGCTCGACACTCTGGTGGTCACCGGACCACTCCCCGGAAGAGCCGGCGCCAAGGCTCTCTATCTCCATGAAGACCGTCTGACCATCGCAGCTGAAGCTGTGTACGCGCTCAGCTCTCTGGCTGATACCGGGTGGCGGTTCCTGGAGGCGGGCCTCCACGTTCGGGAGATCGAGGTACCGGCCAACGCGGAGCGGGGCAGCGAACGCCTGCGCATCGTCCGGTTGGGACCTTCGACGTTCGATATCCGCATCCACTACGATCCGGCGAATCCCAGGACCGTTTCGGACTGGGCAGCCGAGTCAGGTGCGCTACTGACCGTAAACGGGAGCTATTTCAGCCAAGAGAGTGACAGGGGCTTCGAGACAATCGGACTCCTGGTAAGCGATGGGCAGCGCTGGGGCTCACCTCTCCGGGACTTCGCCGGCATGCTAGCGGTCCGTCAGGACGGGCAAGTCAGCGTGCGCTGGCTCCGCCACCGACCGTACGACACTGCCGAACCGCTGACCCAGGCTTTGCAGTCCTTCCCAGTCCTGGTGAAACCCGGGGGCATCATGGGCTTCCCAGCGGACGGCGACGACGGTACACCAGCGCGCCGTACGGTGGTTGGGCAGGACTCGGAGGGGAACCTCCTGTTTGTCCTTGCCCCACGCGGGACGATGAGCCTGCACGAGCTAGCCGTCTTACTCAGCGAACAAGGCCTCGGCCTAGACGTAGCCCTGAATCTAGATGGTGGTCGATCGAGCGGCATGTGGCTGAAGGGGACCGAGTGGGACGTAACCATCGACTCCGTCGCTTCGGTGCCTTCCGCCGTCGTGGTCTTCCGACACTAGTGCGCCGGACCGGGGCCCGTTGACCCCAGGGACACACCGGCCTATAATGGGTCATAGGGAGACGCAGGAGATCCAACTGGATGGTTGGACACCGACCATTGCAGAGCACAGGGGCGGTAGAGGAGGTCAAAATGCAGATTGCGAGTGTTGAAGTCGTCCCGGTCGATCTAGCGCTCCGTCTACCTTATCGCACAGCTTACCACGCCGAGCCCATCGAAAGCATCACCGCCGTCTTTGTCCGCATCGAGACGACACAGGGACAGGAGGCCTGGGGCTGCGCAGCTTTTGATCCGGCCTTCACGGGAGAGAGCCGAAAGGCGGTGGTCGATGCCTGCCGTGCGTGCGCCGAGCGGTCGAAGGATCTCAACCCCCTCAACACGGAATACGCCCTGGATCAGCTGGCCGAGCTCACAGAGGGTACGCCCTCGGCGTTATGCGCCTTCGACTTGGTGTTCCACGACCTGCTCGGCCTGGCCGCGGGTATGCCCCTCTATCGGCTGCTGGGCGGGTACAGGAAACGCATCCAGACCTCAATCACGATCAGCATCGCCGGGGTAGATTCATCCGTGGCCTTGGCACGTCAGCGTGCAGCTCAGGGATTTCGAATCCTCAAAATCAAGGGCGGGCTGAATCCCGACGAGGACGTGCGTCGAGTGCGCGCTATCCACGCGGCCCTGCCCAACTTCACACTCCGGCTGGACGCCGATCAGGGCTACACAGTGCGAGAGGCCTTGGACGTTGCTCGCGCGCTTGACGGCAAGCTGGAGATGCTGGAGCAACCCACCCCGGCCGGCGATCTGGAGGCGCTGCACCAGGTCACGAAGCGGAGTGTAGTGCCGATCCTGGCCGACGAGAGCGTTAGCCAGCCCCGTTCGGCCCTGGAAGTGGCGAAACTGCGAGCCGCGGACGGCATGAGCATCAAGCTCACGGCCTGCGGGGGGCTGCGCTGCGCGCGGCAGATCGACACCATCGCGCGGGTGGCGCAAATGAACACCATGGTGAGCTGCGTCAACCAGCCCGCCCTACTGACAGCCGCTGGGCTTTCGTTCGCGTTGAGCAGCCGCAATGTCGAGTACGGCGATCTGGACGGCCATTTCGACCTGGCGGGAGATCCAACCCTGCCGGGCTTCCGACTGGAGGAAGGCTGGCTGATCGCAGAGGATGTGCCAGGCCTGGGGTGCACGGTCGAGCTCTGAGGATGTCCCCAGCTGCCGCTATCGCCGCGTACAATCTGTCCCTCCTCGCCCTTGTCGCCGGTCTACTCTCCTTGCCCCACGCGGCCGGACGGTACCGGAACGTCGTTTCGCTCCTTGTTTCTGTGACCCTCTTCAGCTTTGCAGTGCTGATGGGTGCGATCCTACTTCCCGTCCCCAGCTTCGGGAGATTCCAACTGCTCACCTGGGCAGCCTTCGTCCACGCGCCGATGTACTTGCTCGGCTGGGCCGCGGCGTGCATTCGCCAGCGGCGCCCTCTGGCGCTGGCGTGCGTCGTATTGGCCGCGAGCCTCGTCGTCGTCGGGATAGATGCGTTCTTCATTGAGCCGCGCTGGTTGGCCGTCGACCACGTGAGGATTCGGTCGCCCAAGTTAGGGCGCGCCGTGCGGCTGGTCGTGGTAGCCGATATCCAGACAGACGATCCGGGCAACTATGAGAGGCGGGTGCTCCGGCGCGCCCAGTCAGAAGAGCCAGATCTGATCCTGTTGGCGGGCGATTACGTGCAGCAAGCTGACCAAGAGAGGTATCGGGAGGCCGCAAACGAGCTGAGCCGGATGATGGAAGAGGAGGGGTTGCATGCACCACTGGGGGCTTACGCCGTACGGGGGAATGTTGACTGGCCCGGCCAATGGGAAGGGATCTTCTCCGGCCTGCCCGTCAGCACCGTCGATCAGTCGGACACCATGGATCTAGGTCCGCTGACGCTGACGGCGCTCTCGCTCCGGGCTTCATCCGACACAGCGGTCTCGGTCCAAGGAGTCGAGGGATTCCACGTCGTGATGGGCCACGTGCCCAATTTCGCCAGGGGAAGCGTGGAGGCAGACTTGCTGATCGCGGGCCACACCCACGGGGGGCAGGTCCAGCTGCCTCTCATAGGCCCGGTAATGACTCTCTCAGACGTACCGCGCAAGTGGGCATCTGGGGTCACAGAGATCGCGCCGGGCAAAACCCTGATTGTCTCCCGAGGCATTGGCATGGAGCGCGGATACGCGCCCCGCCTGCGGTTCCTGTGCAGGCCCCAATTGGTGATTGTGGATCTAGCGCCGGCTTAGGCCCACCGAAGCGTGGCTGGCCCGCACACCGCCTACGACGCATCCAGCAGGGCCGGAATGCGCTGGAAATCCTCCTCGACGACGCTCCGCAATGAACCGCGGTAGAGCGCAGCTGCGGGATGGTAGAGAGGTAGGTAGATCGTGTCATCGACACGCCGCGGCTGACCGTGGATCTGCGAGATCGTTCCGTCCGAGAAGAAGCGTCCCATAGCGAAGCGGCCCAACGTCACGACGAGGCGAGGCTGGATGAGCTCAATCTGTCGTTCCAGGTAGGGCGCGCAGGCCTCCACCTCGGCGACGTGTGGGTCCCGGTTGGAGGGCGGTCGGCACTTCACGACGTTGGTGATGAAGACTCTGTCACGTGCGAGCCCCACGCCCTGAAGCAGCTGATCCAGGTACTTGCCGGACCGGCCGACGAAGGGCAGTCCAAGCTCGTCTTCTCGGGCCCCAGGTCCCTCCCCAAGGAAGAACACCTCGGCGGTGGCAGGCCCCGAGCCGGGCACTGCCTGGGTCCTCTCCTTATGCAACTTGCACCTGGTACAGCCCAGGATCGTGGCCGCTATGCCGTCCAGGCCTTTGTCTCTCACGTTGATGACTCGCTGACCTCCTCGATAGGTAGCTCCGCCCCAGCAGCCAGCGCGTCGCCGATCCTATCCCTTCCGATACACCCTCTAGAAAGCGCCGAGTTGGCACTGACCGATGCTGATTCTCATACTCTCGGCAGCATTCGCCACGTGGGTCTTGGGTAGATCAAAGCGGCTGGCAATAGCCCATGCGACCGCGCAGGGCAGCCTTCCCACAATCAGCCCTTCCCGAATCGCCTCCTCAAGCTCCGGAGATAGCTCCTCAGCCGGATGTACGATGCGTTCCTCCGCGTCATACCCAAAGAGCCCCAGTTGACAGTGGTAGAGTCGGATGTCCAGAGCATCGGCCGTCTCCCCGACCTTACGTGGGTTCACGGCGTGTTCCTCCGCAATGCGGAACGCTGCCCCACAGCTCAACTTTCCGTCTCTTGCTCTCTTCTGAACCGCGTCAGCCAGTCTGTTCTCCGTCATCCTTCCTCCTCCGTTCCCAGGCACTCACGCCGAGATGAAGCCAGCCTGCCCGCCGACGAACGTGCCGTACACGAAGCCTAGATCTTGCCATCCGCGGGCTTGCTTCCAATCCACTCCACCGCATCTGGAACTCACCTACCACAAACGCCCAGCCCCGCACCATGCAGCCCCCAGAATCAGCCATAGGGCCCTATGTGCCGTTCTGACCCCATCCAGTTACCACACACATGCGGGGACTAGAGACCAAGGACCTCTGGTCCACACTAGGTCCTTCCGGCAGCAGCCGTCCGACGTTGACCAGGTTCGATCGCTGCCTTATCCAGCTACTCCCTAACGATCTGGTCGTAGATGGCAGCCAGCTCTTCTTCCGAATAGAAGTAGATCACCAGGCTGCCGCCAGGGCCCTTGCGGCGAAGGCTGACCTTTGTGCTCAGAGCCTGGCGAAACTGAGATTCCAGTTCCATCTCAGCCGCGGATCTCTTGGGCGTGCTACCCCCCTCCTCATCGCGACCCTGCAGACGACGCACAAGTTCCTCGGTCTGACGCACGTTCAGACCCCGCTTGAGGACGGTCTTGAGAGCCGCTGCCTGAGCCTCATCCTTATCCAGGCCCAGAAGCGCCCGAGCGTGCCCCTCACTGATCCTCTCCTCCAAGAGTGCATCCCTGATCGGACGGGAGGCCTTCAGGAGACGTAGTGTGTTGGCAACGGCAGTTCGACTCTTGCCCACGCGCCGCGCTATCTCGGCCTGTGTGAGTCCGAAATCCTCGGCCAGCTGTTCAAAGGCCAGGGCCTCCTCCAGGGGGCTCAGGTCCGAACGCTGAAGATTCTCGACCAAAGCAAGCTCCAGCATCTCCTGGGGAGCCACGTCCTTGACCAGGACCGGGACTTCGGAGAGACCCGCCACCCTCGCGGCGCGCCAGCGACGCTCACCTGCGATTAGTTGGAACTGGCCTGCATCCTTCGTAACGACCAGGGGCTGAATGATACCATGCTCCTCGATGGAGGCGGCGAGTTCGGAAAGATCCTGCTCGTCAATCGGGGAACGGGGTTGATGAGGGTTAGGTGAGATGGATGACAGGGGGACTTCCAGGACTCCCTGGCGCGAGCCAGCGTCCTCCGCCTCCGAGGCAGGAATGAGCGACTCCAGCCCCTTGCCAAGCCCGATCTTCCGTGGTGACATGGCTTACCTCCACGAGCAATTTCTGGCGAGACCACTCCCACGAGCGTGCTGCCCGAGCCCAGCCGCGGCACGCCAGCCGGATACTCTACTAGGCAGCTCCATCAGGCGCACGCCCGTCGCCAACGAGCAATTCTCGAGCCAGCGCTTCGTAGGCCCGGGCCCCAGACGAACGCGGCGCATGCACCTGGATAGGGACACCGAAGCTCGGGGCCTCACTGAGACGAACACTCCGAGGAATGATAGCGTCAAACACTTGTTTCCGAAAGTGCCGTCGGACCTCTGTCACAACCTGCTCAGATAGGTTGGTGCGGGCGTCATACATCGTCATCACCAGCCCCCGCAGCGTGAGTTGGGGGTTCAGGGCCCGGCGGACGAGTTGGATGGCCCGCGCGAGTTGCGAAAGCCCCTCCAGGGCCAGGTACTCGCACTGCACGGGGATGATGACGCCCCTGGCCGCTGTGAGTCCGCTCACCGTCAGGATCCCAAGGCTGGGCGGACAGTCGATCAGGATATAGTCGTAGGACCTAGCCTTTGACAGGATTGCGAGAGCTCGACGCAGCCGGTACTCCCGTCGGGTCATGTCCACCAGCTCGACAGTAGCGCCTGCGAGGTCGGGCGACGAGGGGGCGATCTCGAGCCCCGCGTGCACTGTCGGCCGCACCACATCGGCAAAGGTGACGCCGTCAACCAGGACGTGATAGGTCGACAAGTCGACCTCGGATTTCTCAATGCCGAGACACGACGTGGCATTGGCTTGGGGATCGATGTCGACCAAGAGAACCTGCTGGCTGAGCGTGCCGAGGTAGGCACCCAGATTGACCGCCGTCGTGGTCTTCCCGACGCCCCCTTTCTGGTTAGCCAGCGCGTAGACTTTGGCCATCGTTCCCTGTACTCATCATCCCTCGACGACAGCGAGCGACCTCCGCGACAAGCGGCGAAGCCAAGAGCCCGGGACGTGCCACCGATCGAGCGGCACAACAATTGGCGAAACGTGCCGCTCTGCAAGGGTCCCCCGTCCGTTGGAGCACGTAGAAGAAGCATGCGGCGAACACATCCCCAGCACCGGTCGGGTCGACCTCGCTTACCTTGGGTGCGCTAACCTGGTAAGTGTCCCCCGCGGCGTAGACCGTACAGCCGGCCGCTCCTTCTGTCAGGACCAGACAGCGCGTCTGGCACGCATAGTCGATCACCAGAGAGCGATCACCAGCCACGTCCTCCTCGCTCAACACGACGGCGTCGGCGTGCGGCAGTATCTTCGCGGCTTCCGACCATGGGCGGCGGGTTACGTGACCCGTCTGATCCCATTCGCGCATCCAACCCTGGGGCGTGACCCCGACAAAGGCTCCTGGAAAGCTCGTGACCAGGGACGGATCACACTCACCGGCAACCGGTCCTATGTGGATCAGTGAGGCATGCCAATCGGCGGGCACAGTCGCCGGATCGATGGTGCGCGCAATAGAGCGGATAAGCTGGCGCCGCCCGTCGCCGTAGATGTTCACGAAGACCGTCGAGGCCCGAGCCGGATCTCGTGCGATCCTAACGTCGCCCAACTCCTCACGCAGCCCCAGGTCACACGCCGCGCTGGTAACGACGCCTACACGACAGCCTAGAGCACGGGCCGTGCGGGCTGCATAGGCTGCTGTGCCACCTAGGCGCCCCGGCACCATCTGTGGATCCCCACGGGGCCGCTGTGACGACGGGACGTTCAAGTCACGGGTGACGTGACCAATGACCAGGTAGTCGAGGTCCACCATACCACACGCCCACCGCACGGCCCAGACTCGTGCGGCTTGCCGTGATCGGGTCACGGCAAGCCATGGCGGGCCCTCCCGGCCTGGATCTGAGGCCAATCCTCAGGCAACGCACCACGGATCCGTCGCGCACGGTCGCCGGTCAGAATAGGGTCGGTTGTCGCCCCACCACCTCGGAATCCCCGGCGCCAACACCAAATTCCAGGCCGGACACGAGCGTTCCCCCTTCTGGGAGACAGCTACTCCTTCGGGGTGATGGTGACCCGGCGCCTCTCCCCTTCGTAGATACTCTCCGTCATCACGCGCGAATCGTCATGGAGGGCGACGTGAACGACACGACGCTCGTGTGGGGGCATAGGCTGGAGGATCACGGTTCGGTCGGTGTCGACGGCCTGATCCGCCATACGATGGGCCAGGTCGCTAAGTCGGTCGGCGCGCTGTGCCTTGTGCCCTCTCACATCAACGACGACGTGAACCCAGCCCTTCAACTTCCGTCCTACGAGCAGTCGCACGATGTACTGGAAAGCATTCAGGGCCTCGCCGTCGCTCTCGACCAGGATCTCAGTGCCCGGCCCACTCACATCGACGACCAGGGGCGGGACCTCGTCTTTGCTCGGGCCAGGCTCGGCGCGTTCGATTTCTACGCGCGCCTGGTGGAGACCCATGGCATCCAGCAGCCCCTTCGTCACCTGGCGGGAAACACGGATCTTCTCCTCCTCACCCGCCTCGACCGTCTCTCCCTCCGCAGCCTCCGTGGACGCGCCAGGCTCGGGCGCCGGCTCCGGTTCTACCACAGGTTGCGCCGTCGAGGGCTGCGTCGCGGGCCTGGTTTCAACCTTGGGTTTGGGCTTTTGGCTTGGTCTCGGTTCTGGCTTGGGTTCTGGCTTGGGCTCAGGACTTGTCCGTCTCCCCCCACCCGAGATGACAGTGAGGCGAACGCGCGCAGCTCGAGCGCCAAGGCCAAACATCCCCTGCCGCCCTTCGTCCAATACCTCGATCTTCACAGCGTCGCGGGGAAGACCGAGACGTCCCAGTCCGGCGGCGATCGCCGCGTCAACGTCCTTTCCGGCAGCTATGATCTCTTTATTCTGTTCTGACATATGCACTGCTCCTCAACAAACAGGAAAGACAAGGCTTCACTTCTTCGGACGCTTCTTGGCAATGGCCTCAGGCTCTTCATCCCCCTCTCGGTTCGTGCGGATGAAGTAGTACTGAGCCATGCCAAACAGGTTGGAGATGATGAAGTAGATGGAGAGCCCGGTGGCGTACTGCAAGGAGATGAAACCAAACATCAGCGGCATCATGATCTGCATCTGTTGGCTCATCATCTCCGCCTGCGATCCGCCGTCCCCCGTACTTGCAGTGGAGGGGCTCAACAGCTTCTGCTGGAGCCACGACGTAGCAAAGACGAGGATGGGTAGCGAATAAGACCACCATTGAACCGGGCTCGGAGACTGACCGAGATCCATCCCCAGGAACGTACTCTGCAGGGGCACGAGACCCGTAAGGCTGGGCAGCCATTCGTCGATGAAGATGTGACCCGAGAACTGAAAGAGCTGAAGCGGCGTGGACGGCACGCAGAAGATGATCGCTCGATAAAGGGCGATCATGATCGGTAGCTGAATGATCAGCGGAAGGCAGCCTCCTGCCGGATTCACTCCTGCCTTTCTCCAGAGCTCCATCTGCTTCTGCGCAAGCTTCTCCTGATCGTCTCCATACTTCTCTCGGAGCTTCTCGATCTCGGGCTGCAGCTCCTGCATCTTCTGAGCCGACTTCTGCTGGCTCAACGTCAACGGGAGAATCAACAATCGAATCAGAATGGTAAGCGCGGCAATCGCCACCACGGTCTGATGACCGAGATACGCATACAGGAGCAACAACAGGTTGGCGAACGGATAGATGATGAAATCTAGCATGTCAGCTTCTTATCCTAGTCTTCTTCCGGCTGCGGGAAGGCCCAGGCCTCCCTGCCTTCCACAGCATCCAGGGCACGTACACGAGCGGTTCCAAGGACAAGCGACTGGTAAACCAGGGAACCGTCAACCGCTGGCTCAGACAGTCCACGCCCTTCGGCAGGTACCGACCAATCTACGAAACCGTCGGCAATGTCCAGGGCATAGAGGCTGCCATTCTGAGCACTGACGAAGAGCCTGCCGTTGTCACTATCCAAGGTCGGCCCGGCCCGCACCGGCACAGGCTGGTTCTGATCGCTGACGAGAAACTTGTGCCAGATCTCCTCACCATCCTCCGCATCCAGGGCATAGACCCGCCCTTTGACGTCAACAGCGTAGACGACGCCCTCAGAGACGGCCGGGCTGCCCCAGAACCAATCCTCTCCCTGGAAGGCCCAGCGCTCATCACCGGTCTCCACGTCAACAGCATACACCGCATCGTCGAAGGCACCGATGTAGAGCGTGCCGTCCGCTAGAGTCGGCTGTGCGCCAAAGGCCCCGTCCTTGCTGAATGCCCACTGTAGCTCGCCGTCATCCAGGTCGAGAGCATAGAGGGTGCGATCCATGGAGCCGACGTAGACGGTGTCCTCGACGATCAGAGGCGTGGCCCACACGCGATGCTCCGTCTCAAACGTCCAGCTAACGGACCCATCCTCCCGGTCCAGGGCGTACACGTGACCATCGCCGTTCCCGATGACAAACAGATCGCCGCCCAGGGCTCCCCCCTCGACGTACATACCTGCCGCCCCTTCGAAACGCCAAAGCTCACGACCATCCTCGATGTCCAAGGCCCAAACGATGCTCTCTCGCTGGCTGAGGAATCCGCCAGTGGTGAGCTGAGAGGCGAAGAAGACCCGTCCATCGTCCCCGACCGCCGGCGTGGCATAGAAAAGCCCTCGGCTATCCTCTTCCAGGTTCCTTGGGAACGTCCAGATTGTCTCTCCACTCTCTGCATCCATTGCGCGGGCTTGCTGCAAATCCGCCGCGTACAGCCTGTCGCCGACGACGGTCAGACCGGTCCAACTAGAGGCACTGACGCCGCCCGCACAGCCACTCGTAGCCAAGACCAGCGCCGCCAGCATCGCGAGCACGACGGGCCAGCGCTTTATCCAAGCTTGATTCAATGATTGCTCCTCCAGGTTGCAGGTCGCGTCCTCTGCCATAACTCGTGTCACACAGGACGAGACCGATGACTAGCGTTGTGCGGCGTGGAGAACCCGGCCGGCGTATCCACCGGAGGTACAGGATCGTACCCACCCGGGTTGAACGGGTGACAACGGGCAATGCGCTTGATAGCCAGCCAGCCTCCACGCCACGGACCGTGACGACGAATGGCCTGATAGCTGTATTGGGAACAAGAGGGATAGAAGCGACAGGTGGGAGGCAGCACCCTAGATAGGGTACACTGATAGAGGCGTATGAGCCCCAGCAAGATAAGCTTCATATTCCTTTTGCGTCCAGCCTTGGCCTAAACCGCAACACCCGCTAGGCTTCGGACAGGAATGAGGTCCTGTCCCCGTAGGCATTCCCGGGTATTACGTGATGCCCTGTTCCGATGAGGGCCGGGAGTGATCCGTCCGCAATCCCGCCCGCTCCAGCAATGAGGCCAGCGCGCACTCCACATGACTTGTGCTCGCACCGCCAAGCCCTGGGCGAGCGACAAGCATGATATCCCAACCTTTATCTTCGTATTCGGGATAGAGATGCCGGGCGGCCTCCCGCAAGAGACGTTTGGCTCGATTGCGCTCCACGGCGCCGCCCACTTTGCGGCTCGCCGTGACGCCGACACGACTAGTACCCCCACTGTTACGCCGGACAATCAACACCAGGAGAGGGTGTGCCCAGGATTCCCCTTCATCAAAGACCCGCCTGACGTCACCGCTGCGCCGGAGTCGAATTCTCCGTTCCATGACTCGGTAGCCCCAGCAATCGCTGGATGGGCCGATTCGTCACCGAGATCGCGTGTGTCACACAGAAGATGCGAGACCGCACCGACGACCTCGCACGTCAGCCGGCTAGCTGCCCTTCCAGTTCCGCTTCTTCGATTCGGGCTTGCCAACACTCAACAGCTGGCGGCCCTTCTTACGACGCCGCTTGAGAACCCTCCGGCCGCCCTTGCTAGATCGACGCGCAAGGAAACCATGAGTGCGCTTTCGCTTTCGCTTCTTAGGTTGATACGTTCGCTTTGGCATAGTCCTCCTTCACCAGTTCAGACAACGATAACGTCTACCCCAGGGCAAGCCCCCTGTGGCGTGAGACTTTGGGCGCCACAGAAACACTCCCACGCCCGCATCGGGTGGCGTGGGAGGGAGACTCGCCCGCGAATAGACGCCGATTACAGAGCTTAGTCCTGCATTATACCTTGATGCCCGTCTCGGGTCAAATCCCGGCGTCGGCGCGACGCCAAGCGCGCCGATGGTCACGTCCTTACCACGTCTCGCAACCTCGTCTCGCAGCCTCGTCTCGCAGCCTCGTGCCACTGAGTTGATAACTGCGCCCGCGTGACACCGCGTTCCTGCGTATTGACACGGGGAGGGAGCCCTCTATAATTGTTGTTGATTTGGCTATGCAAATAGGCATTGACGCACGTATTGCGCAGTATTCCCGTGGGGGAATACGGAGCTATGTTGTCCATCTGATTGAGGCGCTTTCTGACCTCAGAGGCGACCTCGATTACCGGGTCCTCTACAGTCGGAGGCGGGATCGAGCACTACCCGCCGATTTGGGTCTCTCATCTGTGGGCTGCTGGACCCCGTCCCACCATCGACTCGAGCGGTGGGCCCTAGGAATGGAGATAGCCCGACTGGGACTCGACCTACTCCACAGTCCCGATTTCATCCCGCCGTCGTTCGGGTATGATCGCTCGGTGATCACGGTCCACGACCTGAATTTCCTCTACTACCCGCGGTTTCTTTCAGTGGACAGCCGTCGATACTACAATGATCAGATCGCGTGGGCTGTCGAACAAGCCGACCACATACTCGCCGACTCGCACGCGACGGAGGCGGACCTCATCTCCCTCCTCTCCGTCCCGAGAGAGAAGATCACGGTTGTTCATCTCGCCGCCGACCCATCGTTCCGCCCACTTCCTGAGGAGACGGTGCGCAAGGGCGCGGCCCGGTACAATCTGGAGCCGGGTTATCTACTGTTCGTGGGAACGCTGGCGCCCAGAAAGAACGTCCCAGGGCTCCTCCTGGCCTATCGGAAGCTGCTGGATGACGGCGTGACCGACCAGCCACTCGTCCTAGTGGGGGGCAAGGGTTGGCTGTATGAAGAGGTCTTTGAGCGGACGACTGCCCTGGACCTGACAGACCGCGTCAGATTCCATCACGACGTCCCCGACGCCGATCTACCCGCGCTCTACGCCGCGGCAGACGTCCTGGCCATGCCCTCGTTCTACGAGGGCTTTGGACTGCCCGCACTGGAGGCAATGTCTTGCGGCACGCCTGTGGTGGTCGCAGACCGATCCTCGCTGCCCGAGGTCGTGGGAGAGGCTGGCCTGCTGGTGGATCCCAATGATCCTGAAGCCCTTGCCACGGCGCTGGCGCGTGTGTTGAGCGATGAGTCAGAGCGGATTCGACTCGAGAGAGCAGGGCTTGAGCAAGCCCACGAGTTCAGTTGGAAGCGCGTGGCCCGGGAGACACAGGCGGTCTACGAGGATGTCTTGGGCTGATGCGAATCCTCTTCCTCACTCCTCAGCTCCCATATCCGCCACAGAAGGGAACGGCGCTTCGGAATTGGGGTCTTATCCAGGGCCTGGCAGGGCGCCACGAGGTGAGCTTGCTCAGCTTCGTCGAGTCAGACAAGGACGCCAGCATCGCTCCTCCACTGGACCGAGCGTGCGAACGCATCGCCACAGTGCCTCAGCCGACCCGAACACGGTCGGAGCGGATTCGGGATATGATCACCACCACCCAGCCTGATATGGCGCTCCGGCTGGCGTCCCAGGCTTATGACCGTGCGCTTAGAGATTGGATGGCGGATCATCCCTTCGACGTGGTGCAAATCGAGGGCATTGAACTCGCCCCCTACCTGGACACGGTTCGGGCGGCCCCGCAAGGCACGCTAATCGTCTTCGACGATCACAACTGCGAGTACGTACTCCAAGAGCGGACATTCCTCACGGACCTCTACTCGCCCACTCGCTGGTCTGGCGCCGCCTACTCGTTCGTCCAGTGGCGGCGGCTGCGGCGATATGAAGCGAGGATCTGCCGGGAGACCGACCGGGTGCTGGCCGTCTCCGATTCAGACGCGGAAGCCTTGAGAAACCTGGTGCCCGGGCTTGCAGTCTATGTGATACCCAACGGCATCGACACAGACGCCTATCGGGCGAGTGGGTCCGACGCCGACGATGGAGCCAACCATCGCTTGCTCTTCACCGGGACGATGGATTTCCGGCCGAATGTCGATGCTGTTCTCTGGTTTGTCCACGAGGTCCTGCCCCTGGTGCAGGCCGAGGTGCCGAGCGTCCAGTTTGACGTCGTGGGGCAGCGCCCCCATCGGCGCCTGAGGCCCCTCGCCAGGAATCCCTCCATCCGTCTCACGGGATGGGTGGAGGACGTCAAGCCGTATTTCGAACGAGCCGCCGTCTACGTGGCCCCACTCCGAATGGGAGGGGGGACACGGCTCAAGCTTCTGGAAGCGATGTCGATGGAGAAGCCGATCGTAGCGACCTCGCTGGGTGCGGAGGGTTACCCCGTGGAAGACGGGCGGGAGCTGCTGCTGGCCGATGGCCCGTCGGGCTTCGCCCATGCAGTGATCAATCTCCTCCGCGATCGACCCCGACGTCTTGAACTGGGCGGCGTCGCCCGGGCCTTCGTCGAGAAGCGGTATGACTGGCGTGTCATCGTGCCCCAACTTGAGACGGTCTACCGGGAATGACGTAGCGCCGCTGTGGACGAGAGAAACGACAAGACCGCCGAGGGCCTCGGCGGTCTTGTCGTTCGTGAACTCCGGACAGGTGGATGAGAACCTGATCAGGCAGGCACTAGCTCCTTCGCGCCCGTGGCAACCTCTTCCTCTTCAGCTGCCCTGATGGCGAACACCTCATCCTCCGCATCGACGAGCACCACGGTTCCTTCGGCGAACGTGCTCCCCAGAATGGCATCTGAGAGCGGGTCCTCGACCTCGTTCTGGATCACGCGCCGGAGAGGCCGCGCGCCGTATTCCTCGCTGTATCCCTTCTTGGCCAACAGCTCCTTGGCCTTCTCGGTCACCCTCATTCGGAGGCCCGACTCCTCGAGGCGCCCTCGCACCTTTTCCAACTCCAGTTCAACAATGCTCGCGATGTCCTCTCGCGAAAGAGCGTGGAAGACCACGACGTTGTCAACGCGATTCAGAAACTCTGGACGGAAAGTCCGCTTGAGCCTTTCCACCAGCTTGTCCCGCATCTCATCGTAGTCGGAGTAGGCCGTCGACCCATCGGTAGGTGTGGCAAAGCCCATACTAGTACGGCGTTTGATCATCTGCGCTCCGACGTTTGACGTCATGACGACGATCGTGTTGCTGAAGTCGACCCTACGTCCGCGTGCATCCGTGAGCTGTCCCTCCTCCATGATCTGAAGGAGCATATTGAAGGCCTCGGGATGGGCCTTCTCGATTTCGTCCAGGACGACAATCGAGTAGGGCCGACGACGTATCGTCTCCGTCAACTGTCCCGCGTCGTCGTAGCCTACGTAGCCTGGCGGGGCGCCCACCAGACGGGCCACACTGTGGCGCTCCATCAACTCGGACATATCACGCTGCAGAAGAGCATCCTCACTCCCAAACATGAACTCCGCCAGTGCCTTGGTCAGCTCTGTCTTGCCCACCCCCGTCGGTCCGAGGAAGATGAAGGAGCCGATAGGCCGGCTAGGCGCCTTCAGTCCAGCTCGAGCGCGCCGAACGGCCTTAGCAATAGAGGTAACAGCCTCATCCTGGCCAACGATACGCTCGTGGATGGCAGACTCCATCTCCAGCAGGCGCTCCTGTTCATCGCTGCGCAGCTGGGTGACGGGTATGCCCGTCCACATGGCGACCACCTCCGCGATGTCTTCGGGGCCGACCGCCACGCCATTCTGGAGGAAATCCGTCCTACGGTCAGCCCGGATCACCTCCAGCTCCTCCTGAAGGTCGAGCTCTTGATCTCGGAGCGTCGAGGCCTCGTCGTACCGCTGCTCGTCGATCGCCTCTTCCTTGGCCTGCCTAACCTCCTTCAAGTCGCAGAAGATCTGGCGGAGGTTCTGCGCGTGCGGCGTCTTGTACATACGCACCCGCGAGGCCCCTTCATCAATCAGATCGATAGCTTTGTCCGGTAGAAATCGGTCTGTGATGTAGCGCGTCGACAGCCGGGCTGCGGCCTCAAGAGCCTCATCGGTGATATGGAGCTGATGATGATGCTCGTAGGGCGCCCGGATGCCCTGGAGGATTTCGATGGTCTCCTCGACGGTGGGTTCATCAACGACGATAGGCTGGAAGCGCCGCTCCAGCGCGGTATCGGACTCGATGTGCTTGCGATACTCGCCCAGCGTCGTAGCTCCGATGCACTGCAGCTGCCCTCGAGCCAGCGCTGGCTTCAGAATGTTGGCAGCATCCATGGAGGACCCTGCCGACCCAGCCCCGACCAGCATGTGCACCTCATCGATGAAGAGGATGCAATCGCTGCCTTTGAGCTCATCGAGCACCTTCTTGAGCCGCTCCTCGAACTGTCCTCGATACATGGTCCCGGCAACCAGGGATCCAATGTCAAACTGGAGGAGACGCTTGTCCAATAGCGGCTCAGGGACCTCACCGGTGACGATCCGCTGCGCCAAACCCTCCACGATCGCCGTTTTGCCAACCCCGGGCTCCCCAATCAAAGCCGGGTTGTTCTTCGTCCTGCGGGCCAGGATCTGTACGACACGCTCAATCTCCTGACGCCGCCCGATGACGGGATCAAGCCGGCCTTGTTCCGCCAACACAGTAAGATCGAGGGCTAGCTTGTCCGTGGTCGGCGTCTCTGAGGTCTGCCGCTCCTTCTTCTGACCCGCATACACCGGTTCTTCCTGCACAACCTGCTCTGTGTAGCGACGGACTTGATCATCGGTCACGCCCAGGTGCTTGAGAATATCGATGGCTGTGCCATCTCCCTGGCGGACAAGGCCCAACAGAAGATGGTGGGTATCGATGCGAGCAGCTCCACGATGCTGTGCCTCTTCCTTGGCGAGCTCGAGGACCCGCTGGGTGCGGGGCGTCAAGTCAAGGTCCTGCTTCAACAGTGACGCTCTTTGCCCCATAGTGCTGAGTCGCTCGACCCAGTGTTCGACGTCGCCAGACTGGAGACCGAGCTCGTGCAAGACCTGGCTCGCCGTACCTGCTTCTTCCCGCAAAAGTCCCAACAAGAGGTGCTCGGTGCCAATGCGCGCGTGCTGTCTCCGCTTGGCCTCCTGCTGGGCAAGCTTCAAGACTCTTCTTGCCGCATTCGTAAAGTATTTCATCAGCTTGTCCATAACTCTAAGACTCCACGCTTCGATTCCGCGGTGGCGATGGGATCTTCGGTGTTCGTGCAATTCCTCAATGAAACGATGAGGTAGGCAAACGAGATTATAGAGCGTTTGGGGGTAGGTCGCAAGTAGATGCATTCAAAGCGACATCGCGACACTTGGTGTTCAGCAGCCGTCAGAGGTGCTTGTCAGGTGAAAGCGGGTTGTGTAAAATGGGCTGGTATGCAGAGTGCTCTCTGTACGAAAGTCTGAGTTTCAGATGAAGGTCGGAGACCTGAGGAAGGAGGACCCTGGTGGAGGAGCTTCGCGAGCGCATCCGAACCGACGGTAGGAACCTGGGAAGAGGGATCTTGAAGGTTGATAGCTTCATCAATCACCAGATCGACCCCGTGTTGATGGACAAAGTCGGGCGAGAGATGGCAGCCCGCTTCGCCGATGCCGGTGTGACCAAGGTACTGACGGCGGAGATCTCGGGCATCGCTCCCGCGCTTGCCACCGGCCAGGCTTTGAACGTGCCCGTCGTGTATGCCCGGAAGACCAGGCCGGTGACGATGACCGGTCCCGTCTTCGTCGAAGTCGCTCCGTCCCATACGAAAGGCCGTGACGTCTTTCTCATGGTCTCGACGGAGTTCCTTGGACCAGATGACCACGTCTTGGTGATCGATGATTTCCTGGCCACTGGGGCGACGATCTCGGCCCTGGTCCGCCTGGTCCGACACGCCGAGGCAGAGCTGGTCGGCGTCGGCACGGTGGTGGAGAAGAAGTTTGAAGGAGGCCGGGCGGACCTGGAGGCTCTCGGCGTGCCCGTAGTTTCTCTGGCCGTGGTCACCGATATGAGCGACGGCACGATCACGGTGGCTTAAGTGATCAGAGCGGATACTTTTAGTACCCAAGGCGGATTATGAGCCGCGACACGATCGTCGTCCTCGACTTCGGATCACAGTACACGCAGTTGATCACGCGGCGCGTCCGCGAATCTAAGGTTTATTGTGAGCTCTTCCCTTGGGACGCAGCGCCCGAGGACGTACTGAACCTTGAGCCTCGCGGCTTCATCCTCTCCGGGGGGCCGTCTAGTGTCTATGCGCCCACCGCGCCGAAGCTACCCGAGTACGTCCTGAAGGAAGGCATCCCCGTGCTTGGCATCTGCTACGGGATGCAGTTGCTCGCCCACCGTCTAGGTGGCCACGTGGCAGAGGCCACCAAGCAAGAATACGGATCTGCGACGGTGAAGCTTCTCGATATTGAGACAGACCTCTTCTCCCGGGTGCGATGCGACTCATCAAGTCTCCAAGTCTGGATGTCGCACGGCGATCGGATCGAATCGCTTCCTGACGGGTTCCGCGTCTTGGCGAAGAGCGCCAACGCTCCGGTGGCCGCGATGGGGTCCAAGGATCGGGATATCTACGGACTCCAGTTCCACCCCGAGGTGATTCACACCGATCTAGGGAGTGAAATCCTCCGCGGGTTCGCCTTGGATGTCTGTGGATGCGAGGCAAATTGGACGGCAGCCTCGTTCGTGGACGAGGCAGTGGAGACGATACGGAATCAGGTAGGTCAGGAACGAGTGGTCTGTGGCTTGAGCGGCGGGGTCGACTCGTCGGTGACAGCCACGCTGGTCAACCGCGCCATCGGGGAGCAGTTGACCTGCGTATTCGTCAATCCCGGGCTGCTGCGTCGAGGTGAGCCTGATCAGGTGGTGCGCACATTCCAAGACCACCTCGGGATTCACTTGAAGGCGGTCGATGCCACGGAGAGTTTTCTGGATGCTTTAAGCGGAGTGACAGATCCCGAGAAGAAGCGCCAGATCATAGGCGAGCGCTTCATCCGCGTGTTTGAGGCCGCCGCCGACGACGTCGGTCATCCCCGGTTCCTCGCTCAAGGTACTCTTTACCCAGACGTCATCGAGAGCCGAGGTCCTGAGCGGCAGGCGGCTGCCAGGATCAAGACACACCACAACGTGGGCGGCCTTCCCGAGGACATGGATTTTGAACTGATCGAGCCGCTCCGTTATCTCTTCAAGGATGAGGTGCGGGCGGTAGGAAGGGAGCTCGGCCTGCCGGATGAGATCGTCTGGCGCCAGCCCTTCCCAGGGCCGGGCCTGGCCGTGCGCATCCTGGGGGAGGTGACCTGGGAGCGACTTGAGACCCTGAGGGCGGCGGATGCCATCTTCCTGGAAGAGTTGGGGGCGGCGGGGCTCCTTCGAGAGGTACAGGAGGGGCAAAGCGTGCTGGACGCGGCGGCCCAAGTCCAGCAGGCCTTCGCTGTCCTTCTTCCGATCCGCAGTGTGGGTGTCATGGGCGACGAACGTACCTACCGTCACGTCATCGCCCTTCGGGCAGTCACGACCGAGGATTATATGACAGCGGACTGGGCGCGTCTGGGGGATGCCCTACTGGCGCGGGTAAGTAATCGGATTGTCAATGAGGTACCGGGGATCAATCGCGTGGTCTACGATGTAACCTCTAAGCCTCCCGCGACGATAGAGTGGGAGTAGCGGTCAAGGGGGCTCAACGTGCAACGCCCACGCAGCGGCGGCAGTAAAGGTCCTGAGTTCACTCTCGAGCCCACGGTTGCCACGCTGCGCGTGGTAGACGGGGTCGCGCGCACGAATGAGGCGACCCTAGCTCGCTCCCTAAGAACACCCTCCAGGGCAGCTCGTAGCCGAGTTGGTGATAGGCTATTGCTCCTCTTCTTTCCTGCCGGCCACGGCTCCCCTCATCTCTGCCGCGAAATCGTTGAGCTCGTCGCACAGACGTACTGGTCCACGCCCGGAAGCGTGACAGCCGCGCTCCGAAGGTCGATCTCCGTAGCGAACCGTCATCTCTTCGAGCACAACCTGAACGCTGGTCGCTCTGACCGCTGCTACGGCAGCCTGACGTGCGCCGTCCTCCGGGATCAAGACCTCTTCTTGCTGACGGCAGGGCCGGCCTGGGCCTGCGTTCTCCAGGACCAGGATCTCCGCTGCTTCCCCCGCGGGGAGAAGTTGGCCTATCTCGGTATCGGCCCTGTCCCGGACGTGCGACTACACCACGTTTTTGCATTCTCCGGAGACACCCTCCTACTGGCGCCCCACACCCTACTCCGAGATGCCGGCGAGGCAGGTGTACGACGCGCGCTTTGTATGGATGACGTCGACAACGCCGCAGCCAGCCTGATCCAAGTCGGGAGCGAGGATTTCGCGGCGCTCATCGCGCGGTGGGAGATTGCGCGCGAGAGCAAGCCGGCACCCACACAAGAGCCACCGCCGGTCGGCCTCAAGGAATCCAGTGCCCCAGCCCCCCGGGTAGGTGCCGAGGCCCGTCGAGATCGAGATGGAGCGCCGGCAGAGCCATCTCCTCCCAAGGAGAGACGCCGAGCTGAACGACCGCGGGTTCGCCAGCAGCGGCGGGAACGCATGGCCCAGGGCCAGGAAGTCTTGGAGAAGATCGGCCTGGCGTCAGGTAGAGTTCTCAGGGGTTTGGTCCGCCACCTAGGCAACGGACTGGCGTACGTCTGGCATGGATTGGCAGCGGTGGGAGCGGGCCTACTGGCACTGGGTGGCTGGCTCTTAGGCGCGGTCGTTCTTACGATTCGCAGTACCCTTCCAGGTACGCATCGGACGCCGCAGGCCAAGGGCCGTCGGCAACCGCCGCCTGAGGAGAACGCAACAGTGATGACGGTGATTGCCGTCGTAATCCCCCTTGTCATCCTGGCCCTGGTCGTACTTGCACACCTTCAATTCGCAACCCGCTCTCGTTTCCGCGGGTACGTCAACCGAGCAAAGGAGCAAATCGCCCAAGCACAGGCTGCCGGCAGCGACACCGAGGAGGCCCGGACCCATTGGGAGACGGCCCTTGAGGAGATAGAGGCAGCAGCAACGCTTGAGCCCGAGCACCCGGTTGCTCACGTTCTAAGAGAGCAGACCCGCGACGCACTCGACCAGCTTGACGGCATTCACCGGCTGGCCCTCACACAGCTGGCTGACTTCGGCTCTTCGAATGCCGAGCGCCGGATGGTCTTGACGGGGCAGACCCTCTTCGTGCTCGACGCCGCCGAGGGATGGGTAGCCGGCGTCCCGATTCGTTCCGATGCCGGCGATCCGGCTGTCGGAGAGGGCCCCAGCGAGACGCTTGTGCGTACGGGGCAACAGGTCGCGGGGGAGGAGCTGGGAGGGCTGGTGGACTGCGTCTGGGTCGAGGCCGAGGGGGGACGACATACAAGCGCACTCCTGGTCCTGGAAGAGAACGGTCGTCTGGTGACCTATGACCCTGCCTGGAGGGGGGAGGGGGGATCCCCGGAACTGTCCCTCGTCGAACTCAACTCGCCGCCACCAGGGACCCCCGTGGCGATCGGCACCTACGAGGGCCAGTTCTACGTGTTGGACGGAACCGCCGGCGGTCCCGGACAGATCTGGAGGTACAAGCCTCAGGGCGATGCATATCCTGGTCAACCCGAGCGATACTTCCCGGCTGATGCGCCTCAGGCGCTGGCACGGGCGACGGATATGGGGATCGACGGCTACATCTACGTCCTCTACGAGAATGGCCGTGTGGCAAAGTTCCTCGGGGGAGAGGAGCAGCCCTTCGAGGTGGAAGGTATCCCAGCTAGTCCGGTGGAGGTCGCCGGGTTCGCGGTGGACCCGAATGGCGACGGCTCCGTCTATCTCGCGGACCGAGGTAACGATCGTGTCGTCGCACTTGATGCTGAGGGTCGTTTCCGTGCCCAATTTCGCGGAGAGCCTCCCCTTACATCCCTGGAGGCACTTGCCGTCAGCCAGTCGCAAGGACGTCTCTGGCTGCTGGCGGGGGGAAAAGTCTATCGTGCCATCCTCCCTTGAGAGAGTCGCTGATTGCTTCCTGCATATCGCCGTGCTATAATGCCGCCGTCGTTCGAACAGGCCTTCATAAGAATATGATGTGGGAAGCTCGCAGCTTGCTGCCTAGAGCTGGGCGCACTACGGAAAGGGCAGTTCGTCATGGTGGTGGACGGAGTATGTGGGGAGGCGGACGGGTTTGGAGGGTGACGAGACCCAAGTGAGGCAGTCGGCCGGTTTGCTACAGCGGTTCTTCACGGCGACTCTGGTCGTCCTGTTTCTCGTGATCTCCGCGGTCGCGGGAATGTTCGTCTTCGATCAGGTGCGGCGGCGTATTGCTGCCTCCGATTCCCCACCACCGTTCACCACCGGGACCGCTATTGCTGACGAGGGCACCCCAACCCCGGACTTGACGAGCCCAGGACTCGTCTGGAAGGGGAAGGAACGGGTCAACCTCCTGGTTATGGGTATCGACCAACGGCCAGGTGAGGAGGGTGCGTTCCGCACCGACACGATGCTGGTGCTGACCATCGACCCAGTGACGAAGAAAGGCGGTATGCTGTCGATCCCACGAGACCTCTGGGTGCCAATCCCGGGGTATGGAGTGGGGCGGATCAACACGGCCCACGTGCTGGGACAACTGCACAATCACCCCGGCGGCGGGCCGGCATTGGCGGTGGAGACGGTTGAGACCAACCTCGGCATCCCGATTCATTACTACGCGCGCGTAGACTTCTCCGCTTTCGTGGAGCTCGTGGATCGTCTGGGGGGAATCGACGTCACGGTCGAGGAAGATATCGACGATCCAACCTACCCCTCGCACGATCCAGCCGATCCGTACGGCTACGACCCCCTGCGCATCGAGGCCGGTGAGCACCATTTCGACGGGGACATGGCGCTCAAGTACGCACGGACGCGTCACTCGGCGGGTGGAGATTTCGACCGCGCCGAGCGCCAGCAGAAGGTCCTGAGGGCAGTTTTCGAGAAAGTTACCCGCCTGGATATGCTGCCCACGCTGCTGGCTCAGGCGCCTCAACTATGGCGCACGCTCCAGGATTCGGTGGAGACGGATCTCACCTTAGATCAGATCATCGCCTTGGCGAGGCTCGCCAACGAAGTCTCTCCCGAAGATATCGAGACCGGCTTCATCGACGAGGAATATACCATCTTCTACGAGACCGACGGAGGCGAACAGGTCCTCATCCTCTTGCGCGACAAGACGCGAGAGCTACGCGATGACTTGTTCACTGCCGAGATGGAGTCCGCAGAGCCAACGGATGAGAGCTTGGTCGTAGAGGAGGCTGCAACTATCGAGGTCCTTAACGGAACGCTGACGCCGGGTCTGGCCGCCGATGTGGCCGCAAGACTGCGCCAAGAGGATCTGGAAGTCGCATCCACCGGGAACGCCGATAGGCAGGATCTCGAGACATCCCTGGTTGTCGCGCACACGGACAAGACGTACACAGCGGAGTACATCGCCAGGTTCCTGGGACTGCCTGAGTCCGCTGTGGTTCAGGGTTACGAGCCAGGATCTGATTACGACATATCCGTCATTCTCGGTGCTGACTACGCGTCTCCGTAGTAGCCAGGAGCGACGGCTTTTCCGCAGCGCCAAGACGCGTGCCCCCTCAGTCTCCCACTCCGCCGTCCAATGGCCGACTGGGCCAGGAAACAGACAATCAGCACCGTGCGTCGCATTCCAACAAGCAAGGAGCTCACGTGACCCAGGCCAACGGTGAGCGCATCGCAGTAGGAGACCCTCGCGCACGAGGCATCTTCAGGTCGGTGGCTGGTGAATACTCGCCAAACGAACGGCAACAACCTTGGTCTGGCTTTCTGCGTGTCAGCTGGCCCTGGCAACGGAGCTCAGGCTCCAGCAGGCAACTCTCGGACTGTTCCTTCAAGTATCTCGCGAGTGTGTCTGGCGTTACGTCGGCTGGGGACGGTAGAATCTCCCATTGACCATTGTCGTAGTGAGGGGCCTGCTTCATCCGGAGGACAAGAGGTTCATCGAGCGCGGCTCGGAGGAGCCAGCGTATCTCTAGAGGGAGCAGCGGGCAGCGAAAAGGGACGTGACTTCCAGAGGAGGACGAATCATGGAGAAGCTTCTCATCGAGGGCGGACACCCGATATCCGGCACGTTCGTCCCTAGCGGCAATAAGAACGCGGCCCTTCCCCTTCTGGCCGCCTGCGTACTGACTGACGAGCCCGTAACGCTGTGCAACATGCCGAACATCGGGGACATCCAGACTATGGCCGAGATCCTCGCAGACATCGGCGTGGCCGTCAAGCAGCTCGATCCTCACAGTTGGCGGCTGCACGCAAAGGATGTGCGCACGGATAGGCTGAGTGCGGAACTATTTGGTCGGATCCGCGGCTCGATCACCCTGGCAGGTCCGATGCTCGCGCGGACCGGTTCGGTCCAGATGCCGCGACCTGGAGGAGACGTGATCGGTCGGCGCCGCGTAGACACGCACTTCCTGGCTCTCAGCTCCCTTGGCGCCAGGGTCGACAGCGATCTGACGTTCCGGCTCAAGTGCGATCAGTTGAAGGGCTCTGACATCCTGCTCGACGAGGCGAGCGTCACTGGCACGGAGAACGCCCTTATGGCCTCCGTACTGGCGAAGGGCACGACCGTGATCCGACACGCGGCGTGCGAGCCCCACGTGCAAGATCTCTGTCACATGCTCTGCCAATTCGGGGCGCAGATCGACGGGATTGGGTCGAACACGCTCACCATTCAAGGCGTCGACAAGTTGAGCGGCGGGGAGTTCCGCGTTAGCCCCGACCATATGGAGATCGGCAGCTACATGGCGCTGGCGGCCGTGACGGGGGGAGAGCTGCTCATCAAGGGAGCGGCCCCCGAACATCTACGCATGGTCGCGCTAGTCTTTGATCGGCTGGGAGTGGAATTTGAGGCTCAAGGGGAAGATATCCTCGTGCCCCAGGAGCAGAGGCTGAAGATTACGCCGGATGTGGGAGGCGCAATCCCAACGATAAAGGATGCGCCGTGGCCAGCCTTCCCCGCCGATTTGATGAGCATAGCAATCGTGCTGGCATCTCAGTCCGAAGGTACGGTCCTGATCCACGAGAAGATGTTTGAGAGCCGCTTGTACTTCGTGGATCAGCTAATCGCTATGGGGGCGCGAATCATCCTGTGCGATCCGCACCGTTGTGTTGTCCAGGGTCCCGCACCCCTCCACGGCGAAGAGGTCAGCAGCCCCGACATCCGAGCCGGCATGGCACTGCTCATCGCGGCGCTGTGCGCTGAGGGGGAGAGCCTCATCCGGAATATCCGGCAGATCGACCGCGGGTATGAATGCATCGATGAGAAGCTGAACTCACTGGGCGCCAAGGTGAGGCGTATCCGTGATTAGATTCCACGACGGACCGCCGAGGATTGGAGAGCTCGACTTTTCCGCAGGAGGGCTGACGGTCAGCAGCTCACAAGCGCCCGGGGGTGGCGCTCTACGGAAGACTGAAAAGACCCCGGTGCGCAATCCGGGCATCAGCGTAAGGATCCCGTTAGGTAACCATAAGTCTGACGTCAAGCGGGGTCGACCCGGGTGTGCTATAGTTACGTTCGAGTCAGGGGCGGTTTCTCTTCTTCTCCTCCTTTTGGCGAGAGCCGGGGTACATTACCCCGGCTCTCTGTGCGTATATGAGGCCAGCACCCTCCCTACCAGCCTTGCTCGCTGCCTAGCTGGGTCCCGATGAAGCGCGACGGCCACCAGATAGCGAGGGCCGCGACCCTGGTCATGGCCCTGTTCGTCCTTAGCCGACTTCTCGGCCTTGGGCGTCAGATCATCATCAGCGCGTATTTCGGCACCAGCGGCGACCTCGACGCCTACTTGGCCGCCAATCGGATCACCGAGACGGTATTCCTCGTCGTGGCCGGCGGCGCTCTGGGCTCAGCCTTCATCCCCACGTTTGCCGATCACCTGGCTCAAGATGACGATGCAGGTGCCTGGGAGCTGGCGTCGGCGGTGATCAACCTGGCCATAATGGCCATGACCGCGGCAGTGGCCCTCATCGCCCTCTTTGCTCCAACGTTGGTCAGGACGGTGATCGCTCCCGGATTCGACGTTCCCCGCCAGATGCTGACCGTGCGGTTGCTCAGGCTCATGCTGGTCACACCCATCGTCTTCAGCGTCAGCGGCGTGGTGATGTCGGCATTGAACGCACATCAACACTTTCTTCTGCCCGCTCTAGCACCATCCATTTACAATCTCTCAATCATCCTCGGTGCGGCTCTCCTGGGACCACGATACGGCGTCACAGGGATGGCCGTAGGCGTTGTAGCGGGCTCGGCTCTCCACTTGTTGGTCCAGGTACCGCAGCTAGTTCGGTTTGGCGCCCGCTACGTACCGGTGCTCGCGCTAGATAATCCCAGCGTCCGCGAGGTGGGGCGCCTGATGGGGCCCCGCGTGCTGGGCACTGCCGTAGCCCAGCTCAACCTGGTGATCAACAACAGCCTCGCCACTCGGATGGGTGAGGGCGCCGTCTCAGCCATCAATTTTGCCTGGATGCTTATGCTCCTGCCGCAAGGGGTCTTCGCCCAGGCGATCGGCACCGCCGCTTTCCCCACGTTCGCCAAGCAGGCAGCCAGGGGAGAACGAGAGGCACTCAGGCGCGCCCTCTCGTCAACCCTTAGGGGGATCATCTTCCTCAGCATCCCCGCCACCGTGGGCATGATTATCGTGGGTGAGCCAATCGTTCGCCTTCTGTTCGAGCGGGGCGCCTTCAGTTCGGGGTCTACGCGAGCCGTGGCCTGGGCACTGGCCTTCTTCGCTCTGGGACTGGTCGGGCACGCCGGCTTGGAGATTGTCGCTCGAGCCTTCTACGCGCTTCACGACACCTTCACACCAGTCTGGGTGGGGGGGCTGACGATGGTCTTGAACGTCTTGCTCAGCCTCGTACTCCCGCGGCTATTCGCCTCGGCTGGCCTGCAGGCCTTCGGGGGCCTGGCACTGGCGAACTCCATCGCCACCGTCCTGGAGTTCGTAGCGCTGCTCGTCCTCATCCAGCGGCACACGGGTGCCGCATGGGGTGCGCAGATGAGACGAACCGTCGCCACGAGCGCTATGGGGGCCCTCGCCATGGGCCTCGCCCTTGTGGGCTTTCGCGCCGCCCTCCCATCCGCCGCTGCATTGGTTCACGGCGGGGGCGGGATCGTCCTTGGCCTGGGAACCTACCTGATAACGACACTTCTCCTCCGCTCCGAGGAGCTTCGCACGATGGGCCGGCTAATCCTCAGGCGCTAGGCCAAGTCCCCTACCTCCCCGTCTCGAGGTCAAAGGGCTGATCCCCGTCCGACGGGGTCGTCTGCTCCAATTTGAGCTCAGCCTCGTCCAGTTTCCGGCTGCAAGCCCCGGCCAGGGCCCGACCGCGCTCGAAGAGACTCAGGCTATCCTCGAGAGCGAGTTGCCCCTCTTCAAGACGGTCCACAATCCTCTCCAGCTCGGCAAAGGCTTCCTCGAACGGCAAGCCCTCGAGATCGGTGGTCTCTTCCGCAGACATCATCATCTCCTCTAGGGACGGTGAGGTTTGGCCAGGATCTCCATCACCCGGAGATCAAAGAACTCCTGGGCGTTGGCGGGCACGAGGACCATGGCAGTGTCAGCGCCCCGGCCGCTGCCAGCGACGGCGATACAAGGTTCGCCGACCGTCGCCAGTCCCGCGTCGGCGGCCATGAGTGCAATCTCCACGCAGACTTTCGTGCCCTGTCCAAAGATACGGAGGGTGTAGGCGATGATCTCATCCGTCAAATAGGTACCCAGCTTCTTTCGCACGGCTCGGTTCACGCCACCAAGGGCGTGTTGGCACGTGAGAATGGTGACCCCGGCGGCCTCGATGGCAGCTCGGTTCTCGTCGGTCAACTGCTGGACGTTCCGTTCCACAAAGCCGGTCGAGTGCGATACGACAACCAGATTGCGGTCTCCAAACATAGCAGCAGCCAGCGCACCCGTATTCCCGCGCGTGCTGGCCACCAGAATGGTGTTGATGTCGAGCTCGTTCGAACGCTGCTGAGCAATCTCCAGCGTGCGTTTCGTGTTTGACGGTCCTGGTTCATCGAAGTAGACAGCTTCAAAGATGGTTTTTGACATACGGCATTCCTTTCTCTCTATCAGATGTGTCAACTGGCTTGGGCGTCGTGATCAAGGCCCGCGAGGCCCGACAGCCCCCAACGGCCCTATCACGAGGTCTCGACTGGGAACTCCCCATCGGCGACACGGACCCTCAGCGTGTCACCCGGTGAGACTTGATCGACAGAG